>ERZ1066115.298-NODE-298-length-15057-cov-13.965338_pt1 | contig 15057 bp, 10 predicted proteins | sample MGYA00382762_ERZ1066115 | MGnify/ENA primary metagenome ERZ1066115 (study PRJEB33369, sample SAMEA5778345) | biofilm metagenome | biome: Industrial cooling water; feature: Water cooling tower basin; material: Biofilm | place: United Arab Emirates | collected... | reverse complement strand
GGCCCGCGCCAGGAGCAACCTGGCCGTCTCCTGCTTGTAGCCCTTGGCCACGACCTGGGCCTCGAACAGGGCCTCCAGGTTCAGCTTATAGTTCATGATGGCGTTGATATAATCCAAGGTGCGCCGGGGCGTGCCGCCCTTGGTGACGCGGGCGTGCCCGGCGTTATAGATGGCCAGGGCCGCGACCTCGTTGCCGCCGACGTCCAGGCAGTACGCCAGGTGGGCCAGGCCGTAATGGGCGTTCTTCTCGACGTTGAAGAAATCCTGGAGCGCGAGCTTGGGGAACGAGCGGTTGTTCAGCTGAAAGAGCCCCCGATCGATCGAGTCGGCGTTATGGCCTACGGCCGTTACTTTAAAATTGCTCTCGACGTAGGCTAGGGCGAAGGCTAGGGCGCGCGGCACTTCATGGCGCTCGGCGTTCTCTAAGATCGCCTTGGCCACCGGCTCGGAGCCGGTCAGCTGCGTAAAGAAATCGACGGTGCTCTCTTTGGTCTCTTCGGACGCGAAGAAGAGGGCGATGTGATCGTCGCGGCGGATAGACTTCAAGGCCGGGCCGAATTCATCGGCGCCGAGCGAGGCGAGAGTCGCGAATTTGCTCGGTATATACACGGGATCCGGTTCAACGAGCTCGAAGGGCCGTCGTCCAGCGGCGCAGGAAACGATCGCCCCGGCGGCGAAGGCCGCTACGGCGAGCGATAAATTCCTGAGAAGGCGGCGGTTGATCATGGTGCGGAAGCTCCTGTATGTCTGGTATGGAGGTATTTTGAAAAGCAGCGACCATTGTACGAAAATTCGCTTGAGCGTCAACCCTCTCGCTTTGATGCGAAAAGGGCAAAGTTGATAGAATTTGTATTCTAAGGGCTTCTATCGTCTTGAGGCCTCAATAATGCGCCTGGGCAAGGGCGAATATCGGCGGTATTATGATGGCGCGCGCCGATACCGAGCTCGGATTGGCCCGTGGGTGCGTACGAAGACTCAATAAGGCGGATAAACTATGGAAAGAGAACAAGCCCTAGCCCTCTGGAGACGCTACAACGACGACGAATCGCTTCTCAGGCACGCGCTGAGCGTCGAGGCCGCCATGCGGCATTTCGCCGAGAAGCACGGCGAGGACGTCGAGCGCTGGGGCGCCGCGGGCCTTCTGCACGATATAGACTATCAACGCTATCCGAACGAGCACCTGGCGCATACGCGCGCCATTTTGACCGAGGCGGGCCTGGACGAGGAGTTCATCCGCGCGATCGAGAGCCACGGCTGGGGGCTCTGCTCCCAGGTCGAGCCGAAGAGCCTTATGGAGAAGACCCTCTATGCCGTGGACGAGCTTACCGGCTTCATAGCCGCCTGCGCCTACGTCCGGCCGAGCAAGAGCGTCCTCGATATGGAAGTTAAGTCGGTCAAGAAGAAGTGGGGGAGCGCCGCCTTCGCCGCCGGCGTCAACCGCGGCGTCATAGAGGACGGGGCCGCCCGCTTGGGCGTCGGCCTGGACGAGCTCATAGGCGAGACCATCCAGGCTATGCGGGCCGAGGCCGAGGCCCTCGGGCTCAAGGGCTCGGCCTAGCCGCCGCGTCGGTTCGCCGGCCTGCCGGTTCGCCGACGCGTCGGCCCGCCGACGATTGACCGAGCGGCCGCCGGCGGGCGATAATCGCCGGCCGGCGCGAGCCGCTATTCTTCGTACCTTCGGAGCTACCGCTATATGGCCATGCTAGAGAGCCTTTCACAGAAACTAGGCGAGGTCGTCCGCGTCATCGGCGGCAAGGCGACCATTACCGAGAAGAACATCGACGAGGCCGTCGACCAGATCAAGATGGCCCTGCTCGAGGCCGACGTGAACCTGCGGGTGGTCCGCCGCTTCGTCAACGCCACTATCGAGGAGGCCAAGGGCGAGAAGGTGCTCAAGGCCGTCTCGCCCGGCCAGCAGTTCGTGAAGATCGTCCACGATCGCATGGTCTCGCTCCTCGGGGACGCCAAGCAGGACCTGGAGCTCAAGGGCCCGGACGTCGTCAGCGTCATACTGATGGCCGGCCTTCAGGGCTCGGGCAAGACGACTAGCAGCGCCAAGCTGGCGCTCTGGCTCAAGAAGCAGGGGCGGCGGCCCCTCCTCGTAGCCTGCGACCTCGTCCGCCCGGCGGCCGCGGAGCAGCTCGCGGTGCTGGCCGGCCAGATCGGCGTGCCGCTGCATCGGGAGGACGGCTCCGAGCCCTTGGCCATAGCCAAGAACGCCCTCGCGCTGGCTAAAAAAGAGCAGTACAACGTCGTCATCGTCGATACCACCGGCCGCATGCAGCTGGACGAGGCCATGATGGTCGAGCTCGAGCGCATGCGCGAGCTCGTCAAGCCCGACGAAACCCTGCTCGTGGCCGACGCCATGACCGGCCAGGCGGCCGTCGACATAGCCAAGGCCTTCGACGAGCGCATCGGGATCAGCGGCGTCATCCTCTCTAAATTCGACTCGGACGCCCGCGGCGGCGCGGCCCTCTCGCTCAAGGCCGTGACCGGGAAGCCCATCAAGTTCGTCGGCGTCTCCGAGCGCCCCGAGGGCCTGGAGCCCTTCTATCCCGATCGCGTCGCCGGGCGCATCCTGGGCATGGGCGACATCGTCTCCCTCGTCGAGAAGGCTCAGGAGGCCTTCGACCAGGAGGAGGCGATCGAGCTCGAGCGGAAATTGACCGACGAGAGCTTCTCCCTCGAGGACTACCTGGACCAGCTGCGCAAGGTGAAGAAGATGGGTTCCTTGAAGAACCTCGTGGAGATGATGCCCGGGGCGGCCGGGCAGATCTCCGAGGAGCAGCTCAACGAGGAGGGCCTGAAGTACGAAGAGGCCATCCTCCTCTCTATGACCAAGAAAGAGCGGGCGAACCACCTGATCATCGGCCCGACGCGGCGAGCGCGCATCGCCCGCGGCTCGGGCACCTCGGTCGCCGAGGTGGCGCGCCTGCTCAAGAAGTTCGAGAAATCAAGGCTGATGATGAAGAAGGCGCTGAAGAACAAGAAGGCCGCCGCCAAGATGATGGGCGGGCGGGCCTAAGCCCGGCCCGGCCCGGCTCGGATCGGCCGCGCCCGCCGCGCTCCGCGGGCCCTTTACACGGACGCGCCCTTCGCGATATACTGCCGCGCGATTCCGGGGCTCGCCCCGGCCGCAACGCCATCCCGGGTTCCCTGCTCGGCCCGCCGGATGTTTACGAAGCTTACCACCATGGAAACGGAGACGTAACGATATGTCCAGACGATGCGACCTCTGCGGCAAGGGAACCACCTTCGGCAATACCGTCAGCCACGCTAAGAACCGCACCCGCCGCGTATGGCGGCCCAACCTGCTCAGCATGAAGACCATGATCGGCGGCACCGTCATCTCGGTGAAGGTCTGCACCCGCTGCCTCAAGGCTAACAAGCTCGTCAAGCTGGTCTAAGCCCGGCCTTCCGAGCCGCTCGCCGGCTCGGACGTAAGAAAGCCGCCCTTCCGGGCGGCTTTTCGTTTTGTAGGTCCGGGCTCGGCCCCGCGGCCTTCGCCCGTCGCCCTAGTGCTTAAGGATGGAGAGGATGCGCTCCAGCACCTTCTTGCGGTCGAGCGGCTTGACGATATAGCTCTTGGCGCCTAAGAGCAGGCTCTTCTTGACGACGTCTTCCTTGCCGAGGGCGCTGACCATGACGACGACCGCGCCCTTATCGTAGTCGAGGATCTTCTCGAGCGCGGTAACGCCGTCCATCTGGGGCATGGTGATGTCCATGGTGACCAGGTCGATGCCGGGGCTGAGCTCCTTGTACTTCTCCAGGCCCATGAGCCCGTCGGAGGCGGTCGCGACGACCTCGAAGCCCTCGGAGGTCAGTATTTGCCCGAGCTGCTTGGCTATGAACATGGAATCGTCGATGATGAGGACGCGATACGGGGTGCCTTCGGGCTTGAGGCCCTCGGGCTTCTTGTCGTTGATGGCGGGCATGTCGCTCTTGGCTATCATGGCCTATCTGCTCCTTGGTAGGCCCCGCGCGGGGCGTTACGCCCAAATTTATAGACCATGGCGGCGAATCACGCAAGGGCCGAAACGGAAATCCCCGCGCCGCGCGCGCCTATTGACGCGGGAAGCGTCGACGTGCATAATCGCCTAAGACTCTTCGCCAGCTGAGCGTGCCCCTTAGCCGTCGGTTTCGGGGACCATAAGGAGATTAACTGTGCCTTGCGGAAGAAAGCGAAAGCTCAAGAAGATAGCGACTCACAAGCGGAAGAAGAAGAGAAGAAAGAATCGCCACAAGACCCGCAAGTGATAGCTCGCTATCGCGCCGAGGCGGCCGCCCTCCAGGGGGCGGCCGTTTTTTCTTGCTACGCCGCCCCGCGGCGCGTACAATAGCCCCATGGCCGAAGGCTTCGACGTTCATCAAACCCTGCGCTCCTTCGCGCAGCGTAATAAGCTCAGCACCGTAGATTTCCGCTCCTTCGCGGCCGCCGTCCAGCGGCAGGCCAAGGCTTTGGATCAGGCGCGCCCCCTCTACCGGGACCTGGCCCTGCGGCCGGAGACCGTCCTCGTACCGGCCCTGCTCCAGCTCGCCAAGGAGCGCGCGGTATCCATCCTGCATACCGGCGGCCAAATCGATAAAATCTACCTGCCGGAGGCCTTCACGGAGCCCGTCCTGGCCGAGTATCGCCGCATCGAGGAGAACCCCGAGATACCCTTCCCCGACGAGGACGCCCTGAAGCTGTCCGTCCCCGCGGAATGGATCCAGGCCGTCTCGACGGAGACCGATCTCCCGGCGCTCATCGACTTCGAGGGCAGCCGCTCCGCGCCCCTGTATCGGCTGATCTTCCCCGAGGGGCTACGGAGCGTCGTCGTCCTCTCCGTGGCCGTCGGCGACAAGCTCCTGGAGTACGCGATCCTGAAGCTGCGCCACTATCTCCGCAAGGGCTCCAACAAGGATTACATCCAGCAGCGCATGGCCGGCGCCTTCGCGGGCAAGGAGATGCTGCTCAAGGATACGCTGTCGTCGGTGCTCATCAAGCCCTACGACGCCATCCAGGAGCTACGGCAAGGCCAGAGCGATTTCACCTATCCGTTCTGGGCCTATCTCTCGAGCGCCATCAAGAAGGACCTGAGCGGCAAGGGCGACCCGACGCCCGACGACGTCGCCGCCTTCCAGGCCGCCTTCATCGTCGACGTTTTCAACAACTTCTATAAGGGCAAGGCGCAGCGGCGCGTCGAGCGCGAGAGCGCCTTCAAGCAGCTCGAGAACCTGATTCGAAAGCCGCCCTACCTGTATAGCATCCAGGACATCGGCGACTTTCGGGACGGGCAGGGGCGCCCCCTCCTAGGGAAATATACCCGCGACGAGCTGGAGGACTGGCTGCGCGAGCGGACGACGAAGGCCGCGGAGGGGGCGCTCCCCGAGATCCTCGTGCTCGCGGCCGGGCAGGGGCGGGCGCTCTACGTGGCCAAGGACCGTTTCATCCCCTACGCGGTGAAGGGGCTGCACGACGCCCGCGCCGCCATCAAGCCGCAGATCGTGCGCGATTGGAAGGCCGTGCTCTATGATTTCGGCAGCCTCGAGGCCATGGACGGCGACCAGGCCTTCCGGGCCGAGCTGCGCGAACGGCTATCGGCCTTCAATCCGGTCCTGGCCGGGGCGCTCGGCACGGGTTACGCCCCGTCGATCTTCGCCGAGACGCGCGGCTCGAAAGAGGCGCCCTCGGAGCTGGATCGCTACTTCGGCGGCGGCGCGCTCGCCCCGGTGGATACGCTCCTTAACCTGGACCGGAAGAGCCTCCTGACCGACGTACGCATGCTCCTGCCGTTCTGGTATACGGTGCCGGTGCTCTCCTGGTTCATCGCGCTCTTCAAGCGGTCGAGCCAGAAGAAGAAGGATCGCCGCGAGACGGTCCGCAAGGCCGTGCAGGGCGGCGAGTCCGGGGCGAGCGCGGCCCCGGCGGGCCCGGCGGCCCCCGCGAGCAGCAGGGCCGCCGAATTCTCCCAGGCGGCCCGCAAGGCGGAGCGTCGCTTCTTGCCCCAGGGCTACGGCTTGGACGATTACTTGTCGACGCTGGAGAACCGCTGGAACGCCATGCTCGACCCGCGGGCCAAGGCGAACCTGACCGAGGACGTGAACGCGCTGGTCCGCGATTACCTGCGCGGCATACTGCGCAGCATGAAGCCGAGCGGCTTCACCGCCGAGCGTATCGAGATGATGGCCTCGAACCTGGCGGACACGGGCAATCTCATGAAGATCCGGAACCATTCGGCGCTCGAGGAATATATACGCCTTTATATGGTGAAGCTCCTTAAACGCTAAGCCGCGGCGTTGCGCGCCGGCCGAGCTTCGTATAGTATGGTGCCTCATGAACGATAGCGAACCGTACCCAAGTAGGCGCGGCGCGGGAGGCCGCCCGTGAACGCCTCCCTCATCGGCGTCGCCGCCTGCCTAGCCCTTTCGGGGCTATTCTCCGGCGTAGAGACTGCCTTTACCTCCCTGAGCATGTTCCAGCTCGAATCGATCAAGAAGCGCAGGCGCGGCGGCGCCCTGGTGGAACGTCTGGCCAAGCGGCCCGACGAGCTCATCGCCACCATCCTCATCGGGAATAACGTCGTGAACATCCTCGCTTCGGTCCTGGCGACGAACTGGGCGCTCGATCGTTGGGGCGACGCGGCCCTGGCCTTCGTGACCGGCTCCCTGACCTTCCTCGTCTTGATCTTCGGCGAGGTGACGCCTAAGCGCCTGGCCATCGCCCATAACGAAGCCTTCGCGGTGATGCTCGCGCCCTTCCTCTTCGTCTGCACCAAGCTCTTCAGGCCCCTCGTCGTGGTGGTGAACGCCATAAGCTCCCTGGTGACCAGGATCTTCGGCAAGCCGGGCAAGAACGAGCTCTCTATGGAGACCATGGTGCAGATGCTGTCCATCGCCGAGCACATGGGCGTGGTCGATTACGCGGAGGCCGCCATGGTCAAGAACGTCTTCCGCCTGGGATCGACCACGGTACAGGCGGTCATGACCCATCGCATGGACGTCTTCAGCCTGGATAAGCGCACGAGCGCCGAGGACGCCTGCCGCGCGGCGATGGGCTTCGGCCACTCGCGCATTCCCGTCTTCGACCGCGAGCGCGAGCGCGTCGTGGGCGTGGCGCAGCTGCGCCTGGCCATCAACGAGGCGCTCGACGGCCGCGGCTCGCGGCCGCTCTCCGAGTTCATGGACGAGCCCCTCTACGTCATGCCGACCAAGTCCTTGGGCGAGCTCTTTAAGCTCTTCCGATCGAAGCGCGAGAGCTACGCCGTCGTGATCGACGAGTACGGCGGCCTGGCCGGCGTCGTGACCATGCGCGACCTGGTGGAGGAGATCATCGGTACGATCCACGACTCCGACGACGACCATCCCCGCGAGCGCATGCATAGGCGCCAGGACGGCTCCTTCGTCGTCTTGGGCGATACGCCGCTGTCGGCCCTGGCGGAGTACTGCGCGGCCGAGGTTACGAGCCTGCCCTACGCCCAGACGGTGGCCGGCTACGTGGCCTGGGCCTTGGATCGACTGCCTAACGTGGGCGACTACGTCGATACGGAGCTCGGCCACTTTACCGTGATCAAGGTGGAGGATAGGCGCGTGGAAGAGGCGGTGTACAGGCCGCTCGCGGCGGAGCGCGGCTCGTGACGGTCGGCGAGCGCGTCGAGCTCGATATCGTCGAGCTGGCCGCCGGCGGGGACGGGCTGGGATTCCTCGACGGCCGGGCCTGCTTCGTGCCCTTGGCCGCCCCCGGCGACAGGGCGGCGGCGCGCGTCGTCGCCGTCAAGGACGGCTATGTCCGGGCCGAGCTCGAGTCGATCCTCGTCCCGGGACCCGGTCGCGTCGAGGCCTCCTGCCCCGCCTACGGCGTATGCGGCGGCTGCTCGCTCATGCACCTAGCCTACGGCCATCAGCTCGAGGCCAAGCGGCGCATCGTGGCCGAGGCCTTCCGGCGGGTCGGCGGCTACGCGGGGGATCTCGAGATCGAAGCCGCCGCATCCGCGCCTCGGTCCTACCGTAACAGGGCTCAGCTCCACGTCGCCGAGGGCGGCGGCCTGGGTTACGCCGCCCGCTCCTCCGGGCGCATAATCCCCGTCGGCTCCTGCCCCATACTGGTCCCGCCGCTCGAGCGCCTCGTAGCCTGCCCGGGCCCGGAGCTCGGCGCGGCGCGGCGCTTCAACGCCTTTAGCCCATGGCTGCCGGCCGATCAGGCCGCGGCGGCGCCGGCCGGCTACGGCGACGTCGCGCCGGTCTACGTCGAGGGGCGCGACGCCGAGGCCCGCGCCTGGGTCGCGGGCAAGGAATTCCGCTTCAACGTCGGGGGCTTCTTCCAGAGCAACCTTGGGCTCCTGCCCGAGCTCGTGCGCGACGCCTGCGAGGGCGTGGGCGGCGACCGGGCGGCCGATCTGTACGCGGGCGTGGGGCTGTTCGGCGCCTTCCTCGCCGAGCGCTTCGAGCGCGTCGTCTGCGTGGAGCAGGACGCCAGGGCCCTCAGCTTTGCCTCGCGGAACGTCGGCCCGCGGGCCGATTTCTTCGCCGGCGGCATGGAGGCCTGGGCCGCCGGGCCGCAGGCCCGCCGCGCCTACGATTACGCCCTGGTCGACCCGCCGCGCTCGGGCCTGGCGCCTTCGGTACGCCGCTGGCTCGGAGAGAATAGGCCCCCGGTCATCGGCTACGTCTCCTGCGACCCGGTCGCGCTGGCCCGCGACGCCAAGGCGCTTTTCCAGGCCGGCTACGGCCTGGAGCGGCTCAAGATCTATGATTTCTATCCCCAGACCGCGCACGTCGAGAGCTATGCCAGGTTCGTGCCGCGCTAAACGGACGCGCCGGGGTCGCGGCCTCGGCCTCGCGGCGTCCCGCCTCGCCGCTGCGCTCTGCGCCGCGGCCGCGGGGCTTTCGCCCTCCTATGCCCAGGCGCCCGCTCCGCCCGACGCTCCGGGGACCGCGCAGTCGGCCCCCGACCTGCTCTTCAGGTTCCCCGCCGAGGGCGTCGTGTCCACGGGGCCGGTCATAGCGGGGGAGCTAGCCTGGTTCATATCCGATAGTAAGACCCTCTTTATCATGGACGTATCGGGCAGGGCCATAGGCCGGCGCGCCTTGGACATCCGCAGCGCCGCCTTCATAGCCTGCGACCCCTACGGGCGGGCCGCCCTGCCGGATGGCCAGCGGGGCCTCATGTTGGTCAACAAGGCGGGGCAGCTGGTTTGGCGCTACGAGCTTCCCTCGCCGGCGTTCGCGCCGCCGGCCTACGGCCCCGACGGTAGGCTGTACGTGGCCGCGGGGGAGCAGCTCCTGTGCTTGGCGCCTAACGGCGCGCTCATCTGGCGCCGCGCCCTCGGCGGCAAGCCGATCGCGGGGCCGGTCGCGGGACCCGGCGGCGGGCCGGCCCTGTCGCTCCACGGCGGCCGGGTGCTCGCCTTAGGCCAAGACGGCGAGGTACTGATCGATCGGACGCTGGGCGTCGACGCGGCGTACCTAGCGGGCCGACTCGGCGAGCTCGGCTGCGCGCTACAGGGCGGCGGCTTCATCGTCCTGCGCGCGGGCGCGGCGTCGGACCCCGGAGGCGCGGGGAGCGCAGGCGTAGGCGCGGGGGCGGGCGCGGGGGCGTCCGGCCCCGATGGCCCGGCGTCGTCGCGATCGGCCGAGCCGCGCGCCTTGGCGGCCGGGCCCGACGGCTACGCCCTCCTGGACGCCGACGGCCGCCTGCGCTCCTTCGGGCCGGACGGCGAGGAGCTCTGGGAGCTCAGGACCGGGATCCGGCCGCCCCTGACGCTCCGCTGCTACGCGGGGCGCGTCGTCCTCCTATCCTCGGATCTCGTTAGATCCTACGGCGCGGACGGCGCCCTCTTTCGGGAGCTGTCGCTGCGCAACGCCGCCGGGCCGCCGGCGATTACCGGCTCGGGAGCCGTGCTCTCGGGCGGCCGCGACTGGATCGTGTACGCGTACCGCTTCGAACGGCCCCTAGTCGGCCTGGCGCCTGAGCGGCCCAGGATGCTCGACCGCGGCGCGCTCAAGGCCGCGGCGGCGGAGGCCCTGCGTTGGTACGCCTCGGAGCCCGACGACGACGCGGTCATGGGCATGCTCGTCGATATTGAAAAATCCCTAGAATCGGGTACTATAGGTGAGGGACTCGTCTCGGGCAATATGGTAGCCGCCGCGGTGGCCATGGGCGCCCTGAGCGCCCCCTTCGGCTCCGGGGCGGTGCGGGCGGGCCCGGTGCCCAGGGACGGCTTAAGCCGGATCAAGGCGATAGAGCTCCTGGGGGACTTCGGCTTCCCCGCGTCGACCGAGCTCTTAGCCGAGCTGTTCAGGGCGGAGCGCGAGCCGGCCGTTAAGGCGGCGGCCGCCGGGGCGGTTGCCCGCATCGGCTTGGATCCGGGTGGCGTCGCCATGGAGGCCTTCGCGGCCGAGGCGACGACGGGGCGTTTGGACGCGCGCGGCGCCGAGGCCGTCGTCGCAGCCATAGAGTCGCTCTATCGGGCTTCGGGGGGCTTGGATAAGCCGGCGGGCGCGCTGGCCTTGCTACGGGTCGCGGGGAACGCCTCGTATCCGGAGGAGCTAAGGCGGCGCGCGCAGCGGGTGTTACGGACTATAGCGCGACCCTAGCGCGGAAGCGCGGGGCCGAGCGGGCTCGGGTCCGCTCGAGAGCATAGAAAGAAGGAAACGATATGACTAAGCGCATCCTAGCCTTCGTCGTCGCGCTCGCCGTCACGGCGCCCGCATTCGCGCAGAACGTCGCCGAGGCCGAGCTCGGCTCGGTCGCCGGCCGGGCCGTAGAATTCATCAATTACGTCGGCCCGCACGACCGCATCGAGACGGCGGAGGAGATCCGCGCCATAGGCCGGCGCTTGGGCCGGGCGGTCGCCGGCGGCGCCCTACGGGCAGGCGAGGCCGGGCGCTACCAGGTCATACACGCCGTCGACCCCTTAACGCGCGAGGGCTTCGACGCCGATATCATCGTATTGGGCGAGGGCATCCGCGTCGACCATATCAAGAACCTACGGCGCATCGTCGCCGGTTACCTAGAAGGCGCCTACGCCTACGCGGCGGCGGACGCCGATACCCTGGCCACGTTCATTACCATCTATAACGCCGTATACCGCGGCGACATGGCCTACTTCGGGCGCCTGTATAAGCAGGTCGCGCTCCGCGAGCTCGACGAGTTCTCGGCCGGCCTGGCCCTGCGCTGGGACCAGTGGCCGGGCCGCTCGCGCATCGTGATCCCGCTCACGAGCCGGGCGGGCGAGGGCGTCGTCGGCTCGGTCGCCACGACCCCCATCAGCGACGCGGGGACCGTAGACGCCCTACGCCGCGAGGACCCCGCGGCCGTCGTGGATACCCGCCAAGACTTGGTGGATATCAAGGAGCGCGACGTCGAGGAGGAGCGGGCCGCCATAGAGGCCGAGCGCCAGCGCTTGGCCGCCGAGGAAGCCGCCCTGGCGGCCGAACGCGAGCGCCTAGCCGCCGAACGGGAGCGCCAAGCCGCCCAGCCGGTCGCCGCCGAGGGGACGGGGCCCGGCGCGGTAACCGAGACCGGCCCGGGAGCGGCGGCCGAGGCCGGCCCCGGGGCCGAGCAGGAGGCCAGCCTAGCGGTCACCGAGGCCGCCCGCCGCGAGGAGGCCGCCCTCGCCGAGCGCGAGGCCGCCCTGCAAAGCGATCGCGAGGAGCTGGCCGCCCGCGAAGAGGCCGCCGCCGCCAAGGAAGAGGAGATAGCCGCCGACCGACGCGAGATAGCCCAGGAGCAGCGGCAGGAGATCGCCGCCCAGGTCGCCCAGGCCCAGGAGCAGGCGGCCGCCGGCGTCGCGCTCTTCGAGCTCATGGACCCGGATCAGCCGCTTTCGCGCCTCGTCCTCGTCGAGCTTTCGACCGGCCGAGTCCTTAGGCGCAGCGAGCTCAACTCGATACGGGCCGCCACCGCCGTCGACTTAGGCGCCGCCTACGCCGCCGTAGCCGGCCAGGTCACGGGCACGGGCGGCGCGGTCCGGCTCGTCCGCATCGACAAGGCCGATTACGCCAAGGTAATCGAGGGTAAGGACGAGATCTTCCCCGAGACCCGGCTGTGGCGCTTCGGGACCTCGCTCTACGCGGTGTCGAAGAAGGGGAGCGACTGGGTCATCGGCCGCTTCGACGCCGAGACCTTAGAGCTCAAGGCGAGCTCCGCGCCGGTGACGCGCTTTACGATGCTCGTCGAGAACCAGGGGCGGCTCGTCGCCCAGAAGCCGGGGAGCGGCTTCCTGATCCTAGACCGGGAGAGCTTGGCCACCCTCGGGGAGGTCGGGCGTTGAGCCTAACGGCGGCGGGCCTTCGGGTCGGCCGCCTTTTTTTATATGCGCAGGGAGGAAGCGATGGAAGCACGGAAGGGGCCCTTCAAGGGCAGGTCGATCGGCGTCGTCGGGGATCTTTCGCTCGACGAGCAGCGTTATCTCTACCGCAAGGCGCGGGAGCTCAAGGAGGGCCTCCTGGCCGGCCGTCCCATGGACGAGTTCCGCATCGACGACCCCGATTACTCCAGCTACCTCGTGTTCTTGGAGAACAGCACGCGTACCCGCGAGTCCTTCAAGAACGCGGCGGAGTTCCATCGTAGCCGCGTCAACGTCTTCGACGCGGCCGGCTCCAGCTTCGCCAAGAACGAGAGCGTCACCGACACCTTCAAGATGCTCATCGGCTACGCGCCGGAGTCCTGCTTCGTGGTCAGGACCAAGACCGAGGGCACCTGCGCCTGGCTGGCCCATCGCCTGGGGCCCTGGGCCGAGCGCCAGGGCTACGCGCGCCCGAGCTTCATCAACGCCGGCGACGGCCGGCACGAGCACCCGACCCAGGAATTCCTGGACGAGTTCAGCTTCCTCGAACGGCGCGGCTGGGACGACTCGTCGATCCACCTAGCCTTGGTGGGCGACCTCTACCACGGCCGGACCGTCCATTCCAAGGCGGAGGGCCTCAAGGCCTTCCGCGAGGTCCGCGTCGACCTCGTGGCCCCCCCCGAGCTGGCCATGCCGCCGTACTACCGCGAGCTCATGGGGCGGAACGGCTACGAGATCCGCGTCTTCGAGTCGCTGGACGAGTACCTGGCCTCCGGCGACGCGGCGCCGATCTGGTACTTTACGCGCCTGCAGCTGGAGCGCATGGGCGAGTCGGTGCTCGAGAAGGCGCCGCGCCTACGCAAGGCCGTGACCTTCCGCAAGGACATGCTCGACAGGCTCCCCGCCGATTGCCGCTTCTACCACCCCCTGCCGCGCGACCGCCTGGCGCCCACCATCCCGACCTGGCTCGACGATACGCCGCTCAACGGCTGGGACGGCCAATCGGCCAACGGCTACTACACCCGCGTCGTCGAGATGGCCATGGTAGCGGGCCGCGTCGGCGCCGATTTCGACGGCGCCTCGCCGCGGCCGGCCGCCCATGACGAAGGCGCCGACGAGGCCTTCGTCGTGGAGGCGCTCGCCCAGGCGACCCGCAAGCCCGAATACAAGGTGGGTATTAAACCGGTGGAGAAGGGCGTGGTCATCGACCATATCGCCTCGGGGCTCCCCCTGCCGGCTATCTGGGACCGCATAGACAAAGTGCGGCGGGTCCTGGGGCTTAACCTTCGCTCGTCGCACGGCGTCTACCACTCCAACCAAGGGCCCGAGCTTTTTAAGGGCATCATCTCGATACCCGATCTCCTGCCCTTCGGGGAGAAGGAGCTTAAGAAGCTCGGGGCCGCCTCGCCGGGCTGCACCATCAACCTGATCGACGATCACCGGGTCATCAAGAAGTACCGCCTGGGCATGCCGCCGCGCATCTATGCCTTCGACGAGATCTCGTGCAAGAACGAGAACTGCATCTCCCACCCCAAGCACGAGGAGCACATCGAGGCGCATTTCATACGCAAGGCCGCCGGCTCCGCCGAAGCCGCTACTAGCGCCTTCGTCTGCCGCTGGTGCGAGCGGGAGCACGCCTTCGACGAGATTTGGGACCTCTGAGGGCCCGCCGGCGGCTTGACGACCCGCCCCTCGCGGGGGTAAATTCGTGCGCAACGGCTTTGATGGAGACGAGTAGGCGGAGCGCGGCGTCAGGAGAGAGGGCCACCCGAGGCTGGAAGGGGCCCGTCGCCGCACCGATCGAAAACCACTCCGGAGCCGCCCGCGTGAATCGGCGTCCCTAGGCGCGCCGTAGTAATGCGGGCCGGGTCGGCCCGTAACAGCCCTTAGAGCGCGGCCCCCGCGCCGGCATCGCCGGTCGGGAGGCCGAAGTAAGGTGGTACCGCGGATTCCTGCGCTCGGACGGCGTCGCCGGCCCTGCGCGCGGCCCTTAAAAGGCCCTGACGGAGTTCGTCCTTACGCTATCGCGCCGGAAGAGCCTTCCGCGCGGCGGCTTCGTAAGGACGAAGAGCCGCCGGGGCCTTTTCCGTCTCAAGGAGTACCAGGATGGCACATCCCGTAGACACCGTCCGCCATTCCCTGTCCCACGTCATGGCCGAAGCCGTCGTCAAGCTGTACCCGGGCACCAAGGTAGCCATCGGGCCGGCCATAGAAGACGGGTTTTACTATGACTTCCAGCTGCCTTCTCCCATCTCGGCCGAGGACTTCCCCGCCATCGAGAAGGAGATGCGGCGCATCATCGCCGCCAACGCGCCCTTCAGGCGCGTCGAGGTCTCCAAGGCCGAGGCCTTGAAGCTCTTCGCCGACGAGCCCTTCAAGCTCGAGCTCATCGAGGGCCTGGAGGACGGGACCATCAGCGTTTACGAGCAGGGCTCGTTCCGCGACCTCTGCCGCGGCCCCCACGTCGACTCGACCCGGGACTTGAAGCCCGACTCCTTCAAGCTGCGCTCGGTGGCCGGCGCCTATTGGCGCGGCGACGAGAAGCGACCCATGCTCACCCGCATCTACGCCTACGCCTTTAGCGGCAAGGCCGAGCTCGAGGCGCACCTCAAGATGCTCGAGGAGGCCGAGCGGCGCGATAACCGCAAGCTCGGCAAGGAGCTCGACCTGTTCAGCACCCACGAGGAGGCGGGCCCCGGCCTGGTCTACTGGCACCCCAAGGGCGGCCGCTTCCGCGTGGAGCTGGAGAAGTGGTGGCGCGAGGAGCACTATAAGAACGGCTACGAGA
>ERZ1066115.297-NODE-297-length-15072-cov-10.632550_pt1 | contig 15072 bp, 9 predicted proteins | sample MGYA00382762_ERZ1066115 | MGnify/ENA primary metagenome ERZ1066115 (study PRJEB33369, sample SAMEA5778345) | biofilm metagenome | biome: Industrial cooling water; feature: Water cooling tower basin; material: Biofilm | place: United Arab Emirates | collected... | reverse complement strand
CGGTAAACAAAAAGATGAAACTTGATGGGTAGCGCGGGGGGGAGTTGAACCCCCGTCCGCCTGCTGGCGGATATGAATCCAACGAGGGATAAACCTGGTAGCTTGATGATTACCTCCCGTCCAACTAGTCCTTAATCAGCTTCCAGATGAAGGCTCTACCTTTGGCTGATTTAAGTTGTTTTTCACGTTTGATTGCTTCCGTCTTTGAATGGAATACTTCGGTGTGTACAATTTTCCAGGGTCTATACTTTTGAGTGTAGCCTTTCTTACTTAAGGTATTGTGGGACTCAAATCGGGTGGGTAGATCGGAAGAGTATCCGACATAGATTTTTTGGAATGCTTCACTATAAAGCACGTATACGGTAAACAAAAAGATGAAACTTGATGGGTAGCGCGGGGGGGAGTTGAACCCCCGACCTTTGGGTTATGAATCCAACGCTCTAACCACCTGAGCTACCGCGCCAAAAGATCAACCATTTCACGAGATCTGGAAATCGGAGCGCAAACATACAAACTTTTCTTAGTTTAAGACAAAGCCGCCATGGCAAATAGTACTTGGCCTTGTTTTTGAGAGTATCTTTGGGTGTTCATGAAAAAGATCGACAAACTCATTCTCTCCTCCTTTCTGGGGCCGTTTGTCCTCACCTTTTTAGTAGTGGTATTTATTCTGTTAAATATCCACATGCTCAAGTATTTTGACGACATCATTGGTAAAGATTTGGGCTGGGACGTAATCTCTCAACTGCTCTTTTATTTTGCCATTTTCAATACACCGGTGGCTTTACCGCTGGCCGTGTTGTTATCCGCATTAATAACATTTGGAAATTTGGGTGAGCATTTTGAGTTGACTGCCATTAAAAGCCTAGGCATTTCGTTGATCCGCAGTCTGGTACCCATTTTTGTATTTGTCCTGTTCATTACGGCAGGAGCCTACCTGGTGGGAAACTTCCTGGTACCCAAGGCTGCCCTGGAAGCGTACAGTTTATTATATGATATCAGACAGAAGAAGCCTGCGCTTGATCTTCGGCCAGGTGTTTTTTACAATGCCATTCCGGATATCAGTATTAAAGTCAATGAAAAGGAACCTGATAATGGTTTTCTCAGAGGTATTATCATCTATGATCACCGCGGCCGTTCCGGAAATCGCAAAGTTATCAAAGCTGATTCAGGTCAGATGTACACATTTTTGAACGATCAATATCTAAAACTGGAACTATTCAGCGGATACAATTATCAGGAAGGAAGTAGTGGCGAGGACCTGACCACCGGACAGCCAGGTACAGATGAGACCTATCAGCGGACCGCCTTTTCCAAATCGCAGATTGTTTTTGATCTTTCATCCTTTGGTCTCAACCGAACGGACAAGAAGTGGTTTCAGAATAATCGCATTATGCGGAACCAAAACCAATTGAACCTGGATATAGATTCCGTACGAAAAGTGATTAGTACCGAAAGTATTTCTTTATATGCTTCATCGGCCAACATGTTCAATTACTACAGCAAAAAAGACTCCGTGATTTGGCCTTCGGAGGTTAAGAGGCTAAAGGCCCAACGCGATTCGACACAGCAAGCCCAATTAGCAGCAGGTACATTGCCCAATCAACGCATTGAACCGATCATTCCAGCGGACACCACTAAGCCTGTGCCGGTTGTCATAACGGAGCGTCAAAAACTAGTTTCCGATAGCTTATTTCGACAAGCATATACTGCACGTGAAGTTTCTGCAGCCCTGTCTCAAGCTCGCATGATTAAGGCACAGCTTTTGGCTTTCAATACCAATGTAAAGGTGTATGAAACGGAATTGCGATTTTTCAAAATTCAATGGCATAAGATCCTGGCCCAAGCCATCGCTTGCATTTCCATGTTTCTCATTGGAGCTCCGCTCGGTGCGATTATCAAAAAAGGTGGATTAGGGATTCCGGTCCTGATGTCCATTCTGTTTTTCATCCTTTTTTATGTCCTATCACTAATGGGCGAAAAATGGGCTAAACAGGAAATTCTATCGGTTACCTCCGGTATGTGGTTGGCCAATTCGGTTTTGGTCATCATTGGCTTATTGTTTCTTCGGCAAGCCCGGGTGGATGCGAGGCTTTTTGATGCCGATTTCTACCATGTTGTATGGGATAAGATTAAATATCGGTTTCAAAAGACTAGGCCTAAAATGGTGGCCTAGTTTGGTTAATTCGGCCTATTCCTGTAGTTTTGCGCGTTAAAAATTAAACGATTAAAAACTAACGAAGAGATGTACCTCAATTCACAAAAGAAGCAGGAATTGTTTGCCAAGCACGGTTTTGCCAAGAAGAAGACCGATACGGGTTCTCCGGAATCACAAATTGCCCTTTTTACCCACAGAATCAGCCATTTAACTGAGCACCTGAAAGGACAGAAGAAGGACCACTCGACCCAGCAGGGTCTCCTCAAACTGGTAGGGAAGCGCAAAAAGCTGCTTAATTACCTTCAGCAGACTAACATCGAGCGTTATCGGGCTATCTTGACCGACCTCGACTTAAGAAAGTAAGAATTCAATAAATCACGATTAGGGAACCGAATGCAGGGTTCCCTTTTCGCATTTTAACATAAATCCTGAGAAGACTGTGAATTGTAGGTCTTTTCGCCACACTCTATGAAACAAACTATCATTACCAAAACATGTTCTTTGCCTGATGGGCGTCAAATTACCGTTGAAACCGGAAAGCTTGCCCGCCAGGCAGACGGCTCCGTAGTGTTACGGATGGGCAACACGATGTTGCTGGCCACTGCTGTGGCTGCACCCGATGCCAAGGAAGGAACTGATTTTCTACCCTTATCCGTTGATTACCAGGAAAAATTTGCCTCAATGGGCAAAATCCCAGGTGGATTTCTGAAACGCGAGGGAAAATTGTCTGACTATGAGATCCTGATCAGCCGCCTGGTGGACAGGGCTATTCGCCCTCTTTTTCCGGACGACTATCATGCCGAAACACAAATCAATATTCAACTGATTTCAGGTGATTTCAATGCCTTACCGGATTCACTGGCAGCCTTTGCTGCCTCAGCGGCATTATCGGTTTCCGATATTCCGTTTCAGGGTCCGATTTCAGAAGTTCGTGTGATCCGATTGAATGGCCAATATATCATTAATCCAACCCTCGAACAGAAAGATCAGGCTGATCTCGATTTCATTGTGGCGGCTTCGATTGACAACATTTTAATGGTGGAGGGCGAGGCCAAGGAAATCAGCGAAGATGATATGCTGGAAGCGCTGCGGCTGGCTCATGAAGCCATCAAAATCCAGTGCCAGATGCAATTGGAACTTGCTGAAGCAACCGGTAAAACCCAGAAGCGCACCTATGAGCATGAAGTGAAAGACGAAGCGTTCAAAGAAGAATTGTTTAAACTGTTGTACGACAAGGTTTACGATGTTGCCCGACAGCAGTTAGCCAGCAAACACACTCGCTCTGAGTTGTTCTCAAAAATTGTAGAAGATTATGTGGCATCATTACCTGAGGATACAACCGTTAATAAAGATTTGGTAAAGCGTTACTATAAGGATATTCAGAAAGCAGCCTGTCGTAACCTGGTACTAAATGAAAAGGTTAGACTGGACGGTCGTAAGACCAATGAAATCAGACAGATATGGTCTGAAATCGACTACCTTCCGTCCGCTCACGGATCCTCTATCTTTACCCGGGGCGAAACACAGTCGTTAAGTACAGTAACCTTGGGTACCAAACTAGATGAGCAGCTCATTGACGGTGCCATGTTTGATGGAACCAACAAGTTCATTCTGCATTATAACTTCCCTGGTTTTTCAACAGGTGAGGTAAAGCCTAATCGTGGACCTGGAAGACGGGAAGTAGGTCATGGTAACCTGGCCATGCGTGCCTTGAAACAAGTACTTCCTAATCTTAGTGAAAGTCCTTACACCATTCGTTTGGTTTCTGATATTTTGGAATCCAATGGTTCGTCTTCTATGGCTACCGTATGTGCCGGATCACTGGCTTTAATGGATGCGGGGATTAAGATTTCAGCTCCGGTATCCGGAATTGCCATGGGCATGATTTCCGATAGCACTACCAAGCGGTATGCTATCCTGTCCGATATCCTGGGCGATGAGGATCACCTTGGTGACATGGATTTTAAAGTGACTGGAACTGAGAAGGGAATCACGGCTTGTCAAATGGATTTAAAGGTAGATGGACTTACCTATGACATCCTGAAGGAAGCCCTTAACCAGGCGAAGGAAGGTAGGCTGCACATCCTGAATGAAATGAAGAAAACCATTTCAACTCCCAAGCCTGATCTTAAACCGCATGCACCCCGCGCTGTTACCATCACCATCGATAAGGATATGATTGGTGCCGTAATCGGACCCGGAGGAAAAGTGGTTCAGGAAATTCAAAAGACAACCGGAGCGACCATCGTAATTGAAGAGGTTGGTAACAAAGGAATCGTGAACATTTTTGCTAATAATCAGACCGTGATGGATGCGGCTGTGAAGCGGGTGAAAGCGATCGTGGCTGTACCGGAGGTGGACCAGGTGTATGATGGTGTTGTGAAGTCAATCATGCCTTTTGGTGCATTTGTTGAGTTTATGCCTGGTAAAGACGGATTATTACACATCTCCGAAATTAAGTGGGAACGCCTGGAGACAATGGAGGGGGTTCTGGAAGTTGGGGAACAGATTAAGGTAAAATTGGTCGAAATTGATAAGAAAACAGGGAAATTCAGGCTTTCACGCAAAGTGCTGATTCCGAGGCCGCCTAAGAAGGAAGAAGCGCCTAGCGCCTAATTCCTTGCGAATGCAGCATTTTGGAACTAAATTTTCATTTTTACGTGTTTGATAAACGACCACTATAAGTTCAATGAGACAGTTAAAGATCAGTAAGCAGATTACCAACCGCGAAAGCCAATCCCTGGACAAATACCTCCAGGAAATTGGAAAGGTTGACCTTCTCACACCCGATGAGGAAGTGGAGTTAGCCAAGCGGATAAAAGAGGGCGATCAGATCGCGTTGGAAAAACTAACCAAGGCCAACCTGCGATTTGTTGTTTCGGTAGCCAAGCAATATCAAAATCAGGGGTTATCTCTGGGTGACCTTATCAACGAAGGAAACCTGGGCTTGATCAAAGCCGCTCAGCGTTTTGATGAAACCCGCGGTTTCAAATTTATTTCCTATGCCGTGTGGTGGATTCGTCAATCCATTCTGCAAGCATTGGCTGAACAATCGCGCATTGTGCGGTTGCCGCTAAACCGCGTTGGTTCCCTGAACAAAATCTCCAAGACCTTTTCAGAACTCGAACAAAAATTTGAGCGTGAACCGTCTCCGGAAGAACTTGCTGAGGTGTTGGAAGTGACTACCGCAGAAGTGGTTGACACCATGAAAATTTCAGGCCGCCATGTTTCCATGGATGCCCCCTTTGTTCAAGGTGAAGAAAATAGTTTGTTGGATGTTCTGGAAAACGACAGTGAAGAGACCCCGGATTCAGGACTGATGACCGACTCGCTTCGCAGAGAGGTGCAACGGGCTTTGTCAACCTTAACCCAGCGCGAATCGGATGTGATCACCTTATACTTCGGCCTGAATGGCGAGCATGCCATGACCCTGGAAGAGATTGGGGAGAAATTTAATCTGACTCGCGAGCGGGTACGGCAGATCAAAGAGAAGGCTATCCGCAGGCTACGGCATACCTCCAGAAGCAAGGCTCTGAAGCCTTACCTGGGTTAAAAATGTCATTTAACGATTGAAATTAGGGGTCTCAATTGCTTGAGACCCTTTTTGTTAACAGAATTGAATTTGATTATGGAAAAGGAGAAAGTGCTCATTATTGGTTCGGGCCCTGCCGGTTATACGGCAGCTATTTACGCGGCCCGTGCCGGATTAACTCCCGTGCTCTATACCGGTGGACAACCCGGTGGCCAGCTGACAACGACTAACGATGTTGAGAATTTTCCCGGTTACCCGGAGGGGATTAATGGTCCTCAAATGATGATGGACCTGCAAAAGCAAGCCGAGCGTTTTGGTACCCGGGTGAATTTTGGATTGGTTACTGCTGTCGATTTCTCTTCGTACCCGTTTAAAATAACCGTGGATGAAAAGGATCAGATCGAGGCAGAAAGTGTGATTGTAGCCACCGGTGCATCCGCTAAATATTTAGGAATCCCTTCCGAAGAAAAGTTTGCCAACAAGGGAGTTTCAGCCTGTGCTGTTTGTGATGGTTATTTTTATCGCGGTAAGGAAGTGGCGGTCGTGGGTGCTGGAGATTCAGCTGCGGAAGAGTCAACCTACCTGGCCAAGCTTTGTACCAAAGTACACTTGATAGTTCGTAGAGAAGAAATGCGTGCTTCCAAAATCATGCAACAACGGGTATTATCCACCCCTAACATTGAGATTCATTGGAACAGTGAAACCGATGAAATTCTGGGTGATGATAAAGGTGTTAATGCCGTGAGCATCGTGAACAATAAAACGGGTGTTAAGAGTGTCATTCCGGTGCAAGGTTTCTTCCTCGCCATTGGACATAAGCCCAACACCGATATTTTCAAAGGGCAGTTGGACATGGATGAAGCCGGCTATCTGAAAGTAATCCCAGGAACCACCCGCACGAATGTTGATGGCGTGTTTGCGGTGGGGGATGTTTCCGATAAGGTATATCGTCAGGCGATTACGGCAGCCGGTAGTGGTTGTATGGGGGCCCTGGATGCAGAAAAATTCCTAGCTGCAAAAGAAGTGGAAGTAGCCCACTAAAATGCGGTTGAATGAAGCTTGATATTCTTGTTCTGGCAGCCCATCCGGACGATGCTGAATTGGGTTGCGGGGGTACCATCGCCAAAGAGGTCAGCCTGGGTAGAAAAGTGGGCATTGTTGATTTTACTCGGGGCGAACTGGGCACTCGTGGCTCGGTACCAATCCGGGATCAGGAGGCCGCTGACGCTGCCCGGATTCTTGGCCTGTCGGTACGGGAAAACCTGAATTTTAAAGATGGATTTTTTCAAAATGATGAGGCTCACCAGCGCGAAGTGATTCGGGTTATCCGAAAATACCAACCTCAAATCGTAATTGCCAATGCGGTGGCAGACCGTCATCCCGATCATCCCCGCGCATCTGGTTTGGCCTACGATTCCTGCTTTTACTCAGGCTTAGCCAAAATTGAAACGGTGGAGGGTACTCAAAAGCAATCTCCCTGGCGCCCTGCCCATGTGTATCATTTCATCCAAAGTCAACACTTGATCCCTGATTTTATTGTTGACGTTTCTGATCATTGGGAAACCAAGATGAAGGCAATTCGTGCATTCAAATCGCAGTTCCATGATCCTACCAGCAATGAACCGGAAACGTTCATCTCCAACCCGGCCTTTATCAAATTGTTGGAGGCAAGAGGACACGAATGGGGTCACACCATTGGAGTAGCCTATGGTGAAGGATTTCTTGTACGCAGAGTTCCAGGTGTGGATTCTCTGGCCCAGCTTCGGTAACCAGTAGAATTAGGGCGCTAACCGGTGAATTTTCCAGCCATTGTCCACCCGATAGTAAGCAATGCGATCGTGTAAACGACTGGGGCGTCCTTGCCAGAATTCAATTTCAAAGGGAAAAACACCATAGCCACCCCATTGATGCGGTTTAGGAAGTACGTTTTGCCCTTCAAATCGCTTTTCCAATTCCTGCAAACGTGACTCGAGGATCTCGCGACTTTCAATCAGACTGCTTTGCGGGGAAGCCCACGCACCAAGCTGACTGGTTCGAGGTCTGCTTTGAAAGTATTGCTCTGAGATTTCTACGGATAGTCTTTCAACGATACCTTCGATCCGGATTTGTCGTTCCAACTCTGGCCAGAAGAAGGTGAGGGCACACTGTGGATTTTTTTCCAGTTCCTTACCTTTTCGGCTATGGTAGTTGGTGAAGAATTGGAATCGCTCATGTTCAATACCCTTCAACAAAACAATGCGGGCAGCCGGTTTCCCGGATTCACTGATCGTGGATAACGTCATCGCATTCGGTTCCAGAACCTCGGCATGCAACGCTTCTTTGAACCACTGTTCAAATTGGTGTATCGGGTCGTGGGCTACGGTACTGATGTCAAGAGATCCTTTGGAATATTCGGTACGGATTTCAGAAATCGGTTTCATAGGAATTTTCCAAAAATTAACAATTGCAGGTGTTGCAACTCCGTTTTTACTTGCCTTTATTATGATTTATTTTCGGGTACAAAGACCATAAAATTAAGCGCGCAGGGGTGCCTATGGAATACTTCAAATACCGCAACAAAATACTACCACAAAAAGGGGGGCTATTATTATCAGAGCCCTACCTGGCTGATCCTAATTTTGAACGCACGGCCATACTCTTAACGGAGCATAATGAGGAGGGCACCGTAGGTTTTATTCTGAACAAACCCTCGGATTCACAGGTGAGTGAAGTGATGGAAGACTTAAAAGAATTTGATGCCCGGATTTTTATTGGCGGTCCGGTGGAACAGGATACGCTGCATTACGTACATAGGATTAGCACCCTGGCCGATTCGATTGAATTGAGCGCTGGCTTATACTGGGGTGGAAATTTTGAGCAATTACTCGGTCTGGTGGAGACCCATCAGGTAAATGCAACTGACATCAAGTTTTTTTTAGGGTACAGCGGATGGTCGCCCGGACAATTGGATGATGAACTTAAAATAGATTCCTGGATTGTGAGTGACCAGGTAACGGAAGAGTTGATCTTTGAAACAGAGCCTGAAATGATGTGGAAAAAAGCGATGCGCGGCTTAGGCGGACGTTTTTCCGTTTATTCCAATTACCCGTCTGATCCCCGGATGAATTAAGGCCAATTTTAGTAATTTTACCGTTCCTCAGAGAGGAGGAGTTGAATGATAATGGAAAACGATAAAGTGGTGCAAGAGCAAGCGAACGTGTTGACTGAGGATGGATCCACCCTTCCTAATCAGGGTGTGCCCATGGATGAGATGACCGATGGGCATGAACTGGAACAATCAGAAGAGGATTACTCCCAATTTACCAAAGTAGATTTTGTAAACCTGGTGAAAGAACTTTCGCGGGAAACCGACTTCCGAAAAGTTGATCAGGTTTTGAAAGAAATCAGGCCCTTGGTGGATGAGATTCGTCATGCCGAGCGCCAGGTAGCCTTGGAGAAGTTCAAGGTGGAGGGCGGCAATCCAGATGATTTTGAATACCGGTTGGATGAATCGGATCACGCATATGATGCTACCCTTAAATTGATCCGCGATCGCAGAAATCAGTTTTATAAATCCATAGAGGAAGCCAAGACTGAAAACCTACGTAAGAAAAATGAACTTCTCGAGCGTTTGCGATCGTTGGTTGATGGTGAAGATAATCCCCAGTCCTTTCAGCAGTTTAAAGAATTACAACAAGAATGGAAGCAGGTTGGTGCTGTACCCACGGCTCATGTAAAAACTCTTTGGGCTAATTACAATGCCTTGGTGGATCGGTTCTACGATCACCGGAATATCTATTTCGAACTGAAGGAACTTGACCGGAAAAAAAATCTGGATGCGAAACTGGAACTGTGCGCCAAAGCTGAACAGTTACTGGCTGTTGACCGGATTAAAGATGCCGTGCGTGAGTTGAACGAACTGCATCACGAATTCAAACACATTGGCCCGGTGCCGAAGGAAGAACAAGAGGCTGTGTGGCAACGGTTCAAGGCAGCTTCCGATGCGGTGTACGCTAAGCGCGATTCCTTTATCGAAGAGTTGCAACAAGGATTGAAGAAGAACCTGGAGGCCAAAATGGCCATTGGGGAGGAAGCACAACCCTTTGCCTCATTTGCTTCCGAGCGAATCAAAGAGTGGAATCAAAAAACGCAAGAGATTCTGGAGTTGCAAAAACGGTGGGAAAGCATTGGTGGCATTCCCCGATCCAAATCCAAAGAAGCCAATAAAAAATTCTGGTCCGCTTTTAAAGCCTTCTTTCATAATAAGAACCAGTTTTTTAAACGACTGGATGAGGAACGCGATAAAAATTTGAAAGCCAAGCAAGAGTTGGTAACCCGTGCTATCGAGTTGAAGTCTAGCGATGACTGGTTGAAGACTTCGCAGGAATTGAAAAACCTACAGCAACGCTGGAAAGAGATAGGCCCCGTGCCGGAGAAAGTTCGCGACAAGATTTATCAAGAATTCAAAGAAGCCTGTGACTATTTCTTTGAACAACGGAGAGGAACCCGTGAAAAAGCGGAAGTGGAACAAGAGCAAAACCTGACTTTAAAGGAAGCCGTGATTGAAGAGATCAAGGCAGGTTCGGATGGTTCAGGTTCATTGGAGAAGCTGCAGGAGTTACAGGTACGTTTTAATGAACTGGGATTTGTACCTCGGCATGCCATGGCCTCGATCAAGAGCAGGTTCTCTGAGGCGGTCGCAAAATACATTGAATCCATTCCCGGTTTAAACCCGATAGAACGCGATCAAGCGGCCTTGGAAGTTCAACTGAATGGACTAAAAGGAGATCCGCAAGCAGAGCGAAAGCTATTCCACAAAGAGCAGAATCTGCGCAAGCAAATTCAGAAAGCTGAACACGATCTGGTGACCCTGCAAAACAACCTGGAGTTTTTTGGCCGGTCAAAAAATGCCCTTAAGCTGCGGGAAGAATTCAATGAAAAGATTACCATGGCCAGTGAAAATCTGAAACAGCTCAAAAAGCAGCTTAAACTGTTGAAATCCATTTAAGTTACGCTTGGATTACCGGTTGCAACCGCTATTTTTGCAGCCTCTAAAAATGAGAATAAGCCTCCTTAGCTCATCCGCCAGTGGCGGAAACTGACTTGTAATCAGTGGCTAACGAGAAGTAAAAATGTAAGGTAAGCCTCCTTAGCTCATCCGCCTGTTGGCGGAAACTGACTTGTAAATCAGTGGCTAACGAGAAGTAAAAATGTAAGGTAAGCCTCCTTAGCTCAGCTGGTAGAGCAACTGACTTGTAATCAGTAGGTCGTTGGTTCGATTCCGACAGGGGGCTCTGAAAAAAGAAGCAACTTCAGGATGAGGTTGCTTTTTTTGTGTCGATAATAATTGAAATGATCCCAGAACATCAACAAATCCTCACCGCTTCAATTGTAAATACCCGTTCATTGAAGATTTACCAGATTCGAATTCAAGCACGTAAAAGTACGTTCCTACCGGTAGCGGGTCACCATTTTTATTCAGTCCGGTAAACCGGTTGTTCTTATTGTCATAATTGGTGGCCTCAAACACGAGCGTTCCCCAGCGATTAAAGATTTTAAGCTTATTGTTAGCCGTCTCCGGAAAGGCATCAATGTTTTCAATCCGCAAATAACTATTTAATGGATCCTCATTCGCAGATACCGCATTGTACACGATAATTTCAGAACAGGACTCTTCTGTGATGAGGACCGGCAGTGAGGCAACACTTTGGCAACTATTCAGATCCGTTACCTGAACGGAATAGGATCCAGCCTGATCAACTGCAATTTGTTGAGTTGTTTCATTGGTACTCCACAAATAAGAAGCGAAACCAGTCGGTGCATCCAGTTGAATCGTCTCCTGTTTTTCCGGACAAAGGGTGGAATCGCCTTGAACTGTAACTTGTGGCTGAGCCGGAACGGCAACTTCGGTAATCGTTATCTCATTGGAATCCACGCTTTGGCATCCATTGACGTCTGTAACCCGAACCGAATACGTTCCTGCTATAATCACAGTTATTTGTTGCGTAGTGGCAGTGGTTGACCAAAGATAAGATGAGAAGCCAGCCGGGGCTGACAACGCGGTGCTTTCCTGGCCGGTGCACAATTGGGTATCGCCTGTTAAAGTAATGGTGGGTTGTGCCGGAAGCGCATGAATGCTGGCCACCACTTCAACCCGGGGACTTTCCGAAACACCAGAACGAATCGCTACATAGTAACTCGTGGTATCGCTTAACACGGGTGTTACAAAGGTAGAATCGGCCAGGTCCTGAATCGGAGTGCCTCCGGTAGCTTGTGTGTACCAGGCATAGGTTTGGGTTCCGGTTGCGCCACTGGCTTTCAGGGTTACCGGTCCACTATCGCATCGGGCACTGTCGAAAACCGTAGGTGGAGCAATCATTTCACTGAATAGGGCCATGATATTTTGATCGCTGCTCAGATCAAGCGTAAGGGGATTCGTGTTGCCGGTGGCATCACCTTGCCAGCCGATAAACTCCCAGCCTAGTGCCGGAATGGCCGTTACTTCCACTTGTTGTACACCTTCAAACCGGGTTTGATTTGGAGTCTTTTTGATTATGCCTTGACCAGATGCAGTGACAAACAAATTGTAGTAAGGCCCTCCGCACAATTTGGTCAGGATGGCATTGTCTGAATAATTAAATTCATCCGGAACACTGTTACGGATTTCGGCATACAGACTATAGTTCTTATTGATCACGAGCCATTCGGTTTGAACCTCGATGGTATCCTTTCCCGCCAAGGTAAATGTTTTTGTGTCGATGGGAATCGTATCGGACTCTGTTACATAGAAGTAGGCAACTTCAGCCGAGGCTTCCAGATCTCCTGAATTAACAACAAAGGCCGTGATCACAATATCATCACCATCGTTGGGACAAGGAATGCTGGCCTCCAGATCGCTGAACAGCAGGTTAGGAGCTTGCCCCACTACCAAAGCCCGTGAAGCTTCGTTATTGGTTTTGGTGGTTTCGGTAATGAGATTATCAGGATCCAACAAGGCCCGGATAATCCGGATGCCAGCTGTTGGACTGCTGTACGGAGTCACCACTTCCACGGTACCATCTTCACCGGCAGGCACTGAGGGAACATCAATGTCTAGCCCCACGGGCACATCATCTACTAACACGCGGGCTTTAAACGGACCCGAAGCACCAATCCCCATATTGTCATAGGAAACGAAAATGGTGATGAGTTCATTGACATCCGGATTGATTTTGCTTGGGGCGATATATTCGGAAAGTATTCTTAAGTCTGGAGCAGGTACTAGAACGTTTATATCTTTTTTAAACTCATTGTTGTCCTCCCGGCATTCGGTATAGGAGCCGGGTTGATCGACAATCACTTTTAGCTCATGGGTACCGATTTGATCAAATAAATAAGGAAGCGAAACGGTATAATAGCCGAATTGAATGCCAGGTCCAACTGTCGGGATGGTGGTGGATGCAATTTCAGCATTATCGAGGTAAAAGGTTACGGCCACATTGGTGGCAGTAAATAAACCATAATTGTAAACAGATGCAGTCAGGTTTTGCACCGTGTTGACATAAAAATTGCCACCCCATACTCCACCAGTTGTACCACTAATTCCAAAATCAACACAGAGTGGCATTTGCGCAACATTGTCACCTTCCGAACCCTCTACCACTGAATTAATGTTGTCCAGCCGAATCCGGAATGAATGATCACCATCCGTGAGTAAGCTTGTGGTTAGGCTAACGGAATTGGTGGCACCCGGATTTAAAGTGGTATTGATGGTTCGGGTTTCTATTCTTGGAATTCCCGCTTCGATCACGGTCAATTCAATATCATAAGGAGCACTAATCGCAACGGGTCCGTTATTCCGGTAGGTTACATTGACATCAAAAGCAGTGGTGGCTGGTGGGAGAACGGGGGTAACTGAAATGTCGGTGTTTCCAACATTTAAATTGGGATATACGGGTGGTGGTGGCACATGCCGAAGGACTTTTGAATACACATTATTGGTTTCCCGGTATTCATCAATTATTCCTGAGCCAATCGGCTCATCCACTCGAATTTCGAGGGTGTGATCCAGAACGTCAGTAAAATTATGAGTAACGGCAAAAGTATGACCAGCACAAGTAGCTAATGAGGTAAGCGTCTCCGTATGGATAAGGACATTATCCATATACGTGGTTACGGTAAATGGGCTTGTCGCATTCACCCCTCCGATGTTATCCACACGAACATTGAATGTGAATGGAATGAGCATGTTGAGGTATCCGGAAATGGATTGGTTTGTAGTGTTAATGGGAGTGAGGTCAGGTTTGTCGGGTAATACGGTTAAATAGACACCCGAAATATTATTCGCTTCAGTTTGTTCGGATACCTGATTATTGACGTCCGCTATACTTTGGAAATAACAATTGTTTCGGTTGAAACAATCCCCAATCACATTGGTGGTGGTGGTGAAGGTATAAGTCAGCGATTCACCCGGATTCAACAAAGCAATATTTTCTTCTCCCAGTACCGCATCACAGTTCAGATAGCGGAACAAAAAGTTTGTAGCAGCGGCATTCCCGATATTCTGAATCACGGCCGTACCGGAAATGGTGGCACCCGGTAAAATGGTGGAGTTGTTCAAGGTGATGTAGGTAGATAAGTCAGGTTTGGGAGGTGCCGGCAATACGGTAAAGGTGATCGGGCCTTCAATTCCAGTTAAGGTATAATCCGTGACTTCTACCGACAGGGTATACGTTCCGGGAGTGGGTGGGGCTGTAACGGATAGTGTATAGGTTCCATCCGCCAGGGTGGTGGTGGCCGACTGATTACCACCAGCTATACGGACAATCGCGGTAGCTCCCGCTACATCCGGATCAACACCCGCATCAATACCAAAGTATTGCGCCTTGCCGGTGATCGTAATAGCCCCATAGGGTTGAACCGAAAGTGGCGTAGCAGTTGCATCCGGATCAATGCCACCGGGAAGTTGGTAATCGCCTGTCAAGACTGGACGAATGGCAAAGTTGTTCAGTTCATTATCCTCATCCAGTACATCCGTTTCATCGATCACTACTTTTACCGGGAAGAATCCAGCGGTGGCAAATACCTGATCCCACTGTACGGTAGTTGAAGATTGCGGATTGAGTTGTAGAATGGTTTGACTGAATACCGGGATATCCTCTATGTAGGCGGTGACTACAAAATTCTGGGCTACAAAATCAGAAGTATTGCGGATCCGGGCATAGATTTTTATCGATTCATTTATAGCCGGGTTGGATTTACTAAAGGAAATGTCGTTAGCATAAATGGCTACATCCAGTAAATCGTCCGATACAAAAGGCTGGGCCACGAATGGGCTTTTACCACTACATCCATCAGTACTGTTTGCCACAATTCTCGAACGCCAGGTAATGGTCTCGGAAAGTCCGGTTATGGTGACCCGGTATTC
>ERZ1066115.296-NODE-296-length-15107-cov-15.168350_pt1 | contig 15107 bp, 10 predicted proteins | sample MGYA00382762_ERZ1066115 | MGnify/ENA primary metagenome ERZ1066115 (study PRJEB33369, sample SAMEA5778345) | biofilm metagenome | biome: Industrial cooling water; feature: Water cooling tower basin; material: Biofilm | place: United Arab Emirates | collected... | reverse complement strand
CCGCTTGGCCATGCCGAAGAAGCCCCACTGGTCGATGGCCGCCGAGGCGGCCAGCTGGCCGAAGATGCCCAACGAGAGGGTCAGGGCCATGCCGATGACGGCCACGGTCCAGTTATTGATGACGGTAAGGAAGGCGCCCATCGCGCCGGCCATATAATAATAAACCGGCAGGCCCGAGCGAAACTTGGGCCGCTCCCGCCGCGCCGCCAAGATGAGCGACACCGCCGCGAGGCCGGCCGCATGGATGATGAGCAAGGCGCGTAGCTGCCCCAGGGCCCGTTCGAGCCCCGCGTTCATGGCGAGCATCACGCTGATTAGGCCGCCTATGGCGACGACCGCCGCTTGGTACACGACTTACCTCCGCGAGGCCTATGGTCGGCCCGCGCGGCCATACTGACCCGCGCCGCGGCGGCCGAACAAGGACATATGTCCGGGCGCCGAAGGCCGCGGCTCCGTATGTCGGTCGGCGCCGTTCTACGGCCGGACGGGCTCGGGCTCCCAGCCGGGCAGGAAGCCGGCCAGGGCCTCGAACGCCGCCTTGGGCCGCGGCCGGAACGTCAGGCCCTCCCAGCCCGAAAGCCTAAAGGACAAGGCCTCGGCCCGCCCGGGAACGAAGGCGAAGGGCTCGCCGCGAGCCGCGCCGTCCGGAGCCGAGCCCCGCCAATGCCCCCAGGCGCGCAGCTCGTCCAGCTCGATCGTCCTAAGGCCGTCCCTTCCGGCCGAAGAGGGGTCCGGCCTAGGGTCCAGGAGCCAGCGCCGCGACGAGGGGTCGGCAGCGTTGAGCCTGGACCACGGCAGCCTGAGCTCAAGATAGCCGTCAGGCCCCAGCTCGGCCAAGCCGCCGGGCCCCAGGGGCAGCTCGCCGCCGTCCTCCCAGAGCGAAGGATAGAAGCGGCCGTCGCGGGCCGAGACGGCCGGGTTCACGAGGCTGAGCATCCGGGTAAAGCCGCCGAGCTCCGAGGGCGTCGGCGAAAGCCTACCCCCGCCGCGGTTATAATCGGCATGGGCGAGGAGCCGCGCCCCCCGGAGCGTCCCGGCCGCCATGTCGACCCGCACCAGGAACTCCGCGCCGATGGGCGCTTCGGGGCCGCCGGGGTACAGGCGCCGCTCGCCGCCCGCGCCGGGCACCAGGTCTAAGCCCAGGCTGAGGGCGAGGCCGTCGGCCGCTCCTTCGGATCCGGGCACGGCGACGCGGACGCGTAGGAAGGCCGGATCGTAGCCTATGCTAAGCACGCCGGGCTCGCTCGCCGCGGCTTCCGGGACGCCTAGCCCGGCGCCCGCGTCGGCCGAGCCCGTCGGCCGAGCCTCCCACGCGACGACGCCGTAATTCTGCTCGGGGTCGACGACGTTGTGCCACAGCGGATGGCGCTCATAGGGAATCATGAAGGGTTCGCTCGTCCAGGTTTTTTTGGCCCATTCGTCGGCCCATTGGAACACGGCCCCGCCGGCCGCCCCGGCCTCGGCGATCGCCTTGAAGAGCTCGACGAGGCCCCGGGCCTGGTCCGCCTCCGAGAGGCCGCCGTGATCCCAGCCCTCCGGATGCAGGCGCGCCGCGCCGTAACCGGTAGCCAGGCCGAATTCGGCGACGAAGAGGGGCATGGGGGGGAGCGCGGCTAGGAGCTCATCCAGATAGGCCCGGTAGCGCGCCGCGGCCGCGCCGTAGTCCGCGACGCCGCGGACCACGGCCGGCGATAGGAAGCGGCCGGCTTGGGAGGCGGGCTCGGCGGCCGCGCGCTCGGCCGCGCGCTCGCGCTCGGGCTCGGGCTCGGGCTCGTAACGCGCCGATCGGGTCATGAAGTCCGGATAGTTCGGATAGATGTGGTAGGCCGCGAAGATCCCCGCCGGCCAGCCCGGCCCCGCGGCGAGCGCGGAGAAGTCGAACTCCTCGCGGTCGTTATAGGGCGGGCGCGACGCGCCGGCGACCCAATCCGAGGGATGGTACAGCGGGTCGAGGGTCGGCCAGGAGACGAAACCCAAGGGCACGCCGGCCGAGCCGCGCTCGGACAGGCGGGCCGCCGCCCTATCGGCCATGCGCGCCAGGACGGCCTCGGCCGCGCCGCCGCTCGAGCGTATCAGGGCGCCGTCGTACGGGGCGCCGGGGCGGGCCTTGCGCGTCGCCTCGATCTCCTCGGGCAGGAGCTCCCGGCCCACGAGGACGGCCGCCAACCAGGGGCTCAGGTCGGCCCCATACTCGCCCCAGGCCCGTAATCGCCGCTCGGCTATCGACGCCCGGCCGAAGATGGCGTCGATCACGCGGTCGGACTCCTCGAGATAGGCCGCGACGAAGGCGGGGTCGGCCAAGTCATGGCCGGGCGCGTCCTCGTCGAGCCAGATCTCCTGGATTAGATATAGCGGGCGGGCGCCGGAGAGATTCCAGGCGGCCAAGGCGCGATAGAAAGCCGGCGGGAGGAGCGTATAGACCCTGAGGGCGTCGAAGCCGGCGGCCGACATGGCGGCTATCGTCAATGCGTACGAGGCCTCGTCGCGCGGCGCTTCGGCGAACCAGCGGCCCGGCTCGGCCGGCCCGTAGTTCACCGCCTTGACGAACCACGGCTCCCAGGCCCCGCCTTCGAGCGAGCGTTCCAGGTAGCGCCGCCCGGCGCGGAAGCGCGCGGCGCCGGGCGGGTCGCCGCCGTCGGCGTAATCGCGGGCCGTGCCGCCGCTATCGCGCCGGCCTTCGGCCGCCGCCGTCGCCGCGTCCGCCGCGGCCTTTATGAAGGGCACGGCGACCTTGGCCGCCCGCGCGTAAGGATCCGTCGGTTCGTCCAGGACCATGGCCGCGCGGGCCGAAGGCGAAGAGGCCGGCCCGACGGTCGGCCTGAACGCCCCGGACGACAAGACGTCCGCGGCCGCTACCCACGCCGTTCCGCGGCCGTACGGCCGCCGCGTAAGAATCGGGAAGCGCTCCGGTACGCCCGCGGCCGCCAAGGCCGCACGGCCGAGTTCGGTCAGGCCGAAGGCGGCGCTCACCACGACCTCGGCCTTCGGGAACGCCGCGGCTCGGGCCCCTTCGAACGCGCCGAGCTCGGCGCCGACGGCCGCGACGCGGGCCTCGCCGGACCCTTCCCCGCATATGACGAAGCTAGCGCCCCAGAGGGCTTGGACGCGGACGCCGCCGGCCTCGCCGGCGAGCTCCAGGAAGCGCGGGCTCAGCTCGGCGCCGCGGCGGAGCACGACGACGGCGCCGCTCCGCTCGCCCAGGCCTTCGAGCGCGACGCCCGGGCCGGTGAACTCCCAGGCCCGCCCGGCGGCGGCCTCCCAGGCGGCCTTCAGGCGCGCCGGCGCTTCGTCGGAGCCTAAGTCCGCAAAGTAGCGCCCCGCCCAAAGCGGCGCGCCGACGCCCGCCCAAGCGGCGAGCTCGGCCCGGAGCTCCGGGCGCTCCGTCCCGGCCAGGCAGGCATAGCCGATCATGACCGCGGCCCCGTTAAGGGCGGCGTCGCGCGCCTCGTCCAGGAGCGGATGGAAGGGGCCGCCCGCGGCCGTACCCTCGCCCCAGGCGTCGAAGGGCCGATCCAGCGCGAAGAGGCGCGGCCGTCCGCCCGCGGCCTCGGGCGCGAGGGCGTATCCGGCGCGGGCGAGCGCCTCCGCGAGGAAGGCGTCGGCCTCCGCTCCCGTCCCGCCGCGGAGCTCGAGGGCTACGCGGGGCGCCGGGCCGGCCAGCATCGCCGCCCCCATGCGCAACGCGACGAGCGCCGCTATCGCAATCGGCAAGGCTAAATATATCAAGTACTTACGCATGGCCGGTCCCCGAACGGGTAAAGCCGCGCCGCTCGCCCTTCTGCCAGCCCTTGCTCTTAAAGAAGAACTGCGCGAAGGCCCAAGCGCGCGACATGCTCATGATCTGCCTAAAACCCAGGTTCTCAAGGAAAGAGAGGCCGATCAGGCCGGCGAATTCCTTAGGCCTGAAATACACGACCTGCCGTTCCGCCAAGAGGAGCGACGATAGCGAGATAAGGATGCCGAAGAAGAGGGCCAGGGAGAACACGGCTAGGCTGACGAAGGGATCGATGAGGGAGAGCAGCAACGAGGCGACGAACACTACGTAGCCCGAGAGCTCGAGCCAAGGCCCGACCAGCTCGAAGGCGAAGAAATACGGCATCCCGAGCAGCCCCGCCGGGCCGTAGCGCGGCCGCAAGGCCATGTCCCGGTGCTGCAGCAGCACCTCGATGAGCCCGCGATGCCAGCGGTCGCGCTGCCGGTAGAGGGTCCGGCCGTCCTCGGGCACCTCGGTCCAGCAGTTGGCGTTATAGCAATAATCGACCTTGCCCCGCCGCCCCGCCTCGCGCTCGGCCCTGGTCAGGCGCACGACCAGCTCCATGTCCTCGCCCACCGTATCCTTGCGGTAGCGGCCCGAGCCCGTCATATAGCCGCCGGCCTCCATGACGCGCCCGCGGCGGAACAGGCCGAACGCGCCGGAGATGATCAGGAGGCCGTCGAGCAAGGCCCAGCCCAGGCGGCCCGAGACGAAGGAGCGCAGGTACTCCATGGTCTGGAAGGCGGCCAGCGGGTTCTTGGGCAGGCCGATCTTCTGCAGATGCCCGTGCTCCACCTCGCTGCCGTTAACCGGGAAGATATTGCCGCCCATGGCGACCACCTCGCGCCGCGAAGCCAGGACCTGGGCCATGGCCCGGAGCAGGGCCTGCGGATCGAGGAGCGAATCGGCGTCTATGCAGCAGACGTATTCGCCGGAGGCGTGGTTCAGGCCGGCGTTCAGGGCGTCGGCCTTGCCGCCGTTGGCCTTGTCGATCACGACGAGGCCGGGGGCGTCGGGCGAGCGGTAGACCGTGCGTACCGGCATGCAGGGCAGCGCCCCGGCGCCGCCCCCGGCCGCCCCGGTCCCGGCCGGCATCAGGCTAAAGCCCCGCGACAGGGCGGTCAGGGTGCCGTCCTTGGAGCCGTCGTTCACCACGATGACCTCCACGCGCGGGTACGCGAGCGATAAAAGGCTAGCCACCGAGTCGACGATGGTCCGCTCCTCGTTATACGCCGGCGCGATCACGCTAACCGAGGGTAGAAGTCCGCTCGAGAACAGGAAGCGCCTGAGCCCGCTTTCCCAGAGCCGCGACTGGGCGAGCAGCTTGGCCGCCGAGAGCCCCAGCAGGGCGAGATAGACCCCGTTGACCGCGATCGTATACCAGGCGAAGAGGAAATGAAAATCGAAGATGAATCGGTAAAGGAGCTCCGGTCGGGATAGATAGGCCAAGGCCGGCCCCTGCCTGATCGCGAAGAAGATCGGGAACGCGGCTAGGGCGAGGACGACGAGCGCCGCGATAAAAAGCTTATCCCTCTTGGACACCGGTATGCGCGGCTTATCGGGTTCGGGCGGGGCCGCGCCGAGCCCCAGGGCCGTTAACGTAGCTTGGGAAGCGTGGCGGGAGAAGAAGGCGGCAGCCTCGGGCCTCGTCCTTAACTCGGCGGCCAGGAGCGCAGCCGCGGCGTCGGCGAGCCCGCCCGCCTTCAGTCCCTCCAAGGCCCTGAGGACCGCGCTGGGCCTGCCCGAGGAGACCAACAGCCTGAGCATCCTGGCCAGGCCCGGACTCGGCTCGGAACCCTCGCGGTGCATGAAATAGTCGAGCTTAAACTCCAAGGCGCGGGCTAAGGAGCTCGCCTTGGGCTCGGGCGCCTCGGCCAGGGCGCTCAGGAAGGCCGCGCGCTCCTCGGGATGCCGCCTGGCCAATTCGGCGACGGCGGCCTCCCCCGCCGAGCGCACCTCGGCCGGGGCCTCCGCCTCGAACCATGGATCCAGGCGGGCCAAGCCCTCGGGGGCGAGCGTCCCGCCGAGGATCGACGCGAGCGGGACCATGAAGCGCGGCTCCCGCCTTAACCCGAAAGCGGCCTCGAAGCGCGAGCCGGGATAGGCCGCGGCCAAGGCCGCGGCGGCCTCGTCGGCCGGCCCTCCCCGGCCCTCGGCCAAGGCCGCCGCGCGCCGCCAGGACTCCTCGTCGGGCTTGGAGCGCAAACCGACGAGGAACAGGCGCGCGGCCACCTCGCCCGCCGTTCGCAGGTCGACGCCGCGGTAACGTTCCGCGAATCGCTGGGCCAGGGGCTCGAGGATCCGGTATTCGGCCGGGCCGGCGCCGCCGGGCCAGCGCGCCAGGGCTCCCTCAAGGGCCTCGATCTCGGCCAAGGGACCCATCGCGGCGATCTGCGCCAGGAGTATGCGCAGGCACAGGACCTCGCGTTCGGAGCCGAGGCGCGCGGCCAAGGCGGCGGCGGCCTCGGGACCGCCGGCCAGGCCCAGGCTTAAGTACGCGCGGATACGCCGATGCCTAAAGGCCGAGGCGGCGTCGGCCATAACGGCCCGCGCGACCTTCGGGCGGCGCAGGGCCTCCGACAAGGCTTGGGCCGCGTCGGCGTCCTCGCGGCATTGTTCGGCCAGGCGCCGGGCCGCCGCGGCGAAGGCCCGCGGCCGCGCATCGGCGAGCCGCGCGAGGGCCGCGCGGTCGCGCGCCGACAAGGCCTTCCTCAGCGCCTCGTGGAGGCCCTGGTCGCGTTTATAAGCCCGCCGCCTATGGCGCTTCTCCGCCGATACCGCGATCACGAGCGCCGCGTCCAGGACGGCGAGGATAGCGACCGCGAGGAGGATGGGGCCGAGGCTAGCGCTCATCTGCCCCGCCGGCGGCTAGGTAACGCGCCACCCCGTACAGCTCGCGCAGGGGGGCCGGCTTCTGGAAGATATGATAGATGCCCAAGCCCTGCGCGCGCTCGACCAATTCGTCGGTCTTAAGCTCCGCGAGGAGCACGAAGGGAATGCCGCGCAGGTCGGTCGACGCGAGCATGCGCGCCCGGAGCTGGAAGGCGTCGTACTGCGGCAGGTAGGCGTCGGCGATAACCAGCTCGGGCTTGTAGCGCTCCATCAGCTCGAGCGCCTCGCCGCCGCGGGACGAGGCGACGGCGGCGAACTCGCGCGCGGCGAAATATTCGACGACGTAAGCCGCGCCGATCGGGTCGCCGTCCAGCACCAGGGCCAGGGACTTCTCCGCCAGGGCCTCGCCGCTCTCGGCGAGGACCGCGTTCCCGCCCTTCCTGGCCAGGAGCTTGAGCCTGGCCCGCGCCAAGGCGTAGAGCTCCGCGGCCGGCTCCCCTTCGCCGGAGGCTTCGTCGGAGGAGGCGACGGCGACCGAGACCGTGAGCGGGCGGGAGAAGCGCCGTTCGGCCTCGACCGCGGCGCGGAGGCGTTCGCCTATGGCGACGGCCTCCGCCTTGCCCCCGTCGAACGCCGCCAGTATCACGGGCCCCGACCAACGGAAGAGATAGGCCGCGTAGTCCGACTCGGCCGCGCGCTCCGATAGCGCCGCGGCCAGGTCGGCCAGGAGCGCGTCGCCGGCCTGCGGCCCGGCCACGCGGTTGATCTCCTTCAGCCTATCGAGCTCGATGAACGCGCAGGCGTAGGAGGAGCCTTGGGCGGCGAGCGAACGGATGAACTCCTCGGCGTAGGGGCGCGCGTAGAGCCCGGTCAGGCCGTCGCGCAAGGCCGCGTCGCTAGCCACCACCATGGCCGAGCGCAGGTCCAGGTTATCGGATCGAAGCTTGTCGATCTCCCCGAGCAGGCTCTCTAAATCCGCGGAAAGCCCCGGGCGGCGGGATCGCGGCGCGGCGGCCCGGTTAGGCGACTCGTCGATCGGCGAATCGCCTTCCCATGACGAGGCCGGCAGGGCGCTCCCGTAGCGCGGGCAGGCCAGGGTCGCCCCCTCGGCCAGGGCCAGCGCCCGGCTCGGAGCGCCTATGCCGAAAGCCTCGGAAAAGGCCGCCTGGGGCCGCCCGGGCCCCTCGGCCGAGGTCGGCAGGCGCCGCCCCATAGACGAGGCGGGAAGGCCGGTAAAGAGGCAGCCGCTCCGCTCATGCAGGGCGCAGAGCCGCCCGTCGGCTAAATAGAAGCGCACGCCGGCGCCGGCGTCTCCGTAGCGGCCCAGCGGACCGTCCGCGCGGCCTTCGCCGTGGAGATAGCGGTACGGACCGGAGACGCCCGCCTCGGCCAAGGCCAGGGCGTCGACCCAATCCGCCCAGATCTCGCCCGCGAAGCCGGCCCGACGCAGGCCGGCTAAGCCCGATAGGGTCGAGGCCCCCGAATCCAAGGCCAGGGCGAGGGCGGGCGGCGAGGACGGCAGGGCGGCGAATAGGGCGGAGGCGCCCGCCTCGTAGCCCGGATCGATCGCCATATACGCGCCGCCCACGGCCGCGATATACCCGTTGTGCGAGAGGACGCCGCCGCGCAGCGGCGAGGCGACGCGCCATACCCCGTCCGCGACGCGCTCGGCCCGGGGCTCGATTCTTCCGCTCACGCGAGCCTCCTCGCCATGACCAGGGTCTTCTCGTCGCCGAAGCCGGCGCAGAGGAAGGCGCTGTCCATAGCCTTATCGATGATGGCGCGACCGTAGCCGCGGGGGGAGAAATTCGACGCGTCCGCTTCCGGTACGCTCAGCCAATCGTAATCCGGGCCGCGGTAATCGAGCTCGAGGCAGAATACCCGGCCGCGTAGTCGCCAGGAGGCGAGGCAGTGCCCGCCGTCGACCAGGGCGTAGCGTTGGATGTTCTCCAAGGCCTCATGGCAGGCTAGGACTATCTCGGCGGCGGTTTCGCCGTCGACCTGGCCGTCCGCCCGGAGCGCCGCCGCGACCGCGGACCGAAGCCGCTCGCCGGCCCGGCCGGATCCCGGCTCCAGGACGAGCCTAAGCCGGCCGCTACGCTCCGCCGGAGCGGGGGCGGGAGCGGGAGCGGGAGCGGGAGCGGATCCGGCTTCGCCTTCGACTGGCCCCGCCTCCGCCGAAGCCGGGGCGTTGTCATCGCTCGCCGAAGGCATCCCCGCCCTGACGCAGGCCAGTGTCAGGTCGTCCTTGAAGGCGCCGGAGGCGTAGTCGGAGCCGACCCGTACGAGACCGTCGACGATAGCCCGCGCCGATTGGCCGCCGCGCGCCCGTAGGTAGCGCATGATGCGCTCCTCGCCGAAGGGTTCGCCGCCCGAGCCTTCGCATTCGGACAACCCGTCGGAGAAGAGGAGGAGCGCGTCGCCCGGCCTATACGGCGCGAGGTAGCGCCTGAAGGCCTGGCTTTCGGCGAAGCCGAAGGGCATATCGGCGCCCTTCACCAGCCTGCAGCCGCGGTCGGCCGCGCGGTAGTGCACGATGCCGGTATGCCCGCAGTCGACGAACTCATACAGCCCCTCGCGTTCGCAGATCCGGAGATAGGCGAGCGTGGCGATGCTGCGCCGGGCGATGAAGTGCGCCGAGGCCGAGGCCTCCGCCTCGGCGCAGAGCTCGTCCAGGCGGGGCGGGGCCCCGTAGCGGAGCGCCAACCTGGCCTGGGCGCGCAGGAAGGCGTGCTTTAGGACCACGCCCAAGGTAGCGGCCTCCATGCCCTTGCCCATCACGTCGCCGATGAGCAGGTCCAGGCTACCCTCGCGTAGGCTCTGGATGTCGAGGAAATCGCCCGCCACCGACGAGCTGGGCAGCGCCGCGAAGGCGAAGTCCAGGCCGGGTCGCGGTCGCGCGTCGACGCCGATGAGCACGGCCGCCTGAAGGCGCGCGCCGGCGTCGGCCTCGGCGGCCAGGGCTAGCCGGAGGCGTTCCTCGCAGCCGGAGGGCGCGTTCACCCGCCCTCCGGTCCCTCGGCGCCGAAGGCACGCAGCGCGTCGGCCACGCTATCGTCTATCGCGGCGATGTTCTCCAGCCTGACCATCTTGAAGAGGGCCCTCACCGTCGGCGTCGGCGCGCAGATACGCAGCTCGCCGCCGGCCTGCTTCAGGTCGCGCACCAGCATGACCACGGCTCCGAGGCCGGCGCTGTTCAAGAAGCGGAGCTCCGATAGATCGAGGGCGAGCTTAAAGCCCTCGGCCGCCCTCGCCGCCAGGGGCGCGAGGAAGGAATCGGCGTTCGTCTGGTCGACGGTCTTGGCGAGCGGCTTGAAGACCAGCGCGCCGCCTCGTTCATTCAGTTCATATGGTTCTGACATGCTGAATCTCCGCCGAAAGTATAGAACACTTTGGCCGATCAAGCAAAAACGCGGCAGCGCTAGCGGCGAGCCGCCTTAGCGAAGGTAAAACTCTCGATGACGACGCGATCGGCGAGCGTCGGTTCCCTGCCCCCGAATAGCCAGAGATTAAGGCCGATCCGCTCGCGGCCCCGGGGCGGGACGCCGAAAGGCGCGGGCGCGGGCGACGCGCCGGGAAATTCCCAGGTGAAGGAATTCAGTTCGTTCTCGGCTTCGAACCGGACCCGCTCGGCCGTCCATTCGAAGCGTAGCGTCGTACGCGCGGACAGGTCGAACTCGGCCAGGCCGCTTCGTTCGGGGCGGCCGTCCGCCGGCTGCACGACGAAATTCAAGTTCGGCGCGTCCGGTATTCCCCAACGGGCTAGCTCGATATCCAGCTCGCGATTGGCCCAAGCCGTATCCTCATCCCAGGTGTAGAAGCCGAAGACCGTCCCGTCGTCAAGGAAGCGCGCCAGGGGAGCCAAGACGAGCTCGTAGGTCCCGTAGCCCAAGCTGCGGTCCAGGAAGAGCTGCGCGCCCGTCCAACGGCCGTCGCGCCGCGCGGTCTCCAGGACGAGCCGCCCGGCGGGATCGAGGTAGGCGTTACGCCGGTCGAAGAGCGTAGGCCCCGGACCGCGCGGCTCGGCATACTCGATAACGCGCCAGCGATAGCCTGAGAACGATAGCGAGCCGGGATTAACCCGCGAGGGGGCGGCGGCGGCGGTGAGGATAAGTATAGAGCCGATAAGCAGGCCGGCGACCTTCGCAACGGCGCCGGGGCGTAGGAGGCGCATAGCCCGCGACATGGGCATAAGCATGGCGCTTCGGCCGCCGGACATCAAGGTCCGGACGGCCGGCCGCGGCACGGCGTGCGCCGCCGGGGGCCGGGGGGCACCGCCAGGCGCCGCCGGCAGGGAAGCCCGGCCGGAAATTAATGCCCGCTCGGCCGCCCGGCGGGGGCGTGCAGGGCCCTGGTGGCCCTCAGCCGGCCTTACGCCCTATCGTCTCCTGCAGGGTGCCCATCGGGCAGACGGCGCACCAGGCCCGCGGCCGGTAGATAAGGCCTAAGACGACGCCGGCCCCGAGCGACAGTACGCAGACGCCCCAGAAGAAGGTCCCCAGGGCGGCCGGGCTCCCGAAAAGCCTATAGACGTTGCCGACCACGCAGAACATCATAAAGCCGCAGAGAGCCCGTTTCGACCCCGGCGAGAGGGCGCCGGCGGGCAACGGCCGCCCGCGGCTTAGGGGCTTGAGCATAAAACCCAAGGCCCTGCCGCGCGGGCAGGCCTTGGCGCAGAACGAGCGCGGCTTTTTCAGGCTCATGATGACGGCGACGAGCATGACGACGGCCACGGCGAAGCCCAGGTACGGGATGAAGAATCCGCCGACGGCCACGGCGAGCACGAAGGCGCTCGACAGCGCGCCGATTAGGTTCCTGGATAATTTCATTTTCTTTATATATTGTTTTTTCTATGTTTATGCAAGGCCTAGCCTCGTCAAAGCCCCCAGCTCCCGAGCAGCTCGTAGCGCGGCGGGCCGCCGCCTAGGACGCTACGGTAGAGGGCGGCCTCGCGAGCTCGGAACTCTAGGTCCGGGACGGCGCCGGGCGGGAGGCCGCGCAGGCTCGCCGGCTTTGAGAAGCGGGCCAGGGTTAGGTGGGGCTTGAACGGCGAGCGGTCGTAGCTCAGGCCGGCCCGGTCCAGGGCCGCGCGGAGATGCGCACCCGTGGCCAAGAGCTCCGGCGAGCGGGCGAGGCCGGCCCAGAGTACCGCCGCGGCGCCGACGCGCGGGAAAGCGCCCCAGCCCTCCAGCCGGAGCGCTAGGCCGCCGCTCGATCCCGCCTCGGCGGGCTCGGCGGCCGCGACGTGAGCGCCCCGTATCGTCGGCCGCCGACCGAAGGCCTCGTCGCCCGCGGCCAGGGCGGCGGCGAGCCCCGCGTCGTCACACTCCCCCAGGAAGGCTAGGGTCAGGTGCAGGTTAGCCCGAGGGCTCCACCGGGCGCGGCCGAAGACGCCAGCCGCGCCCTCGGCGCCTGCGCGCTCCGCAGTGCTAGCGGCCGCGGCAAAGGCCCGTCCGGCGGCCTCGAGCGCGTCCAAAGCCTCGTCCGGCAAGGGAAGGGCGAAGAAGAGCCTCACGGACGCCGCCTCATGAGAGGAGCTTGAGCCGGGCAAAGACGTAGGCCAGCTCGTCCCGCGCCAGGACGTAGCGGCGCCAAGGCGTCCCCGCCGGCCCGCCGGTCTCCGCCGCCTCGCGCTCGATATAGGGCCTGACCTGGCCGGCTCGGGTCCAGTAGCTTAAGGCTATGCTCGTCCCGTCGAGCTCGATGCAGGTAAAGCCCAGCTTACCCACGGCGCAGCCGGAGTTGAACATGGACGGCACCAGGAGATCCTCTCGCTCGTAAAGGCTTCGCGACCGGCCGCGGCTACGCTCGGCGCGGCTCAAGCGTTTAAGCTCGTCGGCGTAGATCCGCACCAGGGCCTCGATGCCCGGGCGCTCCTCGGGAGCGGCGCGCGTGTAATCGCGCAGGAGCGACTCGATGTTCCAACGCATGCTGTCGAATTTACTATGCGACTCGAAGAGCGGCCGGTGGGTGTGGCCGGCGATGATGACGGCGCCCAGGTTCTTGGACGCGCGATAGATGCGCCGCTCGGCCCGGTAGCGCCGGCGGCTCTCCCGGGGCTTGTCGAAGGCGGGGATGCGGAGCGGGCTTACGAAATAGCGCACCAGGAGATCGGAGAGGCGGTGGTGCTTCTGATACAGCTTCTTAGACTGGTGGCCGTGGAAGGCCAGGATGCGCCCCTCGGGCGCGTCTAGCCTGAGCGCGTCGATGAGCGGATACTCGTACTCGGGCTCCAGGAGCAGGGCCAGGTCGTGGTTACCCACGATCTTAACGAGGCGTCCGTCGCGCTTGAAGGCGCTGAAGAGCTCGTAGTGCTCGGGGTAGGCGGCGCGGATGACGGCGGGGCTGAATTTATGGAGCTCTTCGATATCCCCGTTGAGCACGAGGCGCCAGTCCCCCGGCAGGTAATAACTGGCCAGGACGCCCGCGACCAGCTCGCGGTTGCGCCTGAAGTCGTCGCGCGTCGAGCCGTCGCCCATGTGGAAGTCGCTCATGAAGACCAGGCGCCCTGCCCCGGCGAGCGGCTCGCTCGCGGCGCCGGCCTCCAAGGCGCGGACGGTTTGGTCGAATTCGGCTTGCTTCATAACGCGTCCTTTCGAACGGGACGGCGGCGCAGAAACTGGCAGGCGCCGCCGCGGCGTGCTATGCTTGCCGCGCCGATGCCTGAAAACAACTTAGACTACTACGAGATACGCTACCGCCTCGAAACTCAGGCCGCCTTCCGCATCCTGCGCAAAGACGGCGCGGCCTTTATGCTCGGCTTTTTAAGCGAACAATTCAAGCGGCGCCACCGGGCCGACATAGGGCAGGCCGAGCTGACGGAAGCCTTAGCGGCCTATGCCGAGCTCCTACGCCTCGCCGGAGAAGACGAGGCCCCCGGCCGCGGGACGGGGCGGGCGGAGGTATCGGCCTACCTGGACGCCTGGGCCAACGACGGTTTCCTGCGTAAATTCTACCCGCAGGACGCCGCGGAGGCCTGCTACGACCTAACGCCGGCTACGGAGCGGGCCTTAGAATGGGTCGCCGAGCTGTCGGGGCGCGGCTTCGTCGGCGCCGAGTCGCGGCTCAAGGCCCTGGCCGACGGTTTACGCGAGCTGGCCTACGGCGCGGCCTTCGATCCGGAGGAGCGGCGCGCCGAGCTCCTACGGCAACGGGCGGCCTTGGACGAAGAACTCGCCCGCCTCGAGCGCGGCGAGGCCGAGCGCCTGGACGATACGCGGGTCGCCGAGCGCTACTACGCCATCGAGGACGCCGCCCGCAGGCTCCTGGCCGACTTTAAGCAGATCGAGGAGAATTTCCGCGAGCTCGATCGCGAGACCAAAGAGCGCATCATCGCCTCGGACGGCGCGCGCGGCCGCGTCCTCAAGGAGCTCTTCGAGCACCGCGACGCCATCATGGCCAGCGACCAGGGCAAGAGCTTCAAGGCCTTTTGGGCCTACCTCATGTCGCTAGACATGCGCGAGGAGCTTGCCGCCCTGGTGGAGCGCGTCCTAAGCCTGGACGCGGTCAAGGCCGCTAGGCGCTCCTTCCCGCTGGACAGCCTGGACGCCCGTCTCGTGGCCGCGGGAGCGCGGGTGCAGCGCATGACGCACCGCCTGCACGAGGAGCTTAAGAATTTCCTGGACGAGCGGGCCAGGCGCGAAGCCAAGTTGGCCGCCGCCTATATAGACGAGATCAAGCGCCTGGCCTTGGCGGCGCGCGACGACCCGCCTACCGCGCGCGCCTTCTTGAGCGTCGAAGGCGAGCCGGAGCTCAACCTGGTCATGGATAGGCCGCTCTACCGGCCGGAAGAGCCGGTCGTCATCGGCGAAGCGCCCGTCGCCCTGGGCGCGGGCTCGGCCCGGACCGACGAGCTCTACGACCAGGAGCTGGTGGAGCTCGGCGAGTTGGCCGATCGCCTCCGCGCGGCCCTCGCGGAGCTCGGGCAGGTCGGCGTCTCCGACCTGACGGCACGATGGCGGCCGACCCGCGGCGCCGCCGAGCTCGTAGGCTATCTGCGCCTAGCCTCGATCGCGCCGTCGCTCGCCGAATCCGGCCGTCGTAGCCTCGTCGAAGCGCAGAACCTGGCCCGCGGCTCCTCCATGCTAGCGGATTGCCCCGACCCCATCTTCCTAGCGGAGGTCCAGCCGTGAGCCTAGCTCCCTACGCCCCCGTCCTAATCAAGCTGCTCAAGGGCCCGCTCTACGCCGACGACGCGGAGTCCTGGGACCTAGCCCTCCGTCATCGCCGCGCGGTCGACGAGTACATGTCCCAGCTGGGCCTAGAGCTGGTGCTGGCCGAGTCCGACGGCCTGGCCTTCCTGCGCCGCCGACGCCCGGCCCCCGCCGGCGTAACGGAGGCCGGCGAGGAGGAAGCCGCCGCCGCGGCCGACGGGGAAGCCGAGGCGCCCGACGACGGCTTGCCTGAGCTCGTAGCCCGTCGGGAGCTGCCGTATACGGCGTCGCTCCTCTGCGTGCTCCTCCTCGAAGAGCTCTACCGCTTCGAGGCCTCGGGCGAGGGCGAGGCGCGCCTCGTCCTACAC
>ERZ1066115.294-NODE-294-length-15168-cov-8.248065_pt1 | contig 15168 bp, 12 predicted proteins | sample MGYA00382762_ERZ1066115 | MGnify/ENA primary metagenome ERZ1066115 (study PRJEB33369, sample SAMEA5778345) | biofilm metagenome | biome: Industrial cooling water; feature: Water cooling tower basin; material: Biofilm | place: United Arab Emirates | collected... | reverse complement strand
GGGGTTTAATTGTTTTTCTATTAAGAAAAACTACATTAAGAAAGACCCACCTGACCAACCCAAACGGCAGGTTATTGATTAGTGCGTTGCTTGCAAGTACTAATCAATAATCTGCAACCTGAAGTCCTAGGTATTTGTATATTTATGGAGCCTCGCTTTAGCAGGGCGGAGTAAATATTCTAATACCGGGTAAGGAATACCCTAGCAATGTCATACAAGGGATGCTGCTTATTTTATAAGCAGCATCCCTTGTATGACACTTAATCCCCTGTGTGTTTTGGCCGCGTTAGCGTGTCAAACACGCAGGGGATTATAAATATTTTTCTGTAGGAAAAATTACCTTTCAACCTTAAAAAAATTCTTCTAAGAACTGCTCAAATGTGGTATACTAAAGAAAAGAGAGAGGACATCGCGACTGCCCTCCCTCGACTGTGGGAAAACTACTCACCGTCCTTCAACTCTTTGTATATCTGAACTATCAGATACACAATAGTTAAAAACTGTATAACTGTTTCCATGTACTCACCTCCTTTCAAGTTGAAGGGCGGTGAGTTTTGTTTTCCCATGACTATTGACTTGTCAAAGTGCCATGTTACTCACGCACCATAAACTTTTAAGCTGTCAAAAGACCCAAGAGCAAGACCCCAAAGACGTTGACTGATTAAAATTGTTTATGGTACCTATATCCTTCAGCACTTTGACAAGTCAATAGTGGAGAGGGGGGGCGCATGACACGATACCAAAGAATTTTTTGGTTGAGGAATACCCTAAAAAAAATAGGCTAAGCATGACAGAAGATGCGGAGCAGTTTTGTCATGCCTAGCCTAACAGTGAAATGTATCGGAAATTGGATTTTACACAGGGCAGCAGTAGGGCATAGCGCGAAGCAGGATGCCCTGCGCTGCCATACCACGGCGAAGAAGGGAGATATCGCAACTCATATACTTGCTGCAGCTTCTCGTTGATCAAAAAGTTGCAGTACTCTGAACGAGTCACAAAGATAAAAGATTTTTCTGTAAGGAAAATTACCTTTCAACGGTTGGCAATTTTGGCTAACGCCATAAAAACCATATGACAACGATTTTCTGCTTTGGGCTTTTGCAACTCACATTTTACTGCAGATCAGCAGCATGATAAAAGAGCTGCAGCTCGTTTATGAGTCGCAGCTCTTTATTCTTCAGTATCAGGGACTTTCAAATACCATATCATTGAATTTATATTAAATTGAATTTCACATTGCATTCTACGATTATACATTTCAACATTACAGATATATTTTAAAATAGTATCCTTACCGTCTTGTATATAATCTCTTTTCGCAATGCTACTTATTTTTACCTTCAAATTTGCATCTTCATCTGTAGAAGTATAAAAATAAAGAGGGTCTACAGAATGTATGTCTACATGCATAGATTTTTCATTTTCAGGTATTTTAAAATAGGGGATTAATGATATCGGTTTTAATTTATATTTCATAGTTAAGCATCCTTGTATATATTTTAATGCAACTCATATTTGAGCTGCCGGTCTGGAATCCGGAAGAAAATATTGAGTCACATTAAGAATTAGCACATATTAATAAAATCCCAAAGTTTAATGTAGTCTTCTTTGTCTAACATAACATACTGTTCATCTAATTCATTACTTTCTACATCATAAATGAATCTGACAACAAATATATTACCTGTCATATTACTTCTTATAACATATGTAGACGTAAAAAAATCTATATCATCTTTTACTGAGATTCTTTCTTTATCAAAGACTTCCGGATGTTTGATATATTTTTGAATCTCAATATCTGTTTTCCCAATAAAACTATTAAAATCCATTACTTTTATATTCTCCTTTCTTAATAGTATTTTGTAACTCACATTTTATCTCGGCATCTGTGGATCATGAAGCAGCTGCAGCTCACCGGTACAAAATTATGAGTTGCATTAATCTTGGTCTATCTTTATTGTTTTGTGTAACTATTTTTATCTCATTATCAGATAAGTAATAAATGTTCCAATTACCAAGCCTATTCCTAACCCTTTTAAGATGTCAAAACTTATGAAAACTTTACCCTTATTCAAGTAAAATCCCTCCTTAATGATGTTGTACAATATATTCAAGCTACAGTCTGTTGTTGAACTACGTCCTACATGCAAACAGATAAGATAAACGGCTTTTTATGCTTGTGGGTTTTTAGTTGATACTTCAAAGCCTTTTTCAAAGGAATCTCCACACAAGGAAAACCTTCATATGTGCATGTAGCTCTACGCTGACGCTTACTAGGAATTGATTCTATTGCATATGCCATGTATTGTGTTTTCATATTTACTTGATATGGTGGCAAGTACATATCCTCTTTGTCAGTGATTCCACATTCAATGCAAAACCACTCAACAGCTTCCTGCCATGTTCTAGCTGCCACAGTATGCATATCATCCATTTCATAAGCTTTCCATCTTGGTTTTCTCATTTTTACCATCCTTTCATTTTCGGCTTACGCCGTAATATTGTTGAATTGCGCAGCTTTTAATATTCTGGAACACAATCGCACAATCCATAATCGTCATACATTACAGAACATTTTTCACACCTAATTCCAGACTCTATTTCTTCATTTACAAGGTTTATATATTCATCTTGCTCTGATTTCGCCTTTGCAAACTCAGCACAACTATCTATTTGCGAGCACTCATGACACCATACACTCTCACATTTTTCATATTTTTTAACACCAAACATTTTTTTCACTCCTTCGCAATATATTCATGTTGCAACTCAAAATTGAAAAACCGGCCAGGATCTGCAACTGGATTATTGAGTCGCAATTCCCTTATGTGCTATGACTTCTTTTCTGACAATCTCTCTAAGCCATTCAGCTTTGTCTTTGTAAAAGTTACTATTAAGAATCTTTTCAAATTCTACAATATTATCCTTATTCAATTCAAATTTAAACTGTTCATATGCTTTACTTCTGATCCATTCAGACCTATTATCTGTAATATCCTTTAATGACTCAACTAACTCTGAATCAAGTTTTCCAAAAGGTATTCTCCATAAAAATATCTTTATTTGCTCGGCTTTGCTTATAGTATTTTTATTATCGTTGCTAGATTCTTTTTCACTTTTATTAATATGGTCTATTATAGTGTCTGCAATGTTAGTTAGATTCTTCTCCAAAGTAATTACCTCCCAAAGTATTAATATAAACATGATATACCTTTTGGGGTAGTATTTCAATAGGTAAGCCGCCGGAGAAGTCCGGCAGCTTACCTTATTTTAGCTCACATTTTTCATATCATCATGTAAGCCCCAAACGCCCTTTTTTATATTCTTGAATAATTCAGGATGAATATAATATGTCTGTCTGATTTTTTCTTTCCAGTGCGGGTTTTTGGCAGCCTTTTTGTGATTTTCAAGTTCCCTATAAACACGTTCCAGCTCTGCATTCCCTATTTTTTCATGAATGGATGCCAAAAGGTCTTTCCATGTAATTTTTTCACTATTCCTAATGTCTATCTCAAAATTCTTTGTAATTTTGATGTTGTATAGGTATGGATTATCCTTTCTGAGTATTACCAGATACTCATGAACTATTCTAATAAAATTCTCGTTTGCATAGTTCCTTTTATCACTCATAGTATTATGCTGCTTTTTTATAACAATTTGCTCCAGGGTTCCAAACTTATCCATATCCAGCAACATAGAGTACAATTGTCCTTTTTTCTTAATGTCGGCCATAAGTATATACATCCATCCACCAGTGGTCAGGCTTGCAAATTGCTTCGCAATACAATAATTGTAAGCCCTCATAAACTCCTTATAATCTGCTATATGTGAAAGGTCGTTTTTCAGTGGCTTATCTCCATAAACATGGCCTGAATATTTTATAGCATCCCAGTAGGGGCTATGAAACAATACTGCTTTATTTCGTTCCTTTATATCTTCTGTCAAAAGGTCAAAGCCTGAATGTAAATCATATGTATTGGCCTTAATTCCCAAGTATGCTGCAACGTCACTGGTTGTCCCTCCACCATTCATATAATCGCTTATTTCAGTAAATTTATGGAGCTGGTGGAGGTCTAGGAGCAACTTACCTGAGTAGTTGCCCCTATATTTATTATTTCCAAATGCTCCCCGGTCTTTATAACTTACAATGCTTTGCATCTTTCAATTTCTCCTTGTAGCATTCCTTGTTCTACTAGATTTTCAATATAAGCTGTTGTCTTTCTTTCAATTTCACTATGAATATCCTCATTTACTAAGGAACTGTTTATCAGGTCGGCTGCTATCTCCCTTTTATGAGCCTCTATAAAACTGTCAAAATCACCGTCCTGAATCCCATATAATTCTTGAATATAATTTAATTGTCCATCATATAACATGTACTCGATTTCCTCAACATAACCGCCCTCTAAGCCCATATAATCACCGCCGTTATAATATCTATCCAGCCTGATTATAATTTCCTCTGAAGGGCTTTCAGGGGCTTTCAACTCTATATTTAGTGACTCTATCCCTTCAAGCTCTAACGGCCTTTCAGTCGAAATAACTATTGTGTATTGATACATCATAAAACCTCCATAGCTTATATTTTGTATTTAGGGTGAGGCCCTTTCGGGCCTCCTTCCTAGTTTCCAAGTTTCAGCTTTGCCATTTGATCCGCTAGAATCCATAGGCCTTTATTGAGTTTTACGTTATTGTCTATTGACTGCACCGGCCTTGTTGTTGTTCTTTTACCAGTGGTTGCGAATCCTTTCTGCCCTCCTTTTATCAAGTTTTCCTGCGCACGGTTGAATGTTGTCCAAAGGTCATTTTTCTTATCTTCAAATCTTTTTGGTAATAAAACTTGTCTTTCACTAACAGGTGTATGTTCATCATCATATTTTAACGCCAGCGCAGCTCTTGCAAATATTTCTGATTCTTCTGGAAGAAGCTGAATGGATTTCATAGTGTCAATTGATTCATGTACCTTGTCAAAGTCTTCCACGATTGTATATGCTGCTTCAATCACATCATGGGTGATATTTCCTCTGTGCGGTACTCTAATATCTTCCACAGTATCACCAGCTACCATGCCATTACAGCAAACGAATCTAAAAATTCCGGCCAACATTTGATATGATGAAGTTCCATCATGCGAGTTTATAAGAACAATCTCATTCGCCACTGCTCCATTTATTTGGTCTGCTCTACGAAGTCTAAGCATATGCTTTGTATGTTCTTGCTTTCCTTCGTCCCTTGTCCTTGACTGAGCAACCATGAAAGGCATAAATCCTTCTCTACGAAGCCCATTTACAATATCAATTGTAGGAATGTATGTATATCTGTCAGACCGTGACCCATGTTTATCCTCTGCAAATATACTTGGTGCAACTCTGAAAAGTTGCTCGTCTGTGAGTGGGCTTTCCTGCCTTAACTGTGTAAGGTGCTTTCCGAATTTTGATGCTAAACTATTTTGCATTTTTGTGTTCCCCCTTAATCAATTATCTATATATATTATACTACCTCATTAGGTAGTATGTCAAGTAAATTTCTTTACTTTTTTATAAATAACATAGTATTTCCAAGGTTTACAAGCACCGAACAAGCATGGCAAATACAAGTTTTCTGCTCTCCTGTGTCCGGCAGACAATGCAACTCATAAATTTTGCAGCAGCTCCTGGCCAGCAGCTCGTGTTTGAGTTGCAAAAGCAAAAAGACCATATGGCCTTTTTGCTTTTCCTATTTATTAGTAGCCAGCTATTCTACAATTAGCAAGTGCCGTTTCTCGCTTATTCATTTCAAAACCCCTTTCATAATCTGTTGTATAATAACTTGTCTATATATATATTATACTACCTATATAGGTAGTATGTCAAGTAAATTTCTTCACTTTTTAAAGAAAAACATAGCAATTTCAACGCTTTACACACTCCGAACAAGCGCAGCCAAATTTACCGGGATCTTCTGCGGGGTGTGAGGAACTGCACGGGGCGCGAGGAACAGCGCAACTCCAAAGCCCTTCCCTAAAAAGACCCCAAAGGAATACCTCTTTTTTATGTTTTGATTAGGAGGCAGGGGGGCGGTAAAGGATATAATGAAAGAACTTCTTCCCTATATCCTTTACCGTTCACCCCCTGCAGGATAAGCGGAACATAAAAAAGCATATGGAGTCAAGGAAGGAAGAAAAAAGTTTTACGACCCCTTGAACTATCCCAAAAGAGTAAAAGTTTTTTCGCCTTGACTCCATATGTGGCATTTCCCTCATAGACGCTCCCTAATTCTCCAGCGGCCAGCTCCATGCAGTCCGACGGTTACCTGAAAATCGGAAGCAAAATCCTGTAAGCTCTTGTGCTTCAGGTGGTTGAGTGGACGAACGAAAACGCCTGAAGCATTAGAGATTACTGGAGAGGGCGCGCCGAAGCCCCTTTGTTTTCAGTCAGCTCGCTGCTGAAAACTTAGGGGCGTATTTTGAGGTGTCGGTTAAACTGCCCAAAGAAAGAAAAAAAACATCCCTAAAATACAAACGCCATAATCTCAAAAAAGCAACTCAAAAAACGAGCTGCAGATCCTGGCCGGTTTTTTAATTTTGAGACACAAAATTAATTCAACAAAATAAGCTTTTAAGCATATGACTTTGCAAAAATGGACAAAAAAATAAATAAGTTCGTTTCATGTTTGGCGACGCGAACGAACTTATTTACACTACACCCCATGAAAGAGGTTATATTGACACATAAAAAAGTTACTTTAAAATCTTGACGGATCAAGCAACTTCTTTAGTACACGCACCTGAGATAACCCAAGTACTATGTCAAAATATCTAACTAGAGTGTAAATCATATAGTATAAATTGTAAAGATAAGAATTACAAAAGCAACAGCATAGATGCCTTTAGAACAGCACAGAAAGGCCATAGAAGCAAAAAAATAGAAAAACCGTGCTAACACACGGCTATTGTTAAAATATACTGTAGAATGCTTTTAAATGCAATGATCTTTCAAAATCATTAATCAACAAAACGAAACCAAGAGTATATATCAAAGTAATTGAGGAATGCAGGTTCAAGGTGTTCAACTGCATACAGTCCGATAGCAGCCTCAACCAGCTCAGCATACTTAATTGATGTTCTATATTTATGAAATTGATCCAAAAGCTTCAAATTTTCAGGAGAAATTGTAAAACCTTTAGGGACACGAATTTCTTTAACTTTATGATTACCGTAAGAGACCGCTGAGCCTTCAGAAACTTTTTTTTCTTTTAAATCAGCTATTAAAATATTGAAATCTTTATCTTGGAAATAGTTAAACATAAATTTCAAAATTTCCGTAAAAAGCATATGCTTACGAATATTATTTTTTTCTGCATAAAAAACCAAAAAAGAATAAAGTGTAATTGCTTCACTTCTGAGTTTAAAAGTTTTTGTTAAATTTTTTACATCATTCGTTACATTATCATCCTTCAAAAAACACCTCTCCTATCCTCAATAATTAAAAGAAACAAATCAAAAAATATAAGAAAACAATTAAAAATAAAGCTGAGAAAATCGCAGTTATGCGAAAAAACAACGAAATATCAATGGAAACTGCAGCAAGCAGTGGAATTAACTACTTATAAGAATACTCCAATTGTTAGAAAATTACAATATATTTGCAACTCATAAATAAAAAGCTTCCCAGGGCCTGAAGAACAATTAGCGAGTTGCATAAAAATAAAGAAGGCTAGTCTATAAAAGTATATAAGAATTATAAAATTAAAGCAACTCACTTTATATTCCAGCAGCGCAGCTGCCAGGATCTAAAATGAGTCACACACAAGAATAAACATGCAACTCACAGATATTTCTGATCACCGGGGAGCTACAGCTCACCGGTGAAAATTAATGAGTTACAGATAAACAACTAAAAGGAAGTGTGTTGCCGCCAATACTGGTCATCAATAGTTCTAATTATAACCGTATATGTTTTTACTGTACCATTACTATAAGTAACCGTAAAAATAAATTCAACGGATTGATTTGGCCAGCTAAGCATTGACTCATTCCATAAAGAACCATTCCAGCTATTAGAACCTAATTTGACTAAATTACTATTCAAACCTTTATTATTAATCGAAACATTTACTGTAGAAGCAGTAACATTACTTAATGGATTGATTGCTGTAGTAGTAGCAGCCAATACAAATTTCTCACCAGGAAAAAACACATCATATGTTCTTGGTGAATTATCAGAATTGGTTTTAGATCGGTTATACTTTATACGATTTTCATTCCACAAAATGGTATGATTCACTTGTCCAGTAATAGAAAGACCATTTACGGTAAATGATGTAGAAGCTTGTCCAGTAGTGTTATATGGATCAATTGCTATCACTCTAAATTCGTATGTTCCAAGTCCTATACTGCTAATTGGGTATGTAACCATACTGTTAGAAAGTACATTGTTATAGAATGCAATCTCGGTAAATGAACCACCATTAATACGCCGTTCAAGTCTTAAATTAACTGATCCACCATCAGGATCAACTGGCCTCATAACAATATTAACGGTATCTCCTTCGTAAATGAATGACGGATTATAACTAATCGTAACAGTAGGCGGTGTATTTAAATCCGCAGTAGAAGGAGAAATCGATTTAATAACAGGAGCAGACCATGCACCTTCAATATCCTTTACTTCAAGAGAAATATTATAGGTAAAACCTGGCGTCAATGAAGTTGGTTTCCCCACAGTCCATGTAGTATCTGTGCTTAGCTTCCATTTCCAGTTATAAGCTACAATACCTTTATTGGTCAGTGATTCATGATCTAGGTCTTTAGATAAATCAGTGATAGTAATATCACATTTAGCAGTAGCTGATATATACCTACTATTCGCTGAGAAGTCTGCGATTGGACGCCTATGCACCAAAAACAACAATTCAACAACGTTGCTAGGCAGTTGATACTCTTCAAAGCCAGCAGCATCCCTAGGTTTATCGATCACTGAATAATTCAATTTATACAAGCCAACATTATTGAAGATTGTAACTGGTGTGTTCCGTGTCACACCATCAAAAGAAGCCTTGCCGTTTGAATTCTCAAAATACGAGGGATCATGAGTATAAGCAAATGTTTCTTTTAACAAAGGATCATTTTCATAATCCATGCTTAAAACTACAAGATTAAGAGTATCTTCCCCGGCCACTAGCGTAGTCAAACCGCCTACATTTTTATTCGGTAAAAAGAAATAATCATCATTTGCTGGTGTGGAGGAGGGGTCTAAAGCCTCATCATAAACAAGCGTTATTGTATCACCTGCTACAGTAGATGAAATAAGGCTGGGAGCTGTACTGTCAACAACCAAAGTCTGTGAAGATATAGGGGAGATATTATTGGCCCTGTCTACCGAAAAAGCTCTATAATATCCGTCTTTGGTAGGAGCTGTCATTGTCTGCGCACCTATAACAGAGGTTACAAGCTTAGTCGCAGATGATCCATTAACTAAAGAATCCAGCTCATTAGGTGTATATGAACCATAAGGGACGAGGTATATTATCCCGGTATCACTGGTATTTACAAGAGCTTTTGTACCACCTTTAACCTTTGTACTTTCTATACTGACGAAAGGGGGGTACTTATCAATTCTAATTTGTTGGTGACTAAAAACTAAAGTGGTATCGTATCCGTCATTTAGAGTTAATGTTGCATAATAGCTTATACCTTGTTCAAAAGGCTTTACCCCGTCAAATAGTTCACTGTTAATATTAACTGATAGGCTAAAGTTATTGCTGCTTGGTTGAGTGGTTGGTGTAGCAACTATAGTCTGCTGCTTTGTCATTGTTCTATATCCGGGTTTAGTGTAATCAAAGTATGTAATATCTAACTTAGCTGTTATTGTATGCCCTTCAGCATCCCAAGCTCTACCTGACAAATTAAATATATCTCGGCCTGGTTGACCATTTAAATATACAATCCCATCTATGGGATTGCTTTGAGGTGTTATGGATGCTCCTTCATATTGTGGCAGCTTGTTCATATTCATAGAGAAAGTTCTATCCAGTGTAGTAGATCCGCTAAAAGTACCAACTCCCCCCCAAAATTCATATCCTGAAGCATAAATTCTAATATTAAGGTCTAGTTTAAGACCGTAATTTTTTATGACATATTGCTCTGATCTTATATAGTCTCCATCCTCATTATAGATATCTCTCCATCCGTATTTTATTTTTGGTACATTTATAGTCATTTGCTTTGTAGATGGATAATTTTCATATCCTAGACTTCTATATGTCCTACCGTCTGCGTCATATGATGATTGTGGTAAAAATTCTCCATTCAATGTAACTGATATGTCAGGGTAAAAATCATTCATCCATTTTTCGGACCGGGCGATTACATAACCAGCGGTAGAATAAGTTACTTGCCACTGTGTACCCATATCTTTAACACTGTGTACTTTAAATTTTAACGTGCTTTCAGCAATAACTTTTTCATTCACATATCGGGATGGTGATTCGTCAGTATGGAAGCTGTAAAAGTAATATTGTTGTTCTGTTTTATCTGCAGCGTTTAAATCGAAAGTTTGTATTAGTGGATCAGCTGCAAACGTTGTAACTGGAATAGCTGATATTATTAGTGTTATTGTAAGCATAACAGCAATAAACTGTTTTCTTTTTTTCATCTATACCTCCATTAATTCTCGTTGAATACAACAGCCTTTGTTTGACTAAATCTTACAACTCTATTTGCTGCATCTACTTCCGCAACTCCGATATATATACCATCTGCTGCAGCTATGCCCTGGCCATTTGTTACCAATGTCCATGCACTAACATTCGTGCCAACTGCCGGCACGCTCATTGGAGTGTTACCGCCTACAATGTAACGATATCTGTTACCTGGTACGGATGGAGATCCTATCCTGATCCTGGTCATGCCGTTGAAAGCAGCTCCGACAACATCCTCAAATAACAGGCCGTTTGCCAATTCCTGAGTACCGGTTTCGTGGGAGATATCTTTTACAAGGATATCACTCACGTTATCAGAGACATTGCCAACCTCGTCCTGGATTGCATTGAGGTACTGAATATAATTCAGCAGCAGATCCTGGCCTTCCGGTAAAGGCTCGTCAAGCTTGATCGTTACAGTGTTGTTGTCTATGGTCACACTCTTAACCCCTAGAGGTTCAATAAATGTAATATAGCCTAGATCCTTTTTCCATGTTGCTCCCAGGAATTTACCCCTCACCGGTGAGGAATTGACCAGCTCACGCAATGAAAGCTGCTGCGTTGTTATGTCTGTGTTGTTGTTGCTTGCATTGTATTTGGTGTCCAGGATGGAATTAGGTACTACAGTGTAAACGGCCATATTGTTCTTGGCCACAAAGTCCTGGACAGATTTTGTCAGAGTAGCAAAGGAATAACCTGTGTTTGCAGGATTTGTATAGCTGTAATCCTGGGAGTCATTTTGACTGAATACTAGCATGACCTTTTCTGATCCTTTCCGGAAGCTCGTTGAGTTGATGTTATCAAAGTTGACTCCGTACACATCATAATACAGTGTCTTTTGTCTTGTTTGTCCTGTATTAAACCAATAATTTTCCATTCCATAGGTTATATTTGAATATGAATTTACTCTTCTACCTAAATACATACCATCCATATATGTGTCAAGCCTGATACCTACTCTAGTGCCTGAGTAGTTGTTAGGATCGTAAAAAATATGCTCAACACCTGTGTTACGACCATACATCCCCTGATCGTCATAACCTTGGGTTGTAACGCTATAGGTTAGAGGTTTGCTAAAGCCTGGTAATGGGTTTGGTATATCACTCCATGCTTGCTCATAATTCAAATAATCAGTTCGAGGCCTATTTACCCACGATGCATTCCCGACATTTATTATTTGCTCGTTCCCTGTCTCTAAGTATGTTACCCATGCACGTCTTGCATAAAGGGTGTCAGTTATGCTCTTGGCCTGTTTGCCGATCTTTTTTTTGCTGCTGACATAGTGATACTTAATATCAACATTCTGTTCAAGCATGGCAGCCTTCATTTCTTCAAGCTGTGTCTGCAGGCCTGCAAGCTTATCACCGGCATAGTCGGTAACTACAACGAAATCATATATCTTTCGTTTTACGATTTCTACACTTGCCACTGGTGCGACGTTCTTAACCTCTGAGGACTTATCGGCCATTGGCAAGTCTGTTGTATCATCCTTGCGGTAGTCTGCAGCCGTTATAAACTTTGGTATGGTTTCCTGGCCGAAGCCCTCCGTCACTTCCAATTCTGCAGAATACTTACCGACATATTCACCCTTCAAAATTACCTTGATAGGCATATCAGGCTTTTTCTCAACTGTTACCTGGATGGCTTGTCCCCAGGAAGTGTTGATTGTTTTCGTCTCTCCGTCTGCGTATAAATCGCTATTGACTTTTATATGGCTATCATCCCTCAAACCGTTGTTATTGTTGTCATAGAAGAATGTATAAATGTTATTGGCTATATAGTCACTATCAGGGGAATAGGATTGATCCGTATAGATCAGCGTATGTTTGTTTCCATCATCCGGATCACGCAGCGCAATCTTTTGTACTGCAAAATCTGCAATCGGCTCTTTGTCCTCTGCTATGGTCAAAGTCACTTCAACCTGGTCTGTGTAGCCTGCAGTATTTCGGATGGCTGCAGCAACTTTGTATTCGCCGGCTTTCTTGAAAAGCAGATCTAGTCTCATATTTCCGTTGAGAGATCCGTCTACTTTGATATCCTGGGCAGCTCCTCCGGACACCGGTGTTATGCTTATGGTTGTTGCTTCGTTGATCAGTGGGAAGTGTGTAGGGCTGCTGCTGCCGGTGAGATCTAATGTCACCTTTCTATTTTCTTTCAGTGTACCAAGTGTCTTTAATATCAATACCGGCTTTGGGGGCAGCACAGTTATAGTGCCGATATATACATCCTTCATGCCGTCATCGTCTACGACTTCCAGGGCGTATTGATAAGTCCCTTCTCGTGCAAAATGGCCGGTAACCTGGGTGCCGACTAAACCGCCGTTAAACTCCGCAATAGTCCAATTATATTCCATGATCACTCCGTCCCGGTCATAAGAACCTGAGCCGTCAAAAGTCACATCATCACCAGCTCTGACTACTCTATTGACTCTAACATCTGCTACCGGTTTAAGCCCCTTTGGTACTTCCGGCTGCTTTGGTGGAAGTGGAGCTACCTTGTAGATCATGGCCGATACCTCTGTAGATCCATCCTGTGAGGTCAAATTGTTCACCGGTTTGTTATAGATATATTTCACAGTGGCCACGAAATATTGAGCGTATTGATCACTATTCACTTTATCCTTTGGAATGGTGAAGTTGAATGATCCTTCTGCCTTTAACCTGGGCGTAAGGGTGAGCTGCTGCGCTGTTGTATCCTCCTTAAACCTGGCATATATCTTAACTTCCTTGATGTTGGCTAGATCAGCATAGCCTAGCAGCTCTGAGCTAACATCCAATGTAACAGGTATATCCTTACTCTCATACTTGATATAGTCCGGTGTAACCTTGGCCGAGATCTCCACTGTAGGGGCTGCCGGTGCCGGCTTGATCACTGTTATAGTAGTGGAGTCCTCCCTGGTCATTTCATCACCAAACTTAGAATTGTATAAGGCATAGCCTATTAGGTTCAGCTTGTTAGATCCGACTTTTAAATCCTTGGCATATACTCGCTTTGTAAAGGTTGCGTTTGGGCTTGCTGCAGTACCTGGCTTTGTTGCTCCCTCGAATTTCAAGCTAACGCTTGTGATCAGTTGAGCTACAGTAATACCGGTGGCCGATATGCTGCCATTCAATTTTACCGGTATGTCTATGTATTCCTGGCCTGGCTGCAGCGTATAGGTGTTGCCTGCATTGATTGTTACACCACATTGAAAGTTATATTTTTTCTCCATACGTTCAAGGATGAAGGTATTATGCATAGGGTTTCCGGATGAAGTTCTATACATGACTCTAACAGATCCATGAGAAGCCAATGAAGGTAATACCTGCAGCATAGCAAATTGCTTGCGTATATCATCCTTTCCCTTTTCGGTTGTGATGCCTCTCTTTGCAGCTTCCTGGTCTACCTTATGTGCTAATATTTGAGAAACAGAAATATCAACATATTTCATTTCGTCCATGATTGGCTTATATCTAAACAAGTGGTCAATTTGCTCTGGTGTTATTCCTGAGTCTTTCCAACTTCCAGCAGCTCCGTCGAATATGTAATAGTTATATTTTGTTAAATCACCGAATGTTAGTAACGCCCAGGCATCGTTTGTTACATCATTACCATTCTTGTCATAACCTAAAAACTCATATTCACCTTTCTTATCTACTCGGCCATGCGGATCTCCATAGACAACTAGATCATATTTTTTATATGTCGCAATATTTATAGGGTCACGATTTGTATTTGATGCTGGGTTACCATCTGCTATTAATCTTGCCAATAGTTCTGCATCTGTCTCAGCCATGACCGCCATTGGAAAACTAGACAACAATACGGCCATGCAAAGGATGATTGCAATGATCTTCTTCATAGTCTTACTTCTCCTTTTTCATTGATGTGGCCATCCATAAAGTGCCTTGTAAGTTGCTGTTATATATTTCAATCCCGTTGATGTATGTATATTCTTTCTTGGAATAGTTGTTTTTGGTATCTCTGTCAGCCAGGCTTAATCTCAAAGCATCATATTCGTTGATTGCATGATTGAATAATTTAATTCCATCCTGTACACCGTACACGGTTGTAAATAATTTTTGCATCAGGCTAGTCATTTCCATAGTTCTAAACTTTTCTTTCTTCGCTTGTTCAAGAGTCATGCCGGCTTGATATTTGTCTGATAAGTGAGGATATAACAGTTTTAAATTCCATGATATATACTCAGGCTGCTTATTCTTGCTTGTGTTGAATTGGCTAACTGCCGGCTTTTCCTCTAGGACTATTGTAAATAATGAGCTTCCTGCAGGAGCTTCCCCCTGGTGCTTGCTCTCATAGTATCCTATAGCAATCCATCCGCCGTCTTTATCATATCTCGCTTTAACATAATGGCCATTGGCTCTAGCATGGTTGACCATCTCTTTCATGAGGTTGTATGTGATTTCGTTGATCCTTGGAAATTTTGCATTGCTCACCTTGTAATTTTGGCCGTAATCTCCACCATACTCAGGCAGGCCGTTAAAG
>ERZ1066115.290-NODE-290-length-15233-cov-19.711293_pt1 | contig 15233 bp, 12 predicted proteins | sample MGYA00382762_ERZ1066115 | MGnify/ENA primary metagenome ERZ1066115 (study PRJEB33369, sample SAMEA5778345) | biofilm metagenome | biome: Industrial cooling water; feature: Water cooling tower basin; material: Biofilm | place: United Arab Emirates | collected... | reverse complement strand
AGCTCGCGTTCAGCCCTGGTGCCACGGCAGCCCGGCCTTGCGCCAGCCGCCGATGTGACCGCGCTGGCCGTTGGCGTCCTTGTCGCCCTCGAAGCCTTCGAGGACGTTGTAGCAGTTGGTGTAGCCGGCCTCGACGGCGGCGCTGGCGGCGCCGATCGAACGCACGCCGCTGCGGCAGAGAAAGATCACCAGGGCCTCGCGGTCAACCTGGCGGGTCAGTTCGGCGACAAAGTGCGGATTGCGCGTGCCACCCGGGTACTGGTTCCATTCGATTTCGACCGCGTGCGGAACCCGGCCCACCCAGTCCCATTCGGCACGGGTGCGGACATCGACCAGGCGGGCGCCGGGCGCCTGCTGCAGCAGCAGATAGGCTTCCGCCGGCAATAGTTCGCCCTGATAGGGGCGGCCCAGGCCTTCGGCGCGCGCCTGTGCCAGGCGCAATGTCTCGGTAATCGTTCCCATGAGTGGTGGCTGCTAGAATCCAGGGGCGTAAGTATAGGGCAGAGAAGATGGCAGAGGGCGAATTCGACCAGGGCGGTGACGGCGCGTTGCGCCATTCGGTGGCGCAGCGCGCCACCTGGCTGAGCGCCGGCGTCAATCTGCTGCTGACCCTGGCCCAGCTATTGGTCGGCTGGCTGGCGCACTCGCAGTCGCTGCTGGCGCATGGCCTGCATTCCTTTTCCGACCTGCTCTCGGATTTTCTGGTGCTGTTTGCGACCCGCCAGAGCGCGCATCCGGCCGACGCCGCGCATCCCTATGGGCATGCCCGTTTCGAAACGGCGGCGACGCTGATCCTCGGCAGCTCGCTGGTGCTGATCGGCGGTGGCATCCTCTGGGACTGCGCCGCGCGCCTGCAGCAGGGCGAGGTCCCGGCGCCGGTGGCGGCCGCCGCTTTCTGGGTGGCGGTGGCGACGGTGCTGGCCAAGGAGGGGCTGTATCGCTATCTGGCGGCAGTCGCCGACCGCTTGCGCTCGAAATTGCTGCTGGCCAATGCCCTGCATACCCGGGCCGATGCAGCCTCGGCGCTGGTGGTGGTGGTCGGGGTCGGTGGTGCCTTGCTCGGCTGGCCCTGGCTCGACCTGCTGGCGGCTGCGCTGATGGGCCTGATGATTCTGCGCCTGGGAGGCGAACTGGGGCTGGGTGCGCTACGCGAACTGATTGATACCGGGCTCGCTGCCGGCGAGGTTGCGGCACTGGCCGCGACGGTCCGGGCAACGCCCGGCGTGGTTGGCGAGCCCCGGCTGCGTACCCGGCGGATGGCTCAGCATGTGCTGGTCGATGCTCATGTCCTGGTCGGGCCACGGATCAGTGTCTCGGAAGGGCACCGGATTGCCGAAATGGTGCGCGAGCGGCTGCTGGCCGCACACCGCGATGTGCTCGATGTGCTGGTTCATGTTGATCCCGAGGACGATGGGCAGGCCTTGCCGGCCCCCGGCTTGCCGACGCGCGAGGCCATCCTCCAGGTGCTGGCGCCCGGGCTGTCGGGCTGGCCGGCACTGGAGCGGATGGAGCTGCACTATCTGGGTGGGCGTCTCGAAATCGAACTGTTTTTTGCGGCCCCCTTGCCGGTCGGGGCTGGGGCGCACGCGCTGGGGGCGCGGATCGCGGCGGCCTGGCCCGAGGCCGACGGGCTGCGCGACCTGGTGATCTGGGTGCGGTGCGCACCGTGATGGTGCGCTTTTCGGGCTGTTGCACCAATTGCGTGCAGTTATTCTTTTGGCGACGCGCTTATCCCCTTGTGGCACAATAGAAAGTTGAGTCGCAGGCAGTGGCATGCTTCCTGCTAGCAAACAGCGTTGCGATTTTTGATTGGCGCCGGCCAGCCCGGCACATTGTTTTCTTAGGAGACTAACGCTTATGGCAACCCCGCAAGACGTGATGAATATGGTCAAGGAAAACGACGCCAAGTTCGTCGATTTCCGCTTTACCGACACCCGTGGCAAGGAACAGCACGTCACCGTGCCGGTCTCCGCCTTTGACGAAGACAAGTTCGAAAACGGTCACGCTTTCGACGGTTCCTCCATCGCTGGCTGGAAGGGTATCCAGGCTTCCGACATGATCCTGATGCCGGATCCTGCTACCGCCTACATCGACCCGTTCTTTGACGAAACCACCGTGGTTCTGTCCTGCGACGTCGTTGATCCCGCCGACGGCCGTGGCTACGACCGCGATCCGCGCTCCATCGCCAAGCGCGCTGAAGCCTACCTGAAGTCCTCCGGCATCGGCGATACCGCCTATTTCGGCCCGGAACCCGAATTCTTCATTTTCGACGGCGTCGAATGGTCGGTCGACATGTCCGGCTGCTCGCTGAAGATCCACTCCGCCGAAGCCTCCTGGGGTTCCGGTGAGAAGAACGACGCCGTTGGCGGCGCCACCGGCCACCGTCCGACCGTCAAGGGCGGCTACTTCCCGGTTCCGCCGATCGACAGCCTGCACGACATCCGCTCCGCCATGGTCCTGACCCTGGAAGCCATCGGCTGCCCGGTCGAAGTGCACCACCACGAAGTGGCCAACGCTGGCCAGTGCGAAATCGGTACCGTCTTCAACACCCTGGTCAAGCGTGCCGACCAGACCCAGATGCTGAAGTACGTGGTGCACAACGTTGCCCACCAGTACGGCAAGACCGCCACCTTCATGCCCAAGCCCATCGTTGGCGACAACGGTTCCGGCATGCACGTGCACCAGTCGATCTGGAAGGACGGCAAGAACCTGTTCGCAGGCGACCAGTACGCCGGCCTGTCCGAAACCGCCCTGTTCTACATCGGCGGCATCATCAAGCACGCCAAGGCCCTGAACGCGATCACCAACCCGGGTACCAACTCCTACAAGCGTCTGGTCCCGCACTACGAAGCTCCGGTCAAGCTGGCGTACTCCGCCAAGAACCGTTCCGCTTCGATCCGCATCCCGTTCGTCGCCTCGACCAAGGCTCGTCGTATCGAAACCCGCTTCCCGGATCCGATCGCCAACCCGTACCTGTGCTTCGCCGCGCTGCTGATGGCTGGTCTCGACGGCATCCAGAACAAGGTTCACCCGGGCGATCCGGCTGACAAGAACCTGTACGATCTGCCGCCGGAAGAAGACGCACTGATCCCGACCGTTTGCGCCTCGCTCGAAGAAGCCCTGGCCAGCCTGGACAAGGATCGCGAGTTCCTGACCCGTGGCGGTGTCTTCTCCAACGAATGGATCGATGCCTACATCGCCCTGAAGATGGAAGAAGTGAACAAGGTGCGCATGACCACGCACCCGGTCGAATTCGACATGTACTACAGCTGCTAAGCGCAAGTTTAGTTAGCCAGAAGAAGGCGGGACTTGTTCCCGCCTTTTTTATTGCCGTTGCAAGACGTGGTCAGTTCGGTAGACTTGCCTTCCGGAGGTATTCATGGCGATGACAAATATTTTTGTGCGGGTGGCGCTGCTGGCCACTCTGGCCCCGGTGATGCTACCTGCATCGGCTCAGGTGATCTACAAGTGCGTTGATGCCGGTGGCGGGGTGCTGATTTCGAATCACCGCGTCGATAAAAACTGCAAGCCCATCGTCAGCGCACCGGAAAACAACCTGCCGCCACCGAAAGCTGCGCCCAAGGCTGCGGCAACGCCGAGCCCGGCGGGCTTCCCACGGGTGCAGGAAGAGACCCAGAAGGCCCGTGATGGTGATCGCCGGCATATCCTGGAGCAGGAGCTGGCGGGGGAGCAGCGCAGCCTGGAAGCGGCCCGCCGCGAGCTGGCCGAACTGGAGGCGCAGCGGGTCAGCAGCGAGCGTTTGCTGCCTTACCGCGAACGGATGCAGCAGCACGAGCGCAATGTCCAGGCCTTGCAGAAGGAGCTGGGCAACCTGCGCTAGTCCTCGGCGATCCCTGGCGAATGGCCCGAAAACTCGAGGGCGCCAAGGCGCCCTCTGCGCTTGCCAGGCCCGCTGGGGCGGCAACCCAAGGCTAAGCCCTGACCTTGTGCCAGGCCGCGTAGAGTGCCGGCAGGAAGAGCAGGGTGAGCGCTGTGGCGACGATCAGGCCGCCCATGATCGCCACCGCCATCGGACCGAAGAAATCGTTGCGCGACAGTGGCACCATCGCCAGTACCGCCGCCAGCGCGGTGAGCACAATCGGGCGGAAACGGCGCACGGTCGATTCGACGATGGCTTCCAGTCGCGCCTTGCCGGCGGCCAGGTCCTGCTCGATCTGGTCGACCAGGATCACCGAGTTGCGCATGATCATTCCGAACAGCGCAATCGCGCCAAGCAAGGCCATGAAGCCGAAGGGCTTGTTGAAGACCAGCAGGAACAGCGCGATCCCGATGATTCCGAGCGGCGCGGTGAGCAGCACCATCACCACTTGCGAAACCCGCTGCAATTGCAGCATCAGGATGGTGACCACGGCCAAGATGAAAATCGGCATGCCGGCAGCCACCGAGGCCGAGCCCTTCGACGATTCCTCGACCGAGCCACCGATTGCCAGCTTGTAGCCGGGGGGAAGTGCGCTGGCTATGGTGCTGATTTGCGGCTGCAGACGCTCGACGATGGTTGCCGGCTGGGTCTTGCCGTAGAGGTTGCCACGGACGGTGATGGTCGGCTGGCGGTCGCGCCGCCAGACGATTCCGGGTTCGAAATCGTGGTGCAGGGTGGCAACCTGAGCCAGGGGAACGCTGCGGCCACTGCGGGTGGGGACGGCGAGATTGGGTAGTTGCTCCAGCCGGCGTTGTTCGTCGGCGGCGCCGCGCAGCACGATGTCGATGCTTTTCTCGCCTTCGCGGAAGCTGGTCACGGTCAGCCCGTTGCGGCTGAGGTTGAGCAGGGCTGCGATGTCCTGGCTGGAAACGCCGAGCAGGCGGGCCTTGTCCTGGTCGATCTCAACGCGAACGACCTTGGACAGTTCGCTCCAGTCCGTGTTGATATGCGACAACTCGGGGTCGGCGCGCATCACGCCGGTGATTTCGGCGGCAATCCGGCGCAATTCGCCGAGGTCTTCGCCGGAAATCCGGTATTGCACCGGATAGCCGACCGGCGGGCCGTTCTCAATCCGGGCGATGTGGGCGCGGGCAGCGAATTCACCCTGGTCAAACAGTTCGATCAGGCGCTGGCGCAAAGCCTCGCGGGCTTCGACGCTGCGCGTGACGATGACCAGCTGGCTGACGTTGGCGGCGGGCAGTTGCTGGTCGAGGCCGAGGTAGTAGCGGGGCGAGCCGGAGGCGACGTAGGCAATGTAGTGCTCGAAGTCGTCGTGGCGGGCCTGGTCAGCGTCGAGCCAGCGTTCAAGGCGTACGGTTTCGGTGTCGATGGCAGCGACCGAGGCGCCTTCAGGGAGCCGTAGTTCGACGTTGAGTTCGAGGCGGGTCGAGTTCGGGAAAAACTGCTTCTGGACCTTGCCCATGCCGACCAGCGAGAGCAGAAATAGGGCCAGGGTCAGCCCGATTACCAGCCAGCGGCGGTGGACGCAGAGCGTAACCAGGGCGCGGAAGCGACGATAAAAGGCGGTGTTGTAAACATCGTGGTCCTCGCCGTGTGCCGGGCCACCGAGGCCGAGGCGGACGAGCGTGGCGTGCAGGCGCGGCAGGCGTCGCTCGACCAGGCTCGCTCGGTGCGGCGCGCGTGGGTCGGGGAGCAGCTTGTAGCCGAGCCAGGGAATCGCGATGACCGCTGCCAGCCACGACAGTAGCAGGGCGATGGCATTGATCTGGAAAAAGGCAAAGGCGTATTCGCCGGTCGAGGATTTTGCGATTGCAATCGGCAGAAAGCCGGCGACGGTGACCAGCGTTCCCGACAGCATCGGGCCGGCGGTGCTGGTATAGGCGAAGGAGGCTGCCCGGGTGCGCTCCCAGCCCTGTTCCATCTTCACCCACATCATTTCGACGGCGATGATCGCGTCGTCGACCAGCAGGCCGAGCGCGAGCACCAGTGCGCCGAGCGACACCTTGTGCAGGCCGACGTTGAACAGGTGCATGCAGAAAAAAGTGGCGGCCAGTACCAGCGGGATCGAGACGGCGACGACCATCCCGGTGCGCAGCCCGAGGCTGATGAAGGTGACCAGGAGGACGATGATCACCGCTTCGGCCAGCGACTGGACGAAGGCGTCGATCGAGCGCTTGACCGCTTGCGGCTGGCTGGCGGCTTCACCGATTTCAACGCCGACCGGCAGGGTCTGGCGCAATTCGTCGAGGCGTCGGTCGAGTGCCTTGCCGAGCTGGATCACGTCGCCGCCTTTGCTCATGGCGACGCCGATGGCCAAGGCCTGCTTGCCGCCGTAGCGGACCATGGTGGTGGCCGGGTCGCTGACCCCGCGATAGACCCGGGCGATGTCGCCGAGGCGCAGATTGCGGCCGTTGGCGCGGATCGGCGTGGCAGCAATCGCCTCGACGCTGTTGAAACTGCCGCTGGGGCGAATCAGGATACGTTCGCTGCTGGTTTCGGCAAAACCGGCACCGCTCACCGCGTTTTGCTGGGCGAGTGCCTGGGTGATCGTCGCCAGGTCGATACCCAGCGTCGCCAGTTGGGCGTTGGCCAGGTCGACATAGATTTTCTCGTCCTGGAGGCCGAACAGTTCGACCTTGCCGACGGCGGGCAGGCGCAGCAACTCATCGCGCAGGCGCTCGGCGATGTCCTTCATCTGCGGGTAGGAGAGGCCTTCTGCGGTCAACGCGTAAACGTTGCCAAAAACGTCGCCGAATTCGTCGTTGAAAAACGGCCCCTGGACGCCGGCCGGCAAGGTGTGGCGGATGTCGCCGACCTTTTTGCGCACCTGGTAATAGACGTCGGGGACTTGTGCCGGGGGCGTGCTGTCCTTGGCAAAGAACAGCACGGTTGACTCGCCGGCCCGGGAGTAGCTCGACAGACGGTCGATGTAGGGGGTTTCCTGCAGCTTTTTTTCGATCTTGTCGGTGACCTGTCGCTCCACCTCCTGGGCCGATGCCCCGGGCCAGAAGGTGCGCACCACCATCAGCTTGAAGGTGAAGGGCGGGTCTTCGGCCTGGCTCAGCTTGCCCCAGGCAAAAATGCCGAGGAGGGCGGTGACGAGCAGGAAATAGCCGACCAGGGTGCGGTGGTGCAGGGTCCAGTCGGAAAGGTTGAAGCGCTGGCTGGGGCTGTGTCCGTTTGGCATGGCGGGGTTTCCGTGGCTGTCAGCGTTGTTGCGCCGGCGGCGTCGCAGTTTTTGGCTGCACGGCTTCGCCTTCGGCCAGCCGCGCAGCGCCGGCGATCACCACTAGCTCCCCGGGCTGCAGGCCGCTGGCGATGCGGACACCGTTTTCCTCGAAGCGGGCGATGGCGACCGGGCGTGAAACCACCTTGCCATCAACGACCACGCGTACGCGTGGTCCCTGGCCTTGGTCGATCACCGCCGGCAAAGGCAGCAGCAGGCCCTTGCCCGGTGTGTCGCCATCGGCCAGGCGGACGCTTGCGGTCATCCCCAGTTGCACCCCGGGCGGCGGGTCGATCAGCCGGATCCGGGCGGTGTAGCTGCGCGTCTGCGGATCAGCGGCCGGTGCCAGTTCGCGGAGTTCGCCACGGATTGCGGTTTTCGGGGCGGCCCACAGGTTGACCGTGAATTGCTTGCTTGCCCGCAATTCGGCAACCCGGCCTTCGGGAACGGCGATGGCGACTTCCTTTTGTTCCGGGCGAGCCAGGCGCAGCACCGGCTGGCCGGCGGTGACTACCTGCCCGGCCTCGGCGAGGACGGCGGTGACTACCGCCGCTGATTCGCTGCTCAGGGTGCCATAGCTGGCCTGATTGCCGCTGATCCGGGCTTGTGCGCGGGCCTGGTCGAGGCGGGCGCGGGCGGCATTGGCGGCGTTGTCGCGGGTCTCGAAGGCGCTCGGGCTGACGAAATTCTTGCCCAGCAGGCCGGCGTAGCGCTCGCGCTCGGCGCGGGCCGTGGCGTGCTCGCTCTCGGCGCTGGCCAGTTGTGCTGCCGCAGCGCTGGCGGCGAGTTGCAGGTCGGCCGGGTCGAGCCGGGCCAGCGGCTGGCCAGTGCGCACTTCGGCGCCGACGTCGACCAGCCGGGCGGCAATTTTGCCGCTGACCCGGAAAGCCAGGTCGAATTCGTGGCGGGCTCTGACCTCTCCGCTGTAGAGCGGCGCGCTCTGCTGCCCTTCGCCGGCTGCTTGCACCAGAACGGTGCGTGGCCCGGTCGGAGGTGTTTCCTGGCGGCTGCAGGCGCCGAGCAGGGCGAGCACGGTGAGCGTTCCAAGGGCGGGAAGGGACAGCCGGGAGGGGAAGGGAGGGCGGCGCATGGCAGTCGTTGGGCAGGGTGGGAAGCAGGATGATAATGAACGACGGGTCAGTAACGCAAGGTGCATCCTTGTCCGCTTGCCAAAGCACCGTACAATGCAGCGATGGAAAACGACGCCCTCCCCATCTCGGCCTTTGCCGCTTTCGACCTGCTGGCTTCGACCGTCCTCCTGCTCGACGAGGCCCAGCAATTGCGCTACATCAACGCTGCCGGCGAGAATCTGCTGGCCGTCAGTTGCCGTTTTGCAGTTGGCAAGCCGCTGGCCGCCGTGTGTACCTGTTCGGCCACCCTGCAAGGGGCGCTGGAGAACGGCTTGATCAACAACTGGGGCTATACCGGCCAGAATGTCGAGGTTCGCCGGCTGGACGGCGAGATTCTGCATCTCAATTGCACGGTGACGCCGCTGCGCCCCGAGGTTGCCGCCGGGATGCGCCTGTTGCTGGAGTTCCAGCCAATCGAGCATCATCTGGCGGTGACCCGCGAGGAGCGCCTGATCGAGCAGCAGCAGGCCAACCGCGAATTGATCCGCAACCTGGCGCACGAAATCAAGAATCCGCTGGGCGGCTTGCGGGGGGCTGCGCAACTGCTGGAGCACGAACTGGTCGGCTTGCCCAATGCGCCGTCGCTGAAGGAGTACACCCAGGTCATCATCAAGGAGGCTGATCGGCTGCAGGACCTGATGCAGCGTTTGTTGACTCCGCAGCGTCCGATGCTGCCGGCGACCGTCAATATCCATGAAATCCTGGAGCGGGTGCGCAGCCTGCTGACTGCCGAGTTCCCCGGGACCCTGCAGGTGCGGCGCGATTACGACACCAGTCTGCCCGAGCTTTTCGGCGACCGCGAACAATTGATTCAAGCTCTGCTCAATATTGCCCGCAATGCAGCACAGGCGATGGACGGGCACGGGCGGATCGTGCTCCGGACCCGCTCCTTGCGACAGGTGACGCTGGCCAAGAAACGCTATCGCCTGGCCATCGAAATCCGGGTGATCGACAACGGCCCGGGGATCCCCGACGAGATCCGCGAGCGGATGTTCTATCCCCTGGTGTCGGGGCGCGAGGGCGGCAGCGGTCTGGGGCTGACCATTGCCCAGAATTTCATTCAGCATCACCACGGCACGATCGATTGCAGCAGCCGTCCGGGTGAGACGGTTTTCGTCCTGCGTCTGCCGATCGAAGAAGCCTGAGCATGATCAGGTCCGACTCTTGCTAGGGGAGTGCATTCCGACTATGAGCGAGCGCACCACCATGAAACCCGTCTGGATCGTAGACGACGACCGTTCCATCCGCTGGGTACTGGAAAAGACCCTGGCCCGCGAGGGCATCCCCTTTCGCAGCTTTGCTTCGGCCAACGAAGCGCTGGCCGAGCTGGAGCAGGGCGAACTGCCGCAGGTGCTGATGTCCGATATCCGGATGCCCGGGCGCTCCGGCCTGGATTTGCTACAGGAGGCGAAAACCCGCTTTCCGACCCTGCCGGTGATCGTGATGACCGCCTATTCCGATCTGGAGAGTGCGGTCGCAGCCTTTCAGGGGGGCGCTTTCGAATACTTGCCCAAGCCCTTCGATGTCGATCTCGCAGTCGAGCTGATCCGGCGGGCGATTGACGAGTCCTTGCACCAGAGTGGTGCACTTGAGGAAGAGGGGCTGGCCCCTGAGATTCTCGGGCAGGCCCCGGCGATGCAGGAGGTTTTTCGTGCCATCGGCCGCCTGGCCTTGTCGCATGCGACGGTGCTGATCACCGGTGAGTCGGGGTCGGGCAAGGAACTGGTGGCGCGTGCCTTGCACCGTCATAGCCCGCGTGCCGACAAGCCCTTCATCGCCATCAATACGGCGGCGATTCCACGGGATTTGCTCGAGTCCGAGCTGTTTGGCCACGAGCGCGGTGCATTTACCGGCGCCCAGACGCAACGGCGTGGCCGTTTCGAACAGGCCGAAGGCGGCACCCTGTTTCTCGACGAAATCGGTGACATGCCGGCCGAACTGCAGACCCGCTTGCTGCGGGTGTTGTCGGACGGGCATTTCTACCGGGTTGGCGGCCATTCGCCGATCAAGGCCAATGTCCGGGTGATCGCCGCGACCCATCAGCACCTCGAAGCCCGGGTCAAGGACGGATTGTTCCGCGAGGACTTGTTTCATCGCCTCAATGTCATCCGGATTCGCCTGCCGGCGCTGCGTGAACGGCGTGAGGATATCCCGCTGCTGACCAAGCATTTCCTGCAGAAAAGCGCCCGCGAACTGGGCGTCGAGCCGAAGCGGCTCAGCGAAGCTGCGCTCAAGTACCTGGCGGCACTCGACTTCCAGGGCAACGTCCGGCAGTTGGAAAACCTCTGCCATTGGCTGACGGTGATGGCGCCGGGGCAATTGGTCGAGGTCGGCGATCTGCCCGCCGAACTGCGTGCCGAAACCCCGGCGGCGCAGGCCGACAACTGGGAGCAGGCGCTGGCCGCCGAGGTCGATTCCTTGCTCGCGCGTGGCGTGCCCGACGTTCATGGCGAACTGGTGCAGGTCTTTGAGCGGATTCTGATCTGCCGGGCGCTGCAACATACCGGTGGCCGCCGTATCGAAGCCGCCAACGCGCTTGGCATCGGGCGCAATACGATCACCCGCAAGATCGCCGAACTCGGGATCGACGCCCAGAAGGAGCCAGGGGCGGCCTGAGTCCCGGATTTGCGGCAGGCCTGTGCGATGCGGCAGCAAACAGCGGGTAGTCTGGAAATGATGCTATCTTTAAAGAATCTGGACGATCTGTTGGAGTCTGTTCATCATGCAGGATCTTCTGCCTCGGGAAAACCTTCCGGCTGGATATCTGGTCTGCCGCTATGGCGAACCGGGTGAGTCCGCTTACATCATCGAGGCTGGCGGGGTCGAGGTGATCACCCCGGCCGGGCTCAGCATTGCGCAACTCGGTGCCGGCGAGATTTTTGGTGAGGTGGCTTTGCTGGATAGGCAGCCGCGCACCGCTTCGGTGCGTACGCTGAGCGAAACTACCCTGTTGCGCATCGATCGGGTGCATGTGCAGGAACTGCTGAAGCGCACCGATCCGGTGATTCGCCATCTGCTGACCGTGCTGCTTGAGCGTTTTCGGGCGCGCAGCGAGGCGCCGTTGCCGCTTGATCGGCGGGGGGCGGTCGAGGATGGACGGATCGCTACCCAGACCCTGATGCTGACCCAGGATCTGGCCCATGCCATTGGCAGCAACCAGCTGGAGCTGGCGTACCAGCCGCTGGTCGATTTGCCCCTGCGCCGCCTGCTTGGTTTCGAGGCGCTGATCCGCTGGCGGCATCCGCTGCTTGGTCCGATCGTCCCGACCAGCCTGATTGCGCTGGCGGAAAAGACAGGCCTGATCCACTCCCTCAGCGAATGGGTATTGCGCCGTGCCGTCGGCGACTGGTCGCAGATGCGTCGCTGGTGTAGCCAAGAGGCCGATTGCACCCCCTTCATCTCGGTCAATCTGTCGGCGCCGGACTTGTCCGATCCCGGTATCGTCGGCGTGGTGGCCGGGCTGCTGCAGCAGTCCGGCATGCGTTCGGGCGAGTTGCACCTTGAATTGACCGAAAGCACCCTGATCGAGGATCGCGATCAGGTCAGCGCCATCCTCGGCCAGCTTTCCGCGCTGGGGGTCAAGGTGGCCCTCGACGATTTCGGCACCGGCTATGCCGGTCTTGATTGTCTCAAGTCACTGCCGGTTTCCTGTCTCAAGATCGACCAGGTCTTCGTTCGCGAGATGCTGAGTTCGCAGCGCAGTCATGAGATCGTCTCGACGGCGATCAGTCTGGCGCGTTCGCTTGGTCTATCGACAATAGGCGAAGGCATCGAGGATGAGGCTGTCGCCGCCGAATTGGAACGCCTGGGCTGCGACATCGGCCAAGGCTATCATTTCGCCCGGCCGCTGGCCCCGGGCTCGATCGCTGCCTGGGTGAGCGAAGCCCGCCGCCTGGGGCGGCTGCAGGGGGCGGTGCTGTGTGATTGACGCGGGGAGCCGGCGTCCGGCTTCGCCTTCCCGACCCGCCGCCGGCTCGCTCATCTCCCGGCCTTTTTGTCCCGGCCTGAAGCCGGACTGCTGTTTGCTTATTTTTGCGATGAACGATGCCTTTGCTTGATCCTGTTGCCCTGCGCCCCTTGCTTGGCGCGTATGCCGGTCGTTTCGATGTCGATGCGCTGGCAATTTGTGATTCAACCAGCAGCGAGTTGCTGCGTCGTGCCGATGCCGGCGCGCCGTCGGGAAGCGTGCTGGTGGCCGATGCCCAGACTGCCGGCCGTGGCCGGCGCGGGCGCAACTGGCTGTCGGCGCCGGCCGACAGCCTGACTTTCTCGCTGCTGTGGCGCTTCCCGGGCAGTCCGCTGCAATTGTCGGGTTTGTCGCTGGCGGTCGGGGTGGCGCTGGCGCGGGCACTGGCCGGCCTGGGCGCACACGGGGTCGGGCTGAAATGGCCGAATGACGTATTGCTGCGTCGGGCCGGCGAGTTTGCCAAGCTGGCCGGGATTCTCATCGAAATGGCCTCGGATCGCCGGGGAACCCAGGTGGTGATCGGTGTCGGCCTCAACCTGCGGGCGCCGGACGCAGTTCCCGGGCAGCCGGCGGCCGGGCTGGTCGATGCGCTGGCGAGCGGCGAATTGCCGGAACGGCACGTCTTGTTTACCGCCCTGCTGGTCGAATTGGCCCAGGTGCTCGATGCGTTTACGGTCGACGGCTTTGCCGGGCAAAAAAATGAATGGCAGCGCTGGCACGCATGGCAGGACGAGCCGGTGCGGGTGGTCGAGGATGGTCGCGAATTGCTCGCCGGCACCTGCATCGGTGCCGATCTCGATGGCTCCTTGCTGGTCCGTGGGGAAAGCGGGGTCGAACGGGTGCTGGCGGGCGATGTCAGCTTGCGCCACGGATGATGGCGCGACCTGCCGGATTGTCGCAGGCGGCTGCTTTCCCGCCGTCTCACGGCCCCCGCCGGGCCGGGCAGGGGGCCGCCGGGTCCCGGGGGCGGCGGCTCGGGTCCGTGGCTGAAATGAGCTTGGGCCGATGATACTCTGCATCGACTGCGGCAATAGCCGGATCAAGTGGGGCCTTTGGTCAGGAGCCGGCTGGCGGGCGCAAGGCGCGCTGGCGCATGGCGAGGTCGGACAGCTGGCGACGCTCACGGTCGACGGGCCGGAAGTGCAAAAAATCCTGTTCGCCAATGTTGCCGGGCCGGCGCTGGCGGCGCAGATCGCGGCATTGGTCGCTGCTGCCTGGCCAGGGCGTCCGCTACTGACGGCAGCGAGCCAGTCGGCTGCGGCCGGGGTCAGTAACGGCTACCGCTCGCCGGAGCGTCTGGGCGTGGACCGCTGGTGCGCGCTGCTCGGGGCCTGGGCCAGGGTGCGCGGGACCTGCCTGGTGGTGATGGCGGGGACTGCGACAACGGTCGACAGCCTGAGCGCCGATGGTTTTTTCCCCGGCGGCCTGATCCTGCCCGGCCTCGAACTGATGCGCAAAAGCCTCGCCCGCGATACTGCCGGTCTGCCGCTGGCGCAGGGGCAGCATGTGGCGCAGCCCAACTGTACCGACGACGCGATCATCAGCGGCTGCCTTGAGGCGCAGGCCGGCGCCATCGAGCGCGCCTGGCGCCGGCTGGCCAACCCCGCTGCACCGTGCCTGCTGTCCGGTGGCGCCGCCGGGCTGATCGGGCCGGCGCTGGAAATTCCCTGGCAAGGGGTCGATAATCTGGTGCTCGACGGGCTGGCGACGCTTGCCAGCGAACCCGTGCCGCCGCTTGCGGGTTGAACCTGGAGGCTGCAGTCGCCCGCTTTTAATGTCGGCGGAGGCCGTTTCCAGGTTGAATATTCGCCGGACGCGCCGCACAATCGCAGCAGATTCGCAGCAGATTTTTCCCGGAGGCCTCCATGTTCGATCCTGTTCTCTCAGCCCTGCCGGCCTTCGCCAGTTTTTTCCTGACCGCGCTGGCCTTGCTGGCCGCCTTTCTCGGGCTCTACATCGCGGTCACGCCGTACAACGAAATGGCGCTGATCCGGGCCGGCAACGAGGCGGCTGCGGTCAGTCTGGGCGGCGCGATGATCGGCTTCGCCCTGCCGATTGCGGTGTCGGTTGCGGTCAGCCATAACATCTACGCGATGCTCGGCTGGGGTGTGGTCGCCGGTGGCGTGCAGCTGCTCGCCTACGTCCTGGCCCGTCTGGCGCTGCCGACGCTGAACCAGGCGATTCCGCAAGGGCGGCTGGCGGCCGCGATCTTCCTGGCCTCGCTGTCGCTGGGGGTCGGCATTCTCAATGCGGGCTGCATCATCTGACCCGGTCAACTTTCCAAGGAGCTGCACATGGCACTGATGGACTTCATCAAGAAGCAGTTTATCGACATCCTGCAGTGGACCGAGGACGGCGACGGCACGCTGGCCTGGCGCTTCCCGATGCAGGAAATGGAAATCCAGAACGGCGCCAGCCTGACCGTTCGCGATTCGCAGCTGGCGCTGTTCGTCAATGAAGGCCAGGTCGCCGATGTGTTCGGCCCCGGCATGTACAAGCTGAATACGCAGACGCTGCCGGTCCTGACCTACCTGCAGAACTGGGACAAGCTGTTCGAGTCGCCTTTCAAGTCGGATGTTTATTTCTTCTCGACGCGCGGCCAGCTCGACCAGAAGTGGGGTACGCCCAACCCGATCACGATCCGCGACAAGGACTTCGGGATCGTCCGCTTGCGCGCCTTCGGCATCTATTCCTACCACCTCAGCGACGTCAAGGCCTTTTACCAGAAGGTCTCCGGCAGCCGCGAGCGCTACGGGCGCGACGAGCTCGAAGGTCAGCTGCGCAATACGCTGGTTGCCGGCATCAGCGACCTTTTCGGCGAGTCTGGGGTTCCCTTCATCGACATGGCGGCGAACCAGGACGAGTTCGGCCGTGCGATGTTCGCCAAGGCGGCGCCGCTGTTTGCCGAGTACGGCCTGACGCTCGACAGCCTGGTGGTGCAGAATGTCTCGCTGCCCGAGGAGTTGCAGAAGGTGCTCGATCAGAAGATCGGCATGAACATGATCGGCG
>ERZ1066115.289-NODE-289-length-15371-cov-20.921259_pt1 | contig 15371 bp, 17 predicted proteins | sample MGYA00382762_ERZ1066115 | MGnify/ENA primary metagenome ERZ1066115 (study PRJEB33369, sample SAMEA5778345) | biofilm metagenome | biome: Industrial cooling water; feature: Water cooling tower basin; material: Biofilm | place: United Arab Emirates | collected... | reverse complement strand
GAGGCGATGGCCGCTTGCCGGGCCTTGCCGCAGGCTGCGGCAAGGCGTAGCGGAAGATGACCCCCGCTCAGTCCTCGATCATCGAGATTTCAACCGCGCTGGCGGGGATCTGGTAATCGGCGGCCAGTTCGGACTTGGCCAGCTCGATCAGCGAGCTCATTTCCATCTGCGGGAAGCGGCGGGCGCCGGAAAAATTCTGCGGCAGGCCGGCACGGTCCTGAGTGATGCGGTAATGCACTTTGACGTTCATGGTAAAAAACCCGGAAAAACAAGAATTCAGGCGCGCAGTCTAGCGCTGCGGCAATCCTTGCCAATACGGGTTTTCCACAATCAAGCCATTGTTTTTTATTGATTTTTGATAATTACAGCCGGGCCAAAATCGGCGTGGCGGCGCTGCTGCGAGGCGCCGTGCGACGCGGCGGGTTGCCCGCCTGGGCGCGAGGTTTTTCCAGGCTAGTGCCAGCCGGCGCCGCTGAACTCAAAAAACCAGGGTTTTCCACGCCGGGTCAAGGCTGCGCGCGACAAAGGCGGTCGCCCCGGCATGGCGGACGCCGGCGAGCAGGGTTTCGTCGGTGGCAATCCATTGCGCCGCCGCCATCGAGCAGACGTAGCAGCGGACCCCGGCCTGCTGCGCCTCGGCGATGAAGGCGGCCACCGACTTGTCGCTACCCGCCGCCGGGTAAGCCGCAGCGGCAACGCCGGTAACCAGCCAGCGCACCGCCGGGCCGGCAAAATGCAGTTCGACCTCGGCATCGAGCGCCCGCCCGGCCAGGGCGTGCACCAGCGGCGTCGCGATCAGCTCCGGGTGCGCCGGCGTCGCCGCCCAGATCAGGAAAGCCAGTTGGCTGCGCGCCGGTTCAGACAAAGCGGGCCTCCGGCTCGATTTTCAGGATATGGGCGCGATAGGCGGCAGCGTCGAGCAAACCGTCTTTTTCGCCGTCCCAGGCGGTTGACCGTGCATGCGCCATCCAGCCCGCGCCGTAGGGGTCGTCATTGACCAGGCGTGGCCGCTCCTCGGCGTCGTCGTTGCCGGCCAGCAGCACGAAGCTGACCGGCGCATGCACCGCCAGCACCGTCTTGCGGCATTCGACCGTGCCCATGCCGCGCCCGCGCGCGACCTCGGCGCCCTTGGGCTTGCTGGTGAAGGCGATGATCTCGCCGGCAAGGAAGATTCCGAAGGCGGTGGCGCCGATGCGCAGGCTGCCATCGGGCTGCGGCTGCACCCACATGTCGGTTTGCGGGCAATACAGGCGGTCGTCGGGGATCGCGCCGGAAAAAGGAAGATGGGCCATGGGCTTCAGCCTGCAGTAAAAGCCGTGGCGACGGCAAACCGTCGCCCGGTGCCGGACGTTTCACGTGAAACACCCGCCGGGAAAAATGGCGGAAGAGAGCAGGAGTCGAACCTACCCGAACCTGTCTGACAGGTCCTGCCGGTTTTGAAGACCGGCCGCCCCACCGGGGAACGATCTCTTCCGTGATTCATGCGCCGAACTGCGCCGGATTGCCGCGCAACACGTGGGTGTCGCGAACCCGGCGAGTGTACCCGATGCGGTCGAAGAATTCGAGGATATGGATGGCCACTTTGCGGCCGCCGCCGATTTCGTCGCGCAACGGCGCAGCGCGGGCACAACCGTCACGAGCATTGAGTACGGCAACGCGGCGGGCGAGATCGGCTACCGCCTCGGCGGTGAAGTAATGATCGTGCGCCACCGGGTAGGCCTCGCCAAACCGCGCCACCCGCTTGAACAAGGCGCGGACGCTGTCCTCGCCAATGCCGGTGGCCTTGGCCACGTCGCGCACCCGTGGCGGGCCGTAGGGCGTGGCTGCCAGCAAGGGTTTCAGGTTGGCCCACAGATCGCGGTCAGCAGTCGCCAGTTGCACCCGATGTTCCGGCAGATGCAGCCAGGCATGCGTCTGCGCGATCAAGCCGGCGGCCAGCGGCTCGGCCAGCAAGGCGTCGAAGGCCGGTCGGGCCAGGGTCGGCAAGGTCAGCCGGCGCAAGCGGTCGCGCTCGACACCGGGCATGTCCGGCGCCCGCTCGTGCTCGGCGGCCAGCGCCGCCAGCAGTTTGTCGCCTAATCCCTGCCACACCGCCGGCGCAAAGGCGCTATCGCCGACCACGCGCAGGTTAAGCTGCCGACACAAGGCCTGCACCGTATCCGGCAGCAGGTTGCGGTTTTGTGCATAAGCGCCCAAGGCCAGGCCGGCCGGCTGCTGCTCGGCGGCCAGTTGCAGCGCCACCTGCGGTTCGGGATCGGCCAGCGCCGCCAGCAGCGCCAGGCGTTCCGGGCTGCGCTTCTTGCGCGTCGGCGGCGCGCCATCGAGGACCACGCCGCCGCCCAGCGTATGGCGGGCGCTGGCATCGCGAAGGATGAAGCGGTCACCGCAAAGTGCACCGATTTCACGGTCGACCGTGATCTGCACCCAATTTTCCTCGCCCGGTGCGATCTCGTCGCCGGCCAGCAGCGCCACCCGCGCCGGCACGTCCTCGGCGCCGAGGTGGCAATGCACCTGCGTCCAGTGCTTGAGCGGCGGCTGCCCGGCAAGCACCCGCACTCGCGCGTCGAAACGCCGGGTCGGCGCGTGCAAGGCCGGCGCCAGCAGCCACATCCCGCGCGCGACCTCGGCCTTCTCGACCCCGGCCAGCGCCAGCGCGATCCGCTGCCCGGACTGGCCGCTAGTCGCCGCCCGGTCCTGCACGCGCAGGCTGCGCACCCGCACCGGCTGCCCGGACGGCGAAAGCAGCAGCTGGTCGCCAACCTGCACGCTGCCGGCAAAGGCGGTACCGGTGACCACCGTGCCGGCGCCGCTGAGCGTGAAACAGCGATCCACCGCCAGCCGGAAGCCGCCAACCGCCGGCGTTTGCCCCAAGGCTTCCGCCGCCTGATCGAGATGCACACGCAATTCGCGCACGCCCTGCCCGTCCGGGCCAGCGCTGGCTGCCACCGGAAACAGCGGCGCATCGGCCAGCGCAGTGCCGGCAAGTAGCTGGCGAATCTCGCTTTTTGCCTGTTCCAGCCGGTCGACCGTGACCAGATCGCATTTGCTCAGCGCCACCGCCCCCCGGCGGATGCCGAGCAGTTCGACGATTTCCAGATGCTCGCGGGTCTGCGGCATCGGCCCGTCGTCGGCGGCAATCACCAGCAACGCGAAGTCGATCCCGGTCGCCCCGGCCAGCATGTTGTGGATCAACTTCTCGTGCCCCGGCACGTCGATGAAGCCGAGCGTCTCGCCGGAAGCCAGCGGGGTATAGGCGTAACCGAGATCGACGGTGATCCCGCGCGCCTTCTCTTCCTTCAGGCGGTCGCAATCGACGCCGGTCAGCGCCTTGACCAGCGTGGTTTTGCCGTGGTCGATGTGACCGGCAGTGCCGATGATCATGGGTTCCTCACTTACTGGATCGGCCAGGACTCGATGGCAGGCACGTCGCGGGCATGGTGCAAGACCCGCGCAATGACGATGCCGGCGTCGTCGATGAAGTAATAGAGCAGATAAGTCGTCGCGGTCGGCCAGCTGCGCAAACCGGCGGCCAGTTCATCACGCCGCCGCCCTTGCGCCGGATGCGCCAGCAAGCGCTGCGCCTCGGCCACGATCTGGTCGAGCAGACGATCCGCCGCCGCCGGATTTTTCTCGGCGAGATAGCGCCAGGCCTCCAGCAAGTCGTTTTCGGCGCTGGCCGTGAACCGCAGCGAACTCACTTGGCCGCGTCACTTTCTGCCAACAGGGCACGGCCACGTTGCTTCAGTTCTGCCAGATCGAGTTCACGGACCCGCCCCGCCGCCATGTCCGCCACTCCGACGGCGATATCGGCCTTGAGCGCCGCCAGATTGGCCGCCTGCACGCCCTGATAGGCCTCGAACAGACGCAAGGCTTCGCGAATGACTTCGCTCGCCGAGCTGTACAAGCCGGACTCGACGTGCTGGCGCACGCGCTTTTCGAGTTCAGGCGGCAAGGAAACATTGAGCGACATGGCAGACTCCTTCAGATGTCAATCTTTGACATTCTATGCCGGTACCGGTTCACCAAAATAGGTTTGTGCCGCCGCCAGCGCCTCGCCATCCTCCAGCACCGCCCCCGGCGCCCCGCCTTTGCCCCACAGCGGCGGCATGAACTGCATGCCGAGGAATTCGGCGCACAGGCGGTAGCTGTCGAACATCGGCTGCGCGCGCTCGCGGTTGCCGCTGGTGGCGATCACCCACAGCCGCTTGCCGGCCATCTTTTCCTTGAAGTCGACGCCGGGCACGCGCAACCAGGCGCTCCAGTGGTCGAGGTAGGTCTTGGCCGGCGACGGGATCGAGAACCAATAGACCGGCGAGACGAAGACCAGATCGGTCGCGGCCAAGGTCGCGTCGAGCAGGGTCTTGAGGTCGCCTGCCGGCGGCGGATAGCTGCCGGCGGTATGGCGCAGATCGACGAAGGGCGGCAGTTCGAGTTCGGCGAGCTTGAGCCAGGTTTGCGCGCTGCCGGCCGGCAGCGCGGCGGCGGCCTGCCGGGCCAGGGTTTCGCTGTTGCCGACGTGGCCGGGTTCGCGGGTGGTGGCGTTGAGGAAGAGGAAATGCGACATGGGCAGGCTCATTCAAAAAAAGGATCAGGAGGTCGCCGGTTGCAGCGCGATGATCGCCATCCCGCACAGCGCGACGGCGGCGCCGGCGAGATCCCAGCGGCTCAGCGGCAGGCCGTCGACAAAGTGCAGCCAGGCCAGCGCGACGGCGATGTACATCCCGCCGTAAGCGGCGTAGGTACGGCCGGCGGCGCTCGGGTGCAGGGTCAGCAGCCAGGCGAACAAGGCCAGCGCCAGCCCCGCCGGCAGCAACAGCCAGGCGCTACGGCCCTGCCTGAGCACCAGCCACGGCAGATAGCAGCCGACGATCTCGGCGACCGCCGTCAGCGCAAACAGCAGGACGTAACGCAAAAACTCCAAACGGGGCTCCCGAAACCGGCGGCGGGGCTGAAAGTGCCCGGCCGCCGTGCAGTTTACCGACCTCAGCCGAACATGTCCTCGACCATCCGGCCGTACCACTGGAAGTCCTCGGTCACCAGTTCGTCGCGGCGCAGGTTGTCGTCGTCCTGGTCCTGCACGATCAAGCCCTTGTCGTTGACCCAGTACTTGAAGCGCACCGCGATGTCCTCGCGCGGCTCGGTATTGACCATCATGAAACAGAGGTTGTCGGGCAGCGCGTACTTCGGCTCGCGGCCCTTGACCCGTTCGGCGATGTATCTGGCGACGATGCGCGCGTGCGCGTTGGCGACGTGGCCGGCCTTGGGATAGAAGTTGAACAGCGGCGAGACCACGCCAACCGCGTCACCGATCACGTAAGTGTCCGGGTCGTCCTTGAGGTTGAGGAAGAAGGGATCGACGCCGGCCCAGCCGCTCGGCTTGCCCTCGGCGTTCTTGCCGATCACCCCGGCCTTCCACGCCATGTCGCCGGCCTGGTGCGGCGCCATCAGGATCGAATGGTCGAAGCGGAAATCACCGGCGGCGGTCTTGATCTTCTTGTTGAAGGGATCGACTTCCTGGATCGTCGCCTTGGGCACGTAAACGATCTGGTCCTTGTAAAGGTTCTCGAAGGCTTCCTTGAAGCCGCCAGTGATCGGCGCCGGGCTCGGCTTGGGGTCGAGAATGGTGATCTTGCCCTTGATCTGGCGCCGCTTGAACAGATCGGCGATCAGGCAGGCGCGCTCGTAGGGCGACGGCGGGCAGCGATGCGGCGGCGGCGGCAGGGTCATCACCAGGTCGCCGCCCGCAAAGTTCTGGATGCTCTGCTTGAGGCGGAAATGCTCGGCGTTCGGGATGTAGGCGGCCGGGAACATCGCCTTGGTGTATTCGGCGGCCTTGCGGTCGTTGCCGAACCAGGCTTCGTAGTTGTAGCGGATGCCGGCGCCGATGATCAGGTAGTCGTAATCCAGCCAGCCCTGGGCGGTGATCACCCGCTTCTTGTCGCGTTCGAAGGCGGTGACTTCGGTCTGGACGTAGGTGTAGCCGTATTTCTGCGCCACCGGCAGGTAGCTGTGGGTGAGGAACTGGGCATCGACGACATCGACCAGCCACTTGTTGCTCATCGGGCAGGAGAAAAACACCGGGTTGCGTTCGAGCAGCACCACGTCCAGGCTCGGGTCGAGCTGGCGCAAATGCTTGGCGGCGGTGACCCCACCCCAGCCGCCGCCGCAAATCACCACCCGTTTGCCGGCGGCCTTGGGCAGCAGCGGCGAGGACTGCAGATTGATCAGGAAGGGCAGCGGACTGGTCGGCTGGGCGATGGCGCTGCCGACACCGAGGGCCGCACTGGCGGCAAGAAACTGGCGACGATTGAAGGTCATGAAATTCTCCATTCAATAAACCGCCCGGACGCGGAGCCGCCCGGGCTTATACGTGCCTGCCGGAAAATGTCCGACAGGCCAGGGAACGGCGCAAGGCGGTACGCAGACCGCCGGCAAGGCCGCTTAAAACTGCAATTCGGCGAGCTGGGCGAGGAAGCGGGCTTCGTCGCGGTGGTCCAGACAGCGCAGGTCGAGATGATACGCATCGTCGCGGATATAGCCGATCACCGGCTGCGGCAGGCGACGGAAAGCCGCTTCCACGGTCGACAGGGTTTTTCCCGGTTTTTTGGCGGTCGGGCGCAGCACCAGCGCCGCCGACGGCAGGCGTTCGACCGGCAAAGCACCGCTGCCGATCTGGCTGCTGCAGGCTTCGACCATCACCGTCGCCAGACTGCCCAGCGCCGCCTGCACCGCCGGCTGCAGACGGCCGCCGAGTGCGGCAATCTCAGCCGCCGGGCGGGTCAGCAGGCGCAGCGTCGGCAGCCGCTCGGCCAGCCGGTCCGGGTCGCGGTACAGGCGCAGCGTCGCTTCCAGCGCCGCCAGGGTCGTTTTGCCGACGCGCAGCGCCCGCTTCAAGGGGTTTTTCTTGATCTTGGCGATCAAGTCCTTGCGGCCGACGATCAACCCGGCCTGCGGCCCGCCCAGCAGCTTGTCGCCGGAGAAGGTGACGATGTCCGCCCCCGCCGCCAGCGCCTCTTGCGGCGTCGGCTCGGCCGGCAAACCACGGGCGGCAAAGTCGCACAGCGTGCCGCTGCCGAGATCGACAACAAAAGGCAGGCCGGCGGCGTGCGCGATCCCGGCAATCGCCTTTTCCTCGACCACCTTGGTAAAGCCGACCACCGCGTAATTGCTGGTATGCACCTTCATCAGCAGCGCGGTCTTCGGGCCAATGGCTTCGGCATAGTCCTTGTCGTGGGTGCGGTTGGTGGTGCCGATCTCGACCAGCTTGACCTGCGCCCGGCGCATCACGTCCGGTACGCGGAAGGCGCCGCCGATCTCGACCAGTTCGCCGCGCGACACCACCGCCTCCTTGCCCTGGGCCAGCGCGTTCAGGGTCAGCAGCACGGCGGCGGCGTTGTTATTGACGATGGTCGCGGCGATATTCGGGTCGCCGTCGGCGATCAGCTCGGCAAGCAGGCCGGAGACCAGATCGTCGCGGTCGCCACGGCCGCCGGTTGCCAGGTCGTATTCGAGCGCACAGGGCGCCCGTGCCGCTGCGACCATCGCCGCAATCGCCTCCTCGGCGAGCAAGGCGCGGCCGAGGTTGGTGTGCAGCACGGTGCCGGTCAGGTTGAACACCGGGCGCAGATTGGCCCGGCCGAGATCGTCGGCACGGCGGCAGATCGCGGCGAGCAGGCTCGCCTCCTCGGGCAGCGGCAAGCCATGCTTGAGTCCCTCACGGGCAGCGGCGAGTTCGGCGCGGACGCAGCCGGTCACCAGTTGCCGGCCGTGCACCTCGATCAGCTCGGAAAGTTGGCCGAGCACACGGTCGACCGCAGGAAGATGTCTTTTTTGATTCATGGAATTCACCCGGACCGGGCAGAAAACAGGAGGAAAACTGTAGAGAAAAGGAAGCTCAGCCCTGGTGGGCGCCAATCAACAACAGATTGGGACCGGCCCGCTGATAGCCGGCCTCGTCGAGCAGCATGTCGAGCGCCAGCGTTGCCAGGTCGTCGGCGACCGGGTCGACCAGCGGGTCCTTGTCCTGATAAACGATCTTCAGGTAGCTCTTGCAGCCATCGCAGGTTTCGCCGCGCACTGCCTTCACTTTCTGGCCCTCGCCCCCTTCCAGTTCCTGCAGCGCGACCGCCTTGTCGCTGTCGCAACTGGTGCACACTGCACGCGGCACGTTCCACTCGCTGTTGCACAGGCTGCAATGCAGGTAGCGCAGGTTGTTGATCGCCGCGCCAAGGCGGACGACGCTGGCCACCGCCGGGCTGCCGCAACAGGGGCAGACGTTGTGGTAGTCGAGCTTCTGCACCGAAGCGGCATCGAGCAGGCTGGCCAGCTTGGTGTACACCACCTGCAAGGCGGCGGCGACAAAGGGCAACTCGGCCGCAGCGGCGGCGTCCGGCTCGCCGCTCAGCAACTGTTCGGCCAAAGCCTCCAGGCGGTCATCATCTGCTGCCTGCAGCGCGGCCAGTGCCTCTGCCACATTGCTCGGCGGCAAGGGGCTAGCTACCGCCAATTCGCCGACCAGCTGGCGCAGCACCGCCCGCCATTCGGCCGGACGCACACCGGGGTCGAGCGGCGGCATCGCATGTTCGCGTGCCAGCGCCAGTTGCTCCGGCGCCGGCAAGACCACGGTCGACGCCAGCGGCAGCGCATTTTGCTGCGCCCGGCTCAACTGGCCGAGAAAAGCCAGCCAGTCGCCGAGGCTGTTGCCTTCGGCCAGGCTGGCAAAACGGGCGGCCCGGTCGGCAAACAAGGTGCTGGTCACCGGCAACAGGATGGGCGCGGCCTCTTCGGTCGGCGCCTGGAAATTGATAGCTTGAGCTTGCATGGGATTCTTGGTTGGAGGTGAGTTGCTCGTGCTCAGGCTACGCTCGGAAGCACAGCCTGAGCACCAGAAACTGGCGTAAAAAACGGGGGCCACGGTCAGGACACCGCCAGGCCCCCAAAGCGCAAGGTAAATCAGTACTGCCGGAGAAGGAAGCGGCGACCGGGCAAAAAGCACCGGTCGCCACCGCCCTCGCCTGTTACTTGCCGGTCACCTGACGGTACCAGCCACGATGGTGCTGCTTGGCCCAGGCGCGGGTCACCGTGCCGTACCACATGGCGCGGATGGTGCCCTTGACCCAGATCGCGGCATAGACGTGCACCATGATCAGGGCAATCATCACCGCACCGGCAGCCGCGTGGACGACGGCACCGAGGCGAACCAGGGTGATGTCGAAACCAAACCAGGCACGCCAGATCAGCAGCCCCGACACCGTCATCAGCAGCATCGATACAGCCAGCGCCCAGAACATGACTTTCTGGCCGCCGTTGTACTTGCCCTGCTCCGGCATGTCGTGGTCGTTGCCGTCGACCATGTTCTTCGCCTTGGCCAACCATTCCTTGTCCGCCGGCGTCATCTTGTTGAGATGCTTGAAGCGGATGTACAGCCCGAGGAAGGAGACCGCCATCAGCACCCCGAGGTAGGGGTGGATGATGCGGGCCCAGGTCGGGCCGCCGAAGAGCTGGGTCAGCGGGAAGAAGGCCGGATGGAAGAAGGCCAGACCGGAGAGCGCGAGCAGGATGAAGCTGATGCCCACGACCCAGTGGTTGGCCCGTTCCTTGGGCTCGTAACGCTTGAGGTCTTTCGGATCACGGATCATTTTGCTTCCTCCTGGTTAGCCAACGCATCTTCGCGTTCGATCTCGTCCTCGATCTCCTTCGAGACCTCGTTCGGACCCTTGGTCACGTAGTGGAACAGGCTGCCGAGCGCGACCCCGGCCAGAGCCAGGGTGGCCAGCGGCTTGGTAAAGCCCTTCCAGATCGAGACCAGCGGGCTGATCGACGGGTTGGCCGGCAGGCCAGCGTACAAATCCGGCTGGTCGGCGTGGTGCAGCACGTACATCACGTGCGTGCCGCCAACGCCTTGCGGATCGTACAGGCCAGCCTTGTCGTAACCGCGTTCCTTCAGGTCATCGACGCGCTTGGCGGCGTAATCCTTCATGTCCTCCTTGGAACCGAACTGGATCGCGCCGGTCGGACAGGCCTTGGCACAAGCCGGGGCCTGGTTGACCGCCACCCGGTCGGAACACAGCGAGCACTTGTAGGCCTTGCTGTCTTCCTTGGAGATGCGCGGCACGTTGAACGGACAGCCGGTGACGCAGTAGCCGCAGCCGATGCAGTTTTCCTGATGGAAATCGACGATGCCGTTGCTGTACTGGATGATCGCGCCGGGGGCCGGACAGGCCTTGAGGCAGCCGGGGTCGGAACAGTGCATGCAGCCGTCCTTGCGGATCAGCCACTCCAGCTTGTTGTTCTGTTCGACCTCGGTGAAGCGCATCACCGTCCACGACTTGGCCGTCAGGTCCATCGGGTTGTCGTACACCCCGTGGCAGTTGCCGACTTCGTCGCGGATGTCGTTCCACTCCGAACACGCCACCTGGCAGGCCTTGCAGCCGATACAGGCAGAGACGTCGATGAGCTTGGCGATCTCGACCGTCTGCCGCACTTGCGTGGACGGCGTCGTGGTCGCGGAGCGCTGTTTGATGTCTAGCGATTGCAGTGCCATATCAGTGCTCCTTTACGCCTTCTCGATGTTGACCAGGAACGCCTTGTACTCCGGCGTCTGCGTATTGGCGTCACCGACGAACGGGGTCAGGGTGTTGGTGATGAAGCCCGGCTTCGTCGCCCCCTTGAACCCGTAGTGGATCGGGATGCCGATGGTATGCACCTTCTTGCCATCGACCTCCAGCGCCTTGATGCGCTTGGTCACCACCGCCACCGCCTTGATGAAGCCACGGTTGGAGCGGATCTTGACGCGGTCGCCCACGGCAATGCCCTTCTCCTTGGCCAGCTCCTCGCCGATTTCGACGAACTGTTCCGGCTGCATGATCGCGTTGATCTTGCTCTGCTTGGTCCAGTAGTGGAAATGCTCGGTCAGACGATAGGTGGTCGCCACATACGGGAAGTCCTTGGCCGTGCCGAACGCCTCCATGTCGCCCTTGTACACGCGGGCCGCAGGGTTGGCGCGGGCCTTCGGGTTCTTCGGGTGCATCGGGTTGTGGTCCAGCGGCGACTCGAACGGCTCGTAATGCTCGGGGAACGGACCTTCGGCCATCAGCTCGCGGCTGAACAAACGGGCCACCCCTTCCGGGTTCATGATGAAGGGCATCACGTTCTGGTCAGGCGCAGCATCCGGGCGCATGTCGGGCACGTCGTTGCCGCCCCACTTGTCGCCGGCCCAGCGGATCACCGCCCGCTTCGGATCCCACGGCTTGCCGGACGGATCGCAGGAAGCGCGGTTGTAGATGATGCGGCGATTGACCGGCCAGGCGAAGCCCCAGTTCAGCGTCTGGCCGAGACCGGACGGATCGCTGTTGTCGCGGCGGGCCGACAGGTTGCCGGCTTGCGACCAGACCCCGCAGTAGATCCAGTTGCCACAGGTGGTCGAACCGTCGTCGCGGAGCATGGCAAAGCTCGGCAATTGCTCGCCAGCCTTGACCAGCACCTTGGTCGGGTCCTTCGGATCGAGGACGTCGGCCAGCGCCTTGCCGTTGATTTCGCGCAGCAGTTCTTCCGGCGACGGCTTGCCCGGCTGAGTGTAAGCCCAGGTCAGCTTGAGGATAGGGTCGGGGAAGGCGCCGCCATCCTTGGCATACATTTCCTTCAGCTTGAGGAAAAGCGTGGCCATGATTTCGGTGTCGTCCTTCGCGTCGCCCGGCGCATCCGCAGCCTTCCAGCGCCACTGGATGACGCGGCCGGAGTTGGTGAAGGTGCCGGCGGTTTCCGCAAACAGCGAGGTCGGCAGACGGAAGACTTCGGTCTGGATCTCGGCCGGCTTGACGTCGTTGAACTCGCCATGCGGTTTCCAGAATTCCGAGGTATCGGTTGCCAGCGGATCCATGACCACCAGCCACTTCAGCTTGGCCAGGCCATCGGAGACCTTCTTCTTGTTGGCGACCGAGGCCAGCGGGTTGAAGCCCTGGCAGAAGAAACCGGTCATCTTGCCCTGGTACATCTGGTCGAACATCTGCAGGACGTCGGAGGCCCCGCCCAACTTCGGCATGAAGTCGTAGGCGAAATCGTTGTCCTTGTTCGCTGCATCACCCCACCAGGCCTTGCACAGGCTGGTGAACCACTTCGGGAAATTCTGGCCGAAGTTCATCTGGCCTGGGCGCAATGCCTTGGGCGTCCGCTTTTCCAGATAAGTGGCCCGATCCTTGTCGGCATCCGTCGGCGCGCCGACATAACCCGGCAGATTCTGGGCGTAGAGCGCGAAGTCGGTGATCCCCTGAACGTTGGCGTGACCACGCAGGGCGTTGATGCCGCCACCGGCCATGCCCATGTTGCCGAGCAACTGCTGGATGATCGCCATGCAGCGGATGTTCTGGGAGCCGACGGAGTGCTCGGTCCAGCCCAGCGCGTACAGGTTGGTCATCGTCTTGTTCGGCGCGGCGGTCTCGGCAATGTATTCGCAGACCTTGAGGAAGGCTTCCTTCTTGGTGCCGCAGACCTGCTCGACAACTTCCGGCGTGTAACGCGAATAGTGCTTTTTCAGCAGTTGCCAGACGCAGTTCGGGTCCTGCCAGGTCTCGTCGACCTTGGCGTAGCCGTCCTTGTCCATCTGGTACTTCCAGCTGTCCTTGGCGTAGCTGCGCTTCTCCTCGTTGTAACCGGAGAAGATGCCGTCGTCGAAGGCAAAGTTGGTATCGACCAGGAAAGCCGCGTTGGTGTAATGCTTGACGTAATCGTGGTGGATCTTGTCGTTGGACAACAGGTAATTGATGACGCCGCCGAGGAAGGCGATGTCGGAACCCGGGCGCAGGGGCGCATAAAAATCCGCCACCGAAGCCGTCCGGTTGAAGCGCGGGTCGACGACCACGAGCTTGGCCTTGCGATTCTTCTTTGCCTCGATCACCCATTTGAAGCCGCAGGGATGCGCTTCGGCGGGGTTTCCGCCCATGACGAAAACGAGGTCAGCGTTCTTGATGTCCACCCAATGGTTGGTCATCGCACCACGCCCAAAACTCGGAGCCAGACTGGCCACCGTGGGAGCGTGTCAAATGCGTGCCTGGGTGTCGATCGCGGTCATCCCCAACGCGCGAAGAGTCTTCACGGTCAGGTAGCCGGCTTCGTTCTGGGCTGCGGAAGAGGCGAGGAAGCCGGTCGTGGTCCAGCGGTTGACGGTCACGCCATCCTTGTTCTGGGCCATGAAATTGGCGTCGCGGTCGGCCTTCATGTGCTTGGCGATGCGGTCGAAGGCTTCCTGCCAGGAAATCTTCTTCCATTCGTTCGTACCCGCCTCGCGCACTTCCGGCCACTTCAGGCGATTGGCGCTTTGCACCATGTCGCGCAGACCGGCGCCCTTGGGGCAGAGCGTGCCACGGTTCACCGGATTGTCCGGGTCGCCTTCGATATGGATGATCTCGCCCGGGGTGTTCTTGGACTTGTCACCGGTTGAGTAGATAAGCACCCCGCAAGATACCGAGCAATACGGACAGATGTTCCGGGTCTCGGTCGCGCGGGCGAGCTTGAAGGTGCGTACTTCCGCCAGGGCTGCATTCGGCGAGAAGCCCATCGCAACGATGGACGAACCCGTCAGCCCGGCGGAGCAGACCTTGAAGAACTGCCGCCGATTCATGTTCATTGAAATTTCCTCCTGAGTGCGACTTCCTGTCGCAACGGAGAAATAGCGCAACGACCATGCCAACCTGGCCAAGTCATTGAACAATAGGCAAGCGCCGGCTGGCAGCAGGGTCAATGCCGGGACATTTTGTCTCCGCAGCGCAGAATCTGGACAAAATGTCCCATCTTCACGGTCGACCGTGAATACCGGGGAAAATCAGCGCCAGGCGTCGACCAGTTCGCCGACGGTGTGCGTCGCGACTTCGCTGCGTGCCGCCAGCCAGGCCGCCATCGCGGCGCGGTCGTCCTCGCTGACATTGCCGGGGGCGGCAGTGCACAGGTAGCCGAAGCCGAGCGTGCCGCCGTAGATCAGGCCGCGCGGTTCGACCACTTCTTCAATGAAGGCCATCACCAGACGGTTGGCCGCTTGGTCGTCGACGCCCTCATTCAAGGTAACTTCCAGATAGCAACCCAGTTCGCGAAAAGGACCGAGGTGCAGTTTTTTCTGCTGGCGCAGGTTATGGCGTTTGCCCATGCTGAATTCTCCAAGTGAAAACGCCAGGACCATCTTGGTCCTGGCGCTGAATTGGTGGAGCCGGGGGGGATCGAACCCCCGTCCGCAAGCACTCTACAGGCAGTTCTACATACTTAGTCCGGTCAACTGAATTTAGCCCTCACGCGCCGGCCGAACAGGCTCGCTTCAGGCGATCTGCTAAGTTTTCGTGATCCACCCCGCAGCACTGCGGATCCTTATCTGATGCAAGTGACGCTGCTGCCGGTTGCCCGGCCTAACCCATCAGCAGGCTAGTGCAGCGCTCGCCGGGTTTAGGCGGCGAGTGCGAACGATTCGTCGTTGGCGTTTATTGATTTCCAGCGGTTTTACGAGGTAACTGGGCCTCGGTATGCCCTGTCCTGCTTTGCAACCCACGTCGAAGCCAGGTCGGCCCCTGTGTTCTGCTACAGACGTTGTTGAGACGCCGGTAAAACAAGAAAGTTCGGCCATTTTACCCGCTTTTTGCGGCAACGGCTCATTCGTCGAGACGGAAGACCATGGGCACGATCACGCTGGCCTCAACCGCCTCGTCGCCACGTCGCGCCGGCACGAAACGCCAGCGGCTGACAGCCTGACGGGCCGCTTCGTCGAGGCGCGGGAAATTGCTGCTTTTATCGACGTCGACCGTGAGCGCATGGCCGTCGGCGGCGACGCGCACGCGCAGCATCACCTTGCCCTCCTCACCCAGGCGCCGCGACAGCGCGGGGTAAGCCGGACGCGGATTGTTCAGATAGGCGGCATCGAAACGGGCGGGGGTGGCAGCGACGGCGACAGCCGGGCCGGGCGCTGCTGCAACTGCCGCAGGTGCCGGCGGCGCCGGCTGGCTGACCACGGGTACGCTGAAAGTGCTGGGAGCCGCCGCTTCTGCGGCCACGGCCAGGACTTGCCGCTGTGGCCGGGGCGGCGTCTTGTCGCGCTTCGGCTCTTTGCTCACCGGCTGCGGCTGCGGCGGCGCGACCGGCGTCAGCGGCTTGGGCGGCTCGACCAGTTGCACGCGCAAAGGCGGCGGGTCTAGCTTCTCGACCGCCTTCTGCAGCGGATAAAACAGCACCGCAGCGTGCACGGCCAGCGCCAGTGCAAAAAAATGTCCGCTGCGCCGCCATTCGGGCAGTTCAACGGGAGGGGCAAGGACCGCAGCGTTCATCCGGCTATTTTACATTCGCTGCCAGCCAGCGTTCGAGTTGCGCCGCCGGGATCAAGCCTGAATGGCCCTCGCGGC
>ERZ1066115.288-NODE-288-length-15415-cov-9.876693_pt1 | contig 15415 bp, 10 predicted proteins | sample MGYA00382762_ERZ1066115 | MGnify/ENA primary metagenome ERZ1066115 (study PRJEB33369, sample SAMEA5778345) | biofilm metagenome | biome: Industrial cooling water; feature: Water cooling tower basin; material: Biofilm | place: United Arab Emirates | collected... | reverse complement strand
GTCATGGAATGTCCGGGATTCGGGTAGGGCCAGAGGGAAAAATCTATTGGCAGATCGGTGACATCGGTTTTAGCGGAATAAGTCCCGATGGTCAGAAGTGGGAGCACCCCAACAGCGGGGTGATTGTACGGGCTAATCCCGATGGAAGCGACTTTGAAGTGTTTGCCTATGGCAATCGCAATACCCATGAATTTGTTTTTGACGAATATGGCAACCTGATCAGTGAAGATAATGATGGCGATCATCCTGGCGAAAGCGAGCGTCTGGTCTATGTGGTGAATGGTGCCGATATCGGCTGGCGTACCAATTGGCAGTTTGGTAAGTATCGCGATCCGGACAATAACACCTATAAAGTTTGGATGGATGAGAAACTGTATGTGCCGCGCTTTGAAGGTCAACCCGCTTATATTATTCCAACTATTAAAAATTTTGTGAATGGTCCTACGGGCATGCTATACAACCCCGGTACTGCGTGGAGCGATCAATACAAGAATACCTTTTTCATTGTGGAGTTTGTGGGAAATCCGACCCGCTCGGGTTTGCATGCCTTTACCTTGAAGCCAAAGGGAGCTTCCTTCGAATTCGGAGAATCTAAAATGCTGTTGAGCGGAGTGTTGGCCACCGGCATTGATTGGGGGCCCGATGGTGCGATGTATCTGGCGGATTGGATTGAAGGTTGGGGTACCAAAGATTATGGACGAATCTGGAAGTTGGATGTGGCTGAACCTAATCCCCTGCGTTCCGAAACTGAGCAACATCTCCGGGCCAACTTCAGCCAGTATAAGTTGGATCAGGTAGAAGACTTATTAAAGCATGCGGATATGCGGGTACGACAAAAGGCACAGTTCGAGTTGGTCAACCGCAAGGAAACCGGACTTGATGTTTTCAAACGCGTGTTATCACAATCGGATCATCAACTCGCTCGAATTCACGCAATCTGGGGCCTAAGTCAGTTTGCCCGCCTGAACAGTGAGCATGCAGCCTTATTACTTCCTTACCTGAAAGATCAGGATGCGGAAATCCGGGCCCAGGCGGCCAAGTGGCTAGGTGATGTTCGCTATAAAGAAGCAGGTGAAGCGTTGGTGCTTTTATTGAAAGATGAGCATAGTCGCGCGCAGTTCTTTGCGGCCGAAGCATTGGGTCGTATTGCCTTTGAGCCAGCCATTAATCCATTGGTGGAGCTGCTGGTTCAGAATAACGATACCGATCACTACATCCGCCACGCAGCCAGCCTGGCGTTGGCTCGCATTGGTAAGGCCGAACCGGTCATCGCGTTGTCAACACATCCATCAAAGGCTGTGCGAACAGCAGCCGTAATTGCTTTGCGTAGAATGCAACATCCCGGCATTGCCGTATTTTTGAATGATGCCGATGAGTTTGTCGTAACAGAAGCAGCGCGCGCTATTAACGATGATCGTTCTATACCAGAGGCCTTGCCTGAGTTAGGAAATGTGCTTCGCAATACCCAGTTTACCAATGAAGCTTTGGTTCGCAGGTGCATTAATGCCAACCTGCGCGTTGGTACGGAGGTAGCCATGCAAAACCTGATTGATTATAGTTTGGATACGCGCGCTCCAGCGGCAATGCGGGCGGAAGCCATTGCGGCATTAAGCACGTGGGCAAAACCCTCGGTATTGGATCGGGTGGATGGTCGGTATCGGGGTGAGATTATTCGTGACCTGGCACCAGTACAGACCAAAGCCGTCAGGTTGATGGCGTTGTTTACGGATAAGGAAGTATCGGTACGGGTGGCCATGGCCCGAGCCGCTGGGAAGCTGCAATTGAAACAAGCTTCAGTTGACTTGATGACACGATTGAAAACAGACCCGTCAGTGGAGGTAAAAGTGGCTTCTCTGTATTCCTTGGCTCAGGTAAAGGCCGATGATATGGCCAATGCCATTCAAGTAGCATTAGCGGATCACGAGAAACCGGTTCGGGTGGCTGCGCTTGACTTATTAGGAACAGCCAAACTCGATCCGGCCCTGATGGTGCAGTTGTTGATGGAGGTCATTACTTCCCGGTCGATTGAAGAGAAACAAACCGCCATTACTACACTAGGCTCAGTACCGGTACCTTTCTCAGAACCTGCGTTTACACGATTGCTGGACAACCTGGAAGCCGGTAAACTTCCTATAGAAGTTCAATTCGAATTAGCGGAGGCCCTGGACAGTACCCGCACGCAAACTCTGATTGAGCGATACAAAACCTGGTTGCGGAAATCTTCACCCGACTCATTAAATGCATTATATGCGGGTGCGCTTTTGGGGGGTGATCGCAATCGGGGAGCGGAAATATTCTGGGGTCATCCTACTGCCCAATGTGTTCGCTGTCATTCGTTTGATGATTATGGCGGTACTGCCGGCCCCCGGATCAATGGAGTTGGTAAACGTCTGTCGCGGGAACAATTATTGGAAGCTCTGATAAATCCCAGCGCGCGGATTGCCCCGGGTTTTGGAATAGTCACGCTTGAATTAACGACCCTTCAACGGATCAGTGGAATTTTGCAAGAGGAGACTTCTCAAGGCTATCGGGTTAAGGTAGGCGACAAGCCCGATACCGTCATCGCTAAATCGATGGTTTCCAAAAAGATCGATTCTCCCTCCAGCATGCCACCCATGCAATACCTGCTCACCAAAAAGGAACTGCGGGATGTCATCGCATTTTTGGCAACGTTACAGGAAGAGAATTGAACGGCTACTAGTTAAGGTTGGTTGTGCCTGATTTGCAACCTTAACGCTCCACGGTAAAAGACGTAAACGGCAATGACCATTAAAATATGGCTGATGTCGATATAGTTAAACCAGGGGCTGATTGAAATCTGGTTCATGTAGATAAGGGCCGCGATACAGGCCACAGCAACGCCTAAAATCATAATAGCGCTGCCCCGGTCGCGGGTTTTGTAATAGGTGTAGCCGTGAAAAGGTAATACTACTGCCAGTAACCCATAGCCGGAGTGAAATTCGACCCAGCCGAAACGGAGGGTGTACAGGGTAATACTCATGATGGTGATGAGTTCCAGAATATTCAGCACCAAAAAGAATTTTCCAATCGTTGGCAGGATGAACGCTTTAGCATGTTCGATCGCTGACCGTTCGATCAAGGCAACACTCAACATACTGACAATCCATCCGGGTAGTTTCCACGCAAAAGAAAAAGCATATAAAAATCCATGACCGATAACCCCACCCAGTAGGGTGGCTGTACCCAACAGGGCGAAGTACAATTGAAGGTAACCGTGAGTTCGACTGGAAAAGGATCGTTTTCTAAGCTGAAACCAGGCGAAAAGACACATCCCCGAAACCAACAAATCGGTGACCATATTACTCGGTTCATCGATCCGGAGTGCGCCAATATACACGGAAGGCTGGGCTGACATAGGTACTTGCAACTGCGCATACAACGGTAGTAATCCTGCTTTGGTTTTGTTATTGCAAGAATTTATTGAACTCTGATAAAAATCATAATTTCAGAATTCACGCTGCGTTACCTACCTTAGACAGACCTTCATGAAAAAGACAGTTGATGTGATCGTGATCGGTGTGGGTTCCATGGGTGCACCCACCTGTTTTTATCTTGCGCGACAAGGACATCGGGTTTTAGGACTGGAGCAATTCGATATTCCTCATGATCAGGGTTCGCATGCCGGACAAAGCCGCATTATCCGCAAGGCCTACTTCGAGCATGCTGACTATGTACCCTTACTGGAGCGGGCCTACCAAAACTGGAACTATCTGGAGCAACTCACCGGTAACCAGTTCTATTTTCGTACTGGCCTGGTATATGCTGGTAAACCGGATAGTGTGTTAAACCGGGGAGTAAAGGATTCTGCCAAACAGTATGGGATTCCGCTGGACGTTGTCCAGAATCCCGTTGCACGATTCCCTCAGTTCCGGATACCGGAGCATCATGAAGTGCTCTTCGAGCCCGAAGCCGGGTTAGTCACACCCGAACGGGCTATACTACAATATGTTGACGAAGCGACACGCGCGGGTGCTAAAATTCAAACAAAGGAACGTGTGGTGGAATGGACAAAATCCGGAACCGGGTTGCGAGTTAAAACAGATCGGGATGAATATGAGTGTCAATCGCTGGTGATCACGGCCGGTCCTTGGGCAGGTTATGTCATGCCCAATCTGGCATCTCAATTAAGGATCACCCGGCAAGTCATCATATGGGTTATTCCTAAAAAGCATGCAGACTTTGAACTGGGTAATTTTCCGTGCTGGCTGGTGAATGATGAAGCTCATCCGGGTATGTTCTATGGTTTCCCCATCCTGCCGGCAGGCCGACTCGGAGGTCCTGTTGGGTTAAAGGTGGCGTATCATTATCCGGGTTCAACAACTCATCCCGATCAGGTTAACCGATCAGTTTCGGAAGCCGAGGAACAATTTTTAGTTCACGCGATTAACCGCTACCTGCCACATGGCTACGCTACTACGCATGTGCTCAAGACTTGTTTGTATACCAATACTCCGGATGAAAACTTCATTATCGATTATGTACCGGAATTTGGTAAGCAGGTAGTAATCGCAGCTGGGTTTAGTGGTCACGGATTTAAATTTGCCTCTGCGGTAGGCGAAGTGTTGGCGGGTATGGCCACCAGTAATCCAATTAATTTGCCCATCGGCTTTTTGGGAATTAACCGGTTGATGGGAGGGTAAGATTGTCATGTTTTAACGACCTTTAAATGATGGATCGAAGTTTAATAATAGTTTTTTTGATGCTGATGGTGTCTAGCAGTTGGGCACAATTCACCAATACCGGAGTGGATGAGTACATCGCTTCCGATCCGGCTACCATGCGCAGCCGTTTCATTACGGATTTTGAATCCTATTTTTTTGTGGCGGAAGCCCGTCATTATGCCATGCGTTTTGGTTATGAATACGGATTGCAGAACGAAAAACATCTCTTTGGAATTTCTTTGCCGCTGGTGCATGCGATTTACGCAGCGGATTTTGGCGGATATGAAAACACCACCGGAGTTGGTGACCTGAAAATGCGCTACATGTTTGTTCCCTATCAGGATGAAAACAGTCCCAGTGTAAAGCGGGTATCCTTATATTTTGAAATGACGGCTCCCACCGGAGAGGCCGCGTTGGGTCGCGGAGCAGGAGCGTGGGTCTATCGGCCCGGGTTCATCTACACCTTCAGGCCCAATCCGTATGTGTCATTTTATCCGGAAGCCAAATATCAATTTTCCTTGCAGGATGCCAATAACTTTGGTGGCGATGCTCCCGATGCCACCGATCCGGATCTTGATGGTCGGATTCGAAATCTGGTGCTGTCTTTACCCGTAGTGGTAACCGTAAGCGATTGGAGTGGCTGGGCCGGCTTAAATACTACCTATATCCAGTCGTTTTCTGAAGACACCTATTATTTATTCCTTCGTCTGGATTTTGGAACCATGATCGGCAGGAAAACATCAGCTGCGCTTAATATCTCCAAATTTATTGCTGGACAACCCCGGTTGGATGTATTGGTTCAGGCCAGGTTTCAATTCTTTCTTCGCTAGCAGAACATGACGGTAATCATTGGCTTTGCCAACTCCAGCCATTACCTTTAACAAAACAATGCCCCATGAAAAGGATTCTGGTTCCCTGCGATTTTTCTACTACGGCCACGCATGCCTATCGTTTCGCCTGTGAGGTCGCAGCTAAAAGTAAGGCTGAAATTTTTCTGTTGCACGTCATTGAAGTTCCCCACTTACCCAACTTCAGCCTCGTGCCAACAAAAGGATATGAAGATGCCATATTAGGTGAGCGCAAAGCCAAGGTGCAAGCCAACCTAGCCAAGATGCGCAGTTGGGCGGGTAAGACAAAAGTTTCCCTGATCACCGATTTTGGCTCGGTGAGCACCTCAATCTACCGATACATTGATAAAAAAAGAATTGACCTGGTAGTGATGGGCACGCATGGCGCTACAGGTGTGCGGGAATTGACCATAGGTTCCAACACCGAAAAAATCGTGCGTCAGGCCTCTGTACCGGTCATCTCGGTACATGCGCCTACTAAAGTGGCCTCCATTAAACACATTATTTTTCCGACCCGCCTCGATTTAACCGAGAAGAAGTTGATCAACGCAGTAAAGGAATTACAACAGCTTTTTAAAGCTACACTGCAATTGGTTTATATTAACACTCCGGCCGAGTTTGCCCGCGATGTGGATACGGAACAGGATATTCTATTATTCATTCAGCAGCATCAGCTCAAGAATTGCAATGTTCATGTATACAACGATTACAATGAGGAGAGCGGCATTCAGAATTTCGCTGCCCGGTATAAGGGTAAACTGATTGCCATTGGCACACATGGGCGCAAAGGCATCAGCCATTTCTTAAGCGGAAGTCTGGCTGAGGATCTGGTGAATCATGTGAATTGCCCCATCTGGACTTTAGCAGTAAAGTAGTCATCCCGTTACAGGTTTGCTTTTTTGAAACTGTACAGGTACGGTGCCTTGTGAGCTTTGCCGGTGTATTGTTTTTCATGTCGCTCCACAATATCTAAACTTAAGATCCTGCGCTGGAAGGAGGTGCGCCTTAAGGGCGTTCCCAGAATAGCCTCATAAACACGCTGCAAGTCATTCATCGTAAACTTTTCAGGTAGCAGATGTCCTTGGTGTAGTTTCCGGTCCAGATTGTTACGTAACGTGGTCAGCGCAGTTGTTACAATTTCAGTATGATCAAGTATGAGTGGCGGCAACTGATTCACGGCATACCAGGCGCAGGAGTCCGATAAGGCATCGGGTTGAGGTGTTACATACCGGTAATCAATCAAGGCATAATACGCCACCGAAATAAAACGATCCAATAACCACGCGTAATCACCCGCTGGTGAGTGGCCATTGGCTTCCAATATGGTGCGCATGACGTCCGGTTGGAATCGTGCCCGATTGCCAAACGTGTGGAATTGTTCCAAAAAAATCTGATCCAATCCGGTTCGTTCCTTTAATCCCCTGCGCACGGCATGGTCAAGGTCTTCCTCCACCCGCACGAAACCGCCAGGCAGGGCAAATAACCCGGTATTGTGGTACTCCATGATCAGGATTTTCAAATTCCCATCATGGTATCCAAACACCACCGAGTCATACGCGAGGTGCGACAGGTATTCAGAAGCTTTCACGGATTCTTTTTTCAAAAATAGTTGGCATCATGAGCAATCACTAATTATTATTGTTACAAAATGAGACAATAATGAAAAAGCACACCCTCTGCATTCAACTGGTAATAGCCCTTATTGGACTTAATGCCTTGATAATAAATGTATTGGCACAAGGAAATGATGCATTTCCGGTACTGGTTCAAGTGGAACAAGGAACTATTGAAGGATTATACGATACCCGCACGGGTTTGCAGTTGTACCTGGGCGTTCCGTTCGCGAAACCCCCGGTGGGCAATTTGCGCTGGAAAGCTCCACAACCGCTTGACAAGTGGACTGGAATAAAGCCAACTAAGGCCTTTGGTCCGCGTCCGGTTCAAGCCATTGTTTTTGGTGACATGAACTCCCGTTCCAATGGAGTCAGTGAAGATTGTCTTTATTTAAATGTATGGACGCCCGCCAAGCGCAATACCAAGGGGTTACCTGTGCTTGTCTATTTTTATGGTGGTGGATTTGTTGCCGGAGACGGCTCAGAACCTCGCTATGACGGAGCCAGTATGGCACGCAAGGGAATTGTGGTGGTAACGGTGAATTATCGCCTTGGCCTTTTTGGATTTTTCGCCCACCCGGAGTTAAGTAAAGAAGCACCGTATAAAGCTTCCGGTAATTATGGATACCTCGATCAGGCTTTCGCCTTGCAATGGGTACAGAAGAACATTGCCGCCTTTGGTGGTGATCCCAAAAAAGTGACGATTGCCGGTGAGTCGGCCGGTTCCATTTCGGTTAGTGCGCAAATGGTTTCTCCACTTTCGAAAAACCTGATTGCCGGGGCCATTGGGGAGAGTGGATCCGGGATTAGTGCGCTGGCTGCCATACCACTTGCTGAAGCTGAAAAGGTAGGAGTGGAGTTTGCTAAAAATGCCGGCTACACTTCGTTAAGCCAACTGCGGGCTGCCAGCACACGTGAACTTTATGAAGTTTATGCCGAGTCCAGACGGTTTGGTTTTCCCTCAGTGATTGATGGGTATTTCTTTCCCAAGAGCATGAGAGAAATTTTCGATGCCAAAGAGCAGGCTCAGGTTCCCTTATTGTTAGGATGGAACTCAGCTGAAATTCCCGGTATGGCATTCATGCAAGGATTGCCCTATACGGAAGAGAACTTTATCAAGAAAGTGAAGGAGGCGTACCCGAATGATTGGGAAGAAGCGTTGAAAGTTTTTCCCCATGCAACACCCAAAGAAATAGAGTGGTCGGCTACCAACCTGGCCTCCGATCGCTTCATTAGCTACAGCACGTGGAAGTGGTTTGATTTGCATCGCAAGAATAGCAGCCAACCTGTTTACCGATACTTGTATAGCAAGTTACGTCCACCGTTGGTTGACAAATCATTAACGCCAGGGCTTGCGGGTGGAACCACGTCTGCACAAGGTGTCCCTCAGTTCACCCCAATCGGGGCACCGCATGCCTGCGAAATTGAATATTGTATGGGCAACCTGCCCTTGATCAAAGACTATGCGTGGACCGCGGATGACTATAAAGTGTCAGAAACCATGCAGGGTTATTTCGCCAACTTCATTAAAACCGGTAACCCCAATGGCGATAAGTTGCCGGAATGGCCCGCGGCCAAAGCGCAGGATGTCAATCCTCCCGTTATGATTCTCGATACAGAATCGAAGGCAGTGCCGTCTCAGGACGAAGGCCGCTACTTGTTTCTGGATAAAATGGTCAAGAATAACTGATCCTTCATTCAATTGAAACGATTGCATATTGGCTGAAGGCTGGCCCATCAGACTTTTGAAACAACCCTTTCTGCATTGCCAGAATAAGGTTATTTTTGCACCGAAGAAGTTGATATGGCACTTGATTTTCAAACTCCGGTACCAGTTGTAGATGGTACCACCATTACCCGCGAAGAATTTACCGAACGTTTTGCCAAACCCCAAAAGCCTGTGGTATTACGGGGTTTATGGAAGCAATATCCGGCTTATACCAAATGGACCATGGAATTCTTTAAGCAAACCATGGGCAATATTGAAGTGGGATTGTTTGGAAACCGGAAAGAAGATATTTCCAAAACCTTGCAGGTACCCAACGCGGTCATGCGGTTCGATGAATATCTGAACCTGATCGAACGCGAGCCGACCGACTTGCGCTTGTTCCTGTTTCCGGTATTTAAACACAAACCCGAACTTCTGAAGGATTTCGATTATCCGAAAATCACTTCAGGTTATATCAAAATACCCTTCATGTTCTTTGGTCCGCCCAAGTCCATTGTTCGCATGCACCAGGACATTGACATGTGCAATGTGTACCTGACGCAGTTCCATGGACGCAAACGGGTGGTCCTATTCCCACCGGATCAATCCGAACTGCTTTATCGGTTACCGTTCAACGTGCACTCCACAGTTGATGTTGACAACCCGGATTACCAGGAATATCCGGCACTCAATTATGTGAAGGGGATGAGTACCATTATTGAACATGGGGATACCTTGTTCATGCCCAGCGGCTATTGGCACCACATCGAATACCTGGAAGGTGGCTTCGGGCTCGCAGTTCGTACCATTGCCCACAGTTTGCCGATGAAGATGCGTGGGGTTTATAACCTCACCATTCAGCGCACGACCGATAACATCATGCGTAAGGTGAATGACAAAAAGTGGTTTGAATATAAAAAGCGGGTAGCCCAGGAACGGGCTCAAAAAGCCATTAGTAAATTGTCGCTAACGCAAGCCTAATTTCTTTCTGACACTGGCGTGAAATTCACCAATCGCCTTGGTATGCAAGGGCGGGTATAAGGCTTTGTCCCGGAATGGCGACTTGCTTTTATAGCGAGTTAAATGGGAAATTCGGGTGAACCCGTCCGGTGTTGCTTCCAATCGAATCCATTGCGAACCTTCTGATGCGCCACCTTGCATGTACGATAGCTTGATCAGGTGTTGTTTGGAACAAACTTCTTCCACTTCGTGAGCCACGGCTAAATTCAATAATCCACCGAGCATCCGCAGATTGAGGATCAGCACCTGACCGGCCTGTAACCCAGAATAGGGATCGTTCAGATATTTAATCGTTTCGGAATGGCGGTCATATTGCAATCCGAAGCTAACCATCGATCCATGCCAGGCGTCACGTGGATGAATGGATACGTACGCATTCCAAACGGTGTCGAGATCCTTTTTAACCAGGTACTGTTGGTGGTGGGTACAGTAGGTGGCTTCTTCGTTTTCCACGTATCGCACCGGAACCAATAGCTTAAACCCTTGGGTACTTGTTAATCCATGGGTGATAATGAATTTTTTGACTTTGGGTTGTCGTATCTGATTGTAATCAATGAAGTCAACTGCCATGGTTTAAAGATAAAAGGATGGGGCAAAGAATCCAATGGTGGACTGCCTGTACGGGGCCTTATTCAGGATTCCATAATTATGGTTATCTTCGGGAAACCCCAGTGCAATGAAAATTTCATTTCTCCTGGTAATCGCTGCCGTTACGGTTGGTTATTCACAAACCTGCACCACCGGCACCGTAGATGAACGCGCCACTGCCTACCTGAAATCTGCGGGCACCGGTCCTTCCATCACCCAATTGCGTTCCACTTCCATCGAAACGTTGCGCAAAAGTGCAGCCGTCAAGCCGATTCCGGCTGACAGTGTGAAACGACTCACCGTTACAGCCGATAAGATTAAAGTAAACGTGTATCGCGGAAGCAATCAACCCAACTTGCCGGTAATCATTCATTTTCACGCTGGTGGATTCATCATTCCTTTACAACCGTCTATGGAACGCGAAGCCCTGCATTTAGCGAAGAGATTGAATGCAGTTGTGTTCGATATTGACTACCGTGTAGCTCCGGAACACAAGCACCCGGCTGCGGTGCAAGATGCCTATCAGGCCGTGCTGTGGGTGCTGGAACATGCTCAAGAATATGGCGGCTCGGATCAGGTTTTTCTCATGGGTACCGATGCAGGCGCGGCCCTGGCTGCCCTGTCATTCAACCGGGCTAAAATGGAGAGCAAAGGCGAACTGATAAAAGGAATCATCATGATTTGTCCACTGCTTGATAATCCGATGGTAAGTTTTCATGCTTCGCTGGACGATAATGCAACGGGTTACGGCTTAACCAAGGACCTGGTTCAGTTTTACTTTCAAACCTATTTAGATAAACCTGTCTGGTTTACCCCCAATGCGGAGGTATGGCCTTTTTATATTAAGGATTTAACTGGCTGGCCGTCCACCTTAATTGTGACCACCGAATTTGATGTCCTGCGCGATGAAGGCATTGCCTTTGGAAAAAAACTGGAACAAGCCCGCAATACCGTTACCATCAAATGTTATCCGCATCAACTTCATAACTTTTACGGCTTACCGGCATCTTCCGAAGAATTAACACGCGTTCATGAGCTCATCATGGAAGTGATTGCCGGCAAGAAGAAATAAAATTCAATCGCAACAGTAAAACGAATTTCAAGAATGATCTCGCCAGTTCATTGGACCTGATTTTGTATTTTAGACGTTTTAAGTGAAGTCATGAACTGGAAAAAGCTAATTGGGATACTACTCCTGCTCCCGGTTTTCCTATTGGTTGTGGTGGTGGCGCTGGTTTACTGGCGCCAGGACGATGTGGTGCAGGAGTTGATTACCACTGCAAACAAGGATTTTACCGGATTGGTGGAGATTGAGGACAGCCACATTTCACCGTTTGCCAATTTTCCCTACGTTTCCATTGACCTCGACCATGTTCGGGTATACGAGGATAAAAGTAGGTCGGCAAGGCCCATCGTGGATATTGAGGATGTCTACCTGGGCTTTGATCTGTTTACCTTGTTGACGGGTGAGATGGAGATCCGGGCCATTAAGCTAACCCGGGGAACTATAGAGTTGGTGCAACATCGGGATGGTACCTTTAACATTACCCAGGCACTATCCGGTAAAGAAGAAGTGGAAGATCCGGGAGCAGAGTTTCATCTGGATTTGCGCAAGATTCAATTGATTGACATCGACCTGCTTAAACTGAATGAAGAAAACAATATTTTGATTGAAGCCTATATAGATGAAGCCCGTTCCCGGTTTAAAACTAGCCCCGGCCATGTCCTCGCATCACTCGATAGCCGGTTTCAAATGAATGTGATCTTCGATCAGGACACCACCTTTGTGAAGCACAAGCATGTTGAGCTTAAAACCCAGCTTGACTTTTCAGAAGAAACCCAGTTGCTCACCATTCAACCCTCTGAATTGAAGCTAGAAAAAGCCTTATTCTCCATGTCCGGAACCATAGATCTGGATGATGATATGAATCTGGACTTAAAATTTCAAGGGCGTAAGCCCAACTTTGATTTGTTCTTAGCGTTTGCCCCGGAAGAGTTAACTCCTGTGTTGGAACGCTACGATAATGCCGGTACGATTTATTTCAATGCCACAGTTACCGGTAAAACCCTGAACGGCCATAACCCCACAGTGGTGGCTGACTTCGGTTGTGAGGATGCTTACTTTAATAATAAGGTTTCCAAAAAGCGACTCGACCAACTTTTTTTCAAGGGTCACTTTTCCACGGGTGCTTTGGGCAAGGCGTCTACCATGGAGTTTTCCTTAACCGATTTCTCGGCCCGACCTGAAGCCGGCATCTTTAGTGGTAACTTGTTGGTTAAGAATTTCGAATCGCCTGAAATCGACATGAAGCTGCGCTCGGAGTTTCAGCTCGATTTTCTGGCTCAATTTCTTAACCTCGAAGATCTGCAGGATTTAAATGGTTCCGTGGCACTCACCATGAATTTCCATGATATCATTGACCTGGCTAACCCGGAAAAGAGCATCGAGAGATTAAATGAATCTTACTTCACTGAGTTGGACGTACGGGATTTGTCGTTTCGGTCACCCGACTTTCATTTGCCCATTCATGATCTGGATATCCGGGCTACCATGGATGGCCACGCGGCAGCCATCGATCACTTCAATCTGAAGATTGGGGAATCAGATGTCTCGATTCAGGCTACCATCAGTGATTTGCCGGCCATTCTTCATCACACTGCCGATCCTGTAACGGCCAACCTGGTCATTCAATCAACCCGCCTCAATATCAAAGAGCTCACCAGTGGCGATACCACGAAGCAACCCGTTGATGAATTGATTACCGATCTTAAGATGAATCTGAAATTCAACAGTTCAGCACGCGCCTTTACCGAATCGCCCAACTTGCCGGTAGGGGAGTTTTTTATCGATGACCTCTATGCGAAGCTGCATCATTACCCGCATACGTTACATGATTTTCATGCCGATGTGTTTGTCGATAACCAGGATTTTCGGGTGGTGGATTTTACCGGAATGATTGATCAAAGTGATTTTCATTTTACCGGCCGACTGCGCAATTACGACCTGTGGTTTTTAACCGAACCCCTGGGCGATACCAAGATTGAATTTAATCTGACCGCTAATCAACTGGAGTTGGATGATCTCTTTTCCTATGGAGGCGAAAACTATGTTCCGGAAGATTACCGCCATGAAGTATTTTCAAAACTTCGTGTGCATGGATTTGCTGACCTTCATTTCAACAAGGGATTGCGCTCGGCCGACATTACGCTCGACCGGGTGGAATCGAATATGAAAGTTCATCCCTTGCGTTTTGAAAAGTTTAAAGGTCGGATTCAATATGAAGATCAGCACCTGATGGTAGAGGATTTCAGCGGTAAGTTGGGTCGTAGTGAGTTTAGTGCAGACCTTCAGTATTATCTCGGGCCAGACTCGGTGATCCGTAAACGCGATAACCATTTTTCGTTTAGGGCCCAACGCCTAGACTTCGATGAGCTATTCAACTACACACCACCTCCGGCTGCGAGCAACCCGGCCGATCATGAGGACGGATTCAATTTATATGAACTGCCGTTTACCGACATGACCTATGATGTGGATATCCGGCATTTGAATTACCATCGGTATCAAATCGAAAACTTCTTTACCCAATTGCGAACCACCCGTAATCACTATTTGTATGTAGATACCCTACATTTGGAAGCGGCCGGTGGCGTAGTCAATTTGCACGGCTATTTTAATGGTTCCGATCCCCATCGGATTTATTTTAGTCCGGTCATGCAGGTGCGCAATCTGGATCTGGACAAGTTGTTATTCAAATTTGAAAACTTTGGACAGGATCACCTGGTGTCAGAGAATCTTCATGGCCAGTTGAGTGGCACCATTCAGGGCAATGTGCACATGGATGCCGATCTGGTGCCGATCCTCGATGATTCTGAATTGCATCTGGACGTAAAGGTGTTGAATGGCCGGCTGGAGCGCTACCAGGCGCTGGACGCCATGAAGGACTATTTCAAAGACAAAAACCTGGAACGCGTGCGGTTCGATACATTGAGTAACCAATTAGATCTCGTGAACGGAGTTCTCTCTATTCCGGCTATGACCATCAATTCTACCCTGGGGTTTATTGAAATTTCGGGCAAGCAGGATGTTAACCTGAATATGGAGTATTATGTACGCATCCCCTGGAAGCTGGTTACCCAGGCCGCGGCTCAGAAATTGTTTGGCTCCCGCGAAGTAAGTTCCGATCAGGAAGATGAGATTCAATACCGGGATGAATCCAAACGCCAGCGTTTTGTCAATCTGAAGATTTCCGGCACACCGGATAATTATCAAATCTCCCTAGCCCGGGATAAGAAGAATTAACGCCTCAGCACTTTTCCGGTAAACGAGTTTTTGCTTCCGCGATAGCGGTAGTAGTAGATGCGGTCCTGTGCCGTGCCGGGCTTCCACTCCATGCCATAAGTTTGTCCTTTTCTAACTGGTCCGCGAAAGACTTCCGTGATTTCATTCGTGTAGGGATCGATCATTTCCAGGATTACCTCTTCATCGGTATCGGCAGTCCAGGTAAAGTTAACTTCATGGTGGAAGGGATTCGGATAAACATCCAGGCGACAGGCTTGATCGGATTTCGGATGATCGTACTCCACACATTGGCCGGCTTTGTAAGCAACCTTGTCAGGCACATCACAATTTCCGCACAGGGTGAAGGTTACGGTGAATGTATCGGGAGTCTTTCCAAAAGAGTTGACATCATCCACCTTCAATCCGGTAAGTCCGGTCGTGGGATCCTTGCCCACTTCCATTTTCCACCCTTCGCTGTTGGAATATTCTTTTACCTGACCGCAAGGCAGGGAAAGTGTCCAATGGGATAACTCATACCGGCATGAACCATCGGTGCTGACGGTAGCGGTATAGGTTTTACAATTTCCAGACTCACTGATCAATTCAATCTCGGTATCAAAACAGTTTTTACAAGTTTTATCATCGCCATCACCATCGCCATCATCATCGCCATC
>ERZ1066115.286-NODE-286-length-15533-cov-18.476095_pt1 | contig 15533 bp, 19 predicted proteins | sample MGYA00382762_ERZ1066115 | MGnify/ENA primary metagenome ERZ1066115 (study PRJEB33369, sample SAMEA5778345) | biofilm metagenome | biome: Industrial cooling water; feature: Water cooling tower basin; material: Biofilm | place: United Arab Emirates | collected... | reverse complement strand
ATCTCTGGCAGTTGCTGATCACCGCAGGCGCTGGTGCCGCACTGGCGGCGACGGCAGTTTTCTGGCGGCGCCGGCGCAAGGAACAAAAAGCCCGCCTCAACGAGGCGACGGAGGCGGCACCCAGCCGGCTGCCGGCGACCACCATGGCCGCCGCACCGACAGAACCGGAAAGCCTGCTCTCGCTATCGCTGCCGCCGCTCAACCGCCCCCATAGCGATGCCGAAGCGGCCCAAGCCCTGGCCGAGCAAACACCGCTCAACCCGAATGCCGGCGAAGAGGTTGCCGAGTACTACAACGGCGACTCGATGCTCGAACTGGCAGAGGTCATGCTCAGCTTCGGGCGCCTCGATGGCGCGGCCGAAACAGTTGCCGAATACATCGAAAACTATTCACCGCAAAACATCGGCCCCTGGCTGCTGCTGCTCGACCTCTACCGGCGCGGCAACATGCGCAACGAGTTCGAGCATTTCTCGGAAACCGTGCGCACCCGTTTCAACGTCCAATTGCCGACCTGGGAGACCTCAACCACGGTCATTTCGGGGCTGCGCACCCTGGAAGACTATCCGCACATTCTCAAGCGGATCAGCGAACTGTGGGGCAGCCCGGAGTGCGTCGACTACCTGCAATCGCTGACCCAGGACAACCGGGGCGGACAACGCACCGGCTTCCCGCTTGAAATCGTCGAGGAGATTGCTCTGCTGCTGCGGGTCCTGGAGAACGGATACAAACTCAAGCGGATCGTCTGAACCGCTCAAACCGGATTGTCGATCTCGACGAAGCGACAATCCAGCCCGCATTCCTCGGCCACCCGGGCGGCCAACGCCTGAATCCCGAGACGTTCGCTGGCATGATGCCCCGCTGCCAGATAGGCAACCCCGGTTTCGCGGGCCAGATGCACGGTCTGCTCGGAGATTTCGCCCGACAGGTAGAGGTCGACGCCTTGCTCGATCGCCGCTTCGAAATAGCCCTGGGCACCACCTGAGCACCAGCCGACCCGCCGGACCGGCGCCTGCGGGTCGCCGATCAACAGCGGTTCGCGCCCCAACGCAGCCCCCACCCGGGCCGCCACCTCGGCTACCGTTTGCGGCTGCGGCAGGCTGCCGCGCCAGGCAATGTTCTGCTCGCCAAAACAGCCTTCCGCCAGCCAGCCGAAGGCCTGTGCCAGCTGTGCGTTGTTTCCCAGTTGCGGATGGGCATCGAGCGGCAGATGGTAGGCAATCAGGCTGATCCCGTGATCGAGCAGGGTCTTCAGCCGCTGCCGGCGAATCCCGGTAACCCGCCCGTCCTCGCCTTTCCAGAAATAGCCGTGATGCACCAGCACAGCGTCAGCCTCTGCCGCCACGGCAGCATCGAGCAGGGCCTGACAGGCGGTCACCCCGGCAACAATGCGGTGAATTTCCTGCCGTCCTTCCACTTGCAGCCCATTTGGGCAATAATCCTTGAACTTTGCCGGCTCCAGCAGCCCATCCAGATAATCCAGCAGCGCTTCGCGTCTCATCAATTTCCCTTCATGCACAGGTTGTGGCTGATTTTTGCACAAACAGTAACGGTTGCGGTGGCCGTACTCTTTGTCGTCTCGACCTTGCGCCCGGATTGGCTACCGTCGCGGCGCCCGCTGGCATTGATCGAACAGGCGCCGCCCGCCGGCGACGAGGAAAAAACCGCGCCAGCCGGCTCCTACCGCGATGCCGCCCGCGCCGCCCTGCCTTCGGTGGTGCACATCTACACCACGCAGCAAGTGCGCAACCCGCGCCATCCGCTGTTTGACGATCCGATCTTCCGGCACTTCTTCGGCGACCGCCAGGACGGCCAGGCGCAACGCAACGCCGGCCTCGGTTCCGGCGTCATCGTCAGCCCCAATGGCTACATCCTGACCAACTACCACGTGATCGAAGCCGCCGACGACATCCAGGTTTCGCTCAACGACGGGCGCACCTACAAGGCGCGCAGCGTCGGCAACGACCCTGAATCCGATCTCGCCGTGCTCCAGATCCGCACCGACAAGCCACTGCCCACCGTCACATTCGGCCAGATCGACGCACTGCGGGTCGGCGACGTCGTCCTCGCCATCGGCAACCCCTTCGGCGTCGGCCAGACGGTGACCATGGGCATCGTCTCGGCGCTGGGGCGCTCGCACTTGGGCATCAACACCTTCGAAAACTTCATCCAGACCGACGCCGCGATCAACCCTGGCAACTCCGGCGGTGCACTGGTCGATGCGCAGGGCAACCTGGTCGGGATCAATACCGCGATCTATTCGCGCACCGGCGGCAACCACGGCATCGGCTTCGCGATCCCGGTTTCCAGCGCCCGCAGCATCATGGAGCAGATCATCCAGAACGGCGCGGTGACACGCGGCTGGATCGGCGTCGAGGCGCAGGAAGTAACCTCCGAACTGGCCGAGTCCTTCGGCCTGCCAGACACCGAAGGTGCGCTGATCGCCGGCGTCGTCCGCAACAGCCCGGCCGAGCAAGCCGGAATCCGCCCTGGCGACGTCCTGCTTGCAGTCAACGGCAAGGCCGTCAAGGACCCGCAGGTGATGCTCGAACTGATCGCCGCGCTCAAGCCCGAGGAAAAAGTCGGCTTCCGCCTGCGCCGCGACAAGACCATCCTCGAACTGACGGTCAGGATCGGCAAGCGACCGACCGCCCGCGTCGAACGCTGAGCCGTTGCCCCACACTTCCCGCCAACTCTTTTTGTCCGATCCGCCATGTGCCAACTACTCGGCATGAACTGCAATGTCCCGACCGACATCTGTTTTTCCTTTACCGGCTTCCAGGCCCGTGGCGGCGCGACCGACGTGCATTCGGACGGCTGGGGGATCGCCTTTTTCGAAGGCAAGGGCCACCGGCTCTTTCTCGACCCGCAACCCTCGTGCACCTCGCCGGTCGCCGAACTGGTCCGCCAGTACCCGATCCGCTCGAAAAATGTCATCGCCCACATCCGCAAGGCGACCCAGGGCGCCATCGGGCTTGAAAACACCCACCCATTCGTCCGCGAACTGTGGGGCCGCTACTGGATTTTTGCCCATAACGGCAATCTGCTCGACTTCCAGCCCGAACTCGACGGCAGCTTTGTTCCGGTCGGACTGACCGACAGCGAGCGGGCTTTCTGCTGGCTGTTGCAACAATTGCGTCAGCGCTTCGGTGCACAGCCCCCCGCCGATGCCGTGCTTTTTGCCGAAATTCACCGGTTGACCGTGGAAGTCGCCGGCTACGGGGAATTCAATTATCTGCTCGCGAATGGCGACTGGCTGCTCGCCCATGCCTCGACGCGGCTCAGCTATATCGTGCGTCAGGCCCCCTTCGCGCAGGCGCACCTCACCGATCAGGATGTCAGCATTGATTTCAGCGAGGTCACCACCGACCAGGATCGGGTCGCCGTGATCGCAACACAGCCGCTGACCGATAACGAACAATGGACAACCATGCCGGCCGGCAGCCTGTGGTGGTTTGCCGAAGGGGCTGTGCGCGAACAGCGTCCGACCCTCCCCGGCCCGGAAAGGAAAGCCGCCCCAGCTGCGGCCTGAACAAGCGGAACGAACAATAAGCAGACAGGAATCTGGAGCGCGAGAAAAGACCGGCGGCCGGAGATTCCGGCCGCGTGCTCCAACCAGTCACGACTCAGCGGCAGTTAGCGCTCAGTGACCTGAAAGCTTGCGGAAATCCTCTTCAGCCTTGTCCAGTTCCGCCGTCAGCGCAGCTTGCTGGGCCTGTTCTGCTGCTGCAGCGGCGGTTTCGCTTTTTTCATTGGCGGCTGCGTCGACCGTAGCCGAGGATGGCTTACAGACCATCCGCGACACCAGGATGCCCAGCTCGTAAAGCAGGCACATCGGTATCGCCAGCGCCAGCTGCGAAACAACGTCAGGCGGCGTCACCACGGCGGCGACGACAAAGGCGCCGACGATGAAGTAGGAACGCCATTCAACCAGTTTCTCAACCGTCACTACCCCAAGCTTGACCAGCACCACCAGCGCGACCGGCACCTCGAAGGCGATGCCGAAAGCCAGGAACATGGTCATCACGAAGGACAGGTAAGCCTCGATATCCGGCGCCGGGGTGATGCTTTTCGGCGCAAAGCTATTGATGAAGCTGAACACCTGCCCGAACACGAAGAAGTAACAGAAAGCCATCCCGAGCATGAACAACAGCGTGCTCGAAACGATCAGCGGCAGCCCCAGGCGCTTTTCATGGTCGTACAGCCCGGGAGCGACAAAGCCCCAGACCTGGAACAGGATGAAGGGCAAGGCGAGGACGAAGGCGACCATCGCGGTCACCTTGAGCGGCACCATGAACGGGGTAATCACGCCGATCGCGACCATTTTGGTCCCTTCCGGCAAGGCCTGCGTCAGCGGTGCCGCAAGCAGGTCGTAAATGGCGCCGGGGCCGGGGTAAAGGCAAAGCACGCCCATGACCACGCCAATCGCGATCAGTGAGCGCAGCAGGCGATCACGCAACTCGATGAGATGCGAAATGAAGGATTCTTCGGGGGCGTCGGTCATGCTGTCTTGTTATCGCCGGCCGGCACGGCAGCCAGCGGCGGAGTGGTCGGCAACGGAGCCGGGGTGACCGCCGGCGGCGCGGCCAGCGATTCATTGAGCGAGGACTGCAGGTCACCCACGGCCGCCTGCACGGCCTCGACCGGTGCGGTGACGCTGCTGCGCGCGGACTCGTATTCCTTGCGCACCGAATCCTCGAGCGAACGCGCCGATTCAGTGACCTGTGATTGCAGCTTTTTCAACTCATCAAGCTGAATCTCGCGATTGATGTCCGATTTGACGTCATTCACATAGCGCTGGGCACGCCCGAGCAGATGCCCGAGCGTACGCGCCACCTTGGGCAGTCTTTCGGGACCGATCACCACCAGGGCGACGATCCCGATCACCAGAAGTTCCGAAAAGCCGATGTCGAACATGGTTGTTTGGGATTCAGGATCAAGGATCACGGATCACGGATCACGGATCACGGAGGCTGCGTTGCTTGCTCCTTGATCCTGAATCCTCAATCCTGCTTTGTCCGCCCCTTAGCCTTTCGTCTTTTCCTTGACTTCGACGTCAATGGTCTGACCAGACACCTGTTGCGCCGGCTGTGGCGCAGCCGAGGCGGCCGGTTGTGCGGCATCGCCGCCGGCTTCCTTCATTCCGTCCTTGAAGCCTTTGACCGCACCGCCCAGGTCCTGGCCGATGTTGCGCAATTTCTTGGTCCCGAAGACCAGCATGACGATGACCAGAACGATCAGCCAGTGCCAGATGGAAAAGCTGCCCATTGAATTTCTCCTGAAGCTTAAATGCGTTTGAGCATCGGACCGACCGGGTCCGGGCCGCCGACGATGTGCATGTGCAGGTGCGGCACTTCCTGCTGCCCCACACGACCGGTATTGATGATGACGCGGAAGCCATCCGGGCTACCTTGAGCCAGCGCAATTTCGTTGGCCTTGGCCAGCATTTTGCCGAGCACCGGTGCATCCTCCGGTGAAACCGTGGCCAGCGACGTGATGTGCTTTTTCGGAATCACCAGGATATGCACCGGGCGCGCCGGATGGATGTCCTTGAAGGCAAGGATATCGTCGTCCTCATAAACCTTGGAAGATGGGATTTTCCCTTCCACGATCTTGCAGAAGAGGCAGTCGCTCACTTGCTCTGGCTCCGTGCGGCCTTTTCGTCGATCCCGGAAATGCCTTCGCGGCGGCGCATTTCCTGCGACACATCCTCAATCGACAAACCGTAGAAGGCGAGCAGGACCAGCACGTGATAAATCACGTCGGTCGATTCCCAGACGATCTTGAGGCGCTTGCCTTCCTTGCCGGCCATGATCAGCTCGGCGCATTCCTCGCCGATCTTCTTCAGAATCGAATCCGGGCCCTCGGAAAACAGCTTGGCGGTGTAGGACTTCTCGGGATCGGCGTTGCGGCGCGAAGCCAGCGTCTCGGAGAGACGATGCAGAATGTCATGCGTACTCATTGGTAGATATCCTTCGGGTCTTTGATAACCGGATCGACGGGAACCCAGCGGTCCCCCTGCAATTCATTGAAGAAGCAACTGGCGCGACCGGTATGGCAGGCGATCCCGCCCACCTGTTCGACGGTCAGTAGCAACACGTCGCCATCGCAATCGGTGCGGATGCCGAGAATTTTCTGGAAATGCCCGGATTCCTCACCCTTGCGCCACAAACGGCGGCGCGAACGCGACCAGTAAACAGCGTTGCCGCAGGCCAGGGTTTCGGCCAGCGACTCGCGATTCATGTAGGCGAACATCACGATCCGCCCCTCGGCATCCTGGGCAATCGCCGGGATCATCCCGTCGGCGTCCCATTTGAGCGCCTCGTAGAGCGGCAGCGAAGGATCGAGATCGGCCATTACAGGCGCACCTCGATCCCGCGTCCGGCCATGTACTCCTTGGCCTGACGCACGGTGTATTCGCCAAAGTGGAAGATCGAAGCCGCCAGCACCGCATCGGCACGACCTTCGGAAACGCCGTCGGCCAGATGCTGCAGATTGCCGACACCGCCTGAGGCGATCACCGGGATGCTGACCGCGTCGGAGACCGCACGGGTCAGCGGCAGGTCGAAGCCGTTTTTGGTCCCGTCGCGATCCATGCTGGTGAGCAGGATTTCACCGGCACCGAGGGCGGCAACCTTCTGCGCCCACGCGATGGCATCAAGACCGGTATCGTTGCGGCCGCCGTGGGTGAATACATGCCATTTACCCGGCGCCACCTGCTTGGCGTCGATGGCGACGACGATGCACTGCGAGCCGACCTTGGACGAGGCATCGAAAACCAGGTCCGGGTTCTGCACCGCCGCCGTGTTCATCGACACCTTGTCAGCCCCGGCGTTGAGCAGCCGACGCACGTCCTCGACCTTGCGCACGCCGCCACCGACGGTGAGCGGGATGAAGACCTGCTCGGCGCAGGCTTCGACAATGTGCAGGATGATGTCGCGCTGGTCGCTGGAGGCGGTGATGTCGAGGAAAGTCACTTCGTCGGCGCCCTGCTCGTTGTAGCGGCGGGCGATCTCGATCGGATCACCGGCATCGCGCAGGCCGACAAAATTGGTGCCTTTGACGACACGGCCAGCCGTGACGTCAAGACAGGGAATGATGCGTTTGGCGAGCATCAGGCGCCCAACTCGTCGGCGAGTTTCTGGGCAGCAGCAAAGTCGAGCGAGCCGTCGTAGATGGCCCGGCCAGCGATGGTGCCGACCACGCCTTCGCCCTCGACCGCGCACAGGTTGCGGATGTCGTCGAGGTTGGAAAGACCGCCGGAAGCAATCACCGGAATGGTCAGCGCCTGCGCCAGGCGCACGGTGGCTTCGATATTGATCCCGGAGAGCATGCCGTCGCGGCCGATGTCGGTGTAAATGATCGACTCGACGCCGTAGTCCTCGTACTTCTTGCCGAGATCGACCACGTCGTGGCCGGTCAGCTTGGACCAGCCGTCAGTCGCCACCTTGCCGTCCTTGGCGTCGAGGCCGACGATGATGTGGCCGGGGAAGGCGGTACAGGCATCGTGCAGGAAACCGGGGTTCTTGACCGCCGCCGTGCCGATGATCACGTAGGAGAGGCCGCCGTCGAGGCAGGCTTCGATGGTGTCGAGGTCGCGGATGCCGCCGCCCAGTTGCACCGGAATCCGGTCACCGACTTCCTTGAGGATTTCCTTGATCGCGGCCGCGTTCTTCGGCTTGCCGGCAAAGGCGCCATTGAGGTCGACCAGATGCAGCCGCCGTGCCCCTTGTTCCAGCCAGTGCCGGGCCTGTTCGGCCGGGCTTTCGGAGAACACGGTGGCCTGCTCCATCAGGCCCTGTTTGAGACGCACGCACTGGCCGTCCTTGAGATCGATTGCGGGAATAATCAGCATGGGAGTCAAACAAATGAGCGGAGGCGAAAATCGCTACCTGATGGGGAAAATTCTGAAGGAAAGGTTCTGAATTCGGCTAAAAAGCAGGGCGCACAGAGAAAAATCAGGGGCGCCACTCGACAAAGTTCTTCAGCAACTGCAGGCCGTCGCGGGCGCTCTTTTCCGGGTGGAATTGAACCGCGAAGATATTATCCCGCCCCACCGCACAGGTAAAGGGGATGCCATAGTCACAGGTACCGGTGGTCAGTTGCGGGTCGACATGCTGTACGCAATAGCTGTGCACGAAGTAGAAGCGTGCTCCGTCGGCAATCTCCCGCCACAGCGGATGCGGCTTCTGCCAGACGGTATTCCAGCCCATGTGCGGCACCTTGAGCCGGGCACCGTCACGGTCGACCATCTTTTCGGCCGGAAACCGCAGTACCTCGCCGGGGAAGATGCCGAGGCCGGGCACGTCGCCTTCCTCGCTATGTTCGAACAGCATCTGCTCGCCGACGCAAATCCCGAGGAAGGGCTTGCTGGCGGCGGCCTGGATCACCGCTTCGCGCAGGCCACGCGCTTCGAGTTCGCGCATGCAGTCGGGCATCGCGCCCTGGCCAGGAAAAACTACGCGGTCAGCGCTTGCCACCACTTGCGGATCGGCGGTGACGACGACGCTGGCGGCGCCGGCAACGTGCTCGATGGCCTTGGCCACCGAACGCAGGTTACCCATGCCATAGTCGATAACGGCAATTGTCTCAGCCATTGAGCGTCCCCTTGGTCGAGGGCATCAGGCCGGCCATTCGCTCGTCCGGCGTCACCGCCATGCGCAAGGCGCGGCCGAAGGCCTTGAAGATGGTCTCGGCCTGGTGGTGGGCGTTCTGACCGCGCAGGTTGTCGATATGCAGGGTCATCCCGGCGTGGTTGACCAAGCCGTGGAAGAATTCGCTGAACAGATCGACGTCGAAACTGCCGATCATCGCCCGCGTGTACTCGACGTTGTAGGTCAGCCCCGGCCGCCCGGAGAGGTCGATCACCACTCGCGACAAGGCTTCGTCGAGCGGCACGTAGCTGTGCCCGTAACGGGTCAGCCCCTTCTTGTCGCCCCAGGCCTTGGCCAGTGCCTGGCCGAGGGTGATCCCGAGGTCTTCGACGGTATGGTGCGCGTCGATGTGCAGGTCGCCGTTGGCAACGATGTCGAGATCGATCAGGCCATGCCGCGCGATCTGGTCGAGCATGTGGTCGAGAAAGGGAACGCCGGTGGCGAACTTGCCCTGGCCGCTGCCATCGAGATTGACGCGGACGGTGATCTGCGTCTCCAGGGTATTACGGGTAACTTCGGCTTGCCGCATCTTGAGTCGAAAGTAAGGAGTCAGGCGTCGCGGGAAAGTGCGACGAAAGGGCATGATACCATTTCGTTTCGAATTCCCCCCAACGAATCCCCCTAACGACAACGCAGCCAACGGCCGGAAAGTTTTACGCCAAGGATGCCAGCCTCTCGATTGAATACCATGAGCCGCTTCTGGAGCCAGGTCGTCCGCGACCTCACCCCCTACGTCCCGGGCGAACAGCCCAAGATCGCCAATCTGATCAAGCTCAACACCAACGAGAACCCCTATCCGCCGTCGCCCAAGGCGCTGGCTGCGATCCAGGCCGAGCTCGGCGACGATGCCGGCCGCCTGCGCCTCTACCCCGACCCCAACGCCGACCTGCTCAAGCAGGCAGTCGCCCGCCGCTACGCAGTGACGCCGGCGCAGGTCTTCGTCGGCAACGGTTCCGACGAAGTGCTGGCGCATGCCTTCCAGGCACTGCTCAAGCACGATGCGCCGATCCTCTTCCCGGACATCACCTACAGCTTCTACCCGGTGTATTGCGGGCTCTACGGCGTCGATTACCGCTGCGTGCCGCTGGCCGAGGATTTCACGCTGCGCCCGGCCGATTACGCCCCCACCCACGGTCAACGCCACGGCGGCATCATTTTCCCCAACCCGAACGCACCGACCGGCCGCCTGCTGGCGCTCGACGCGATTGCCGAAATCGCCGCCGCCAACCCGGACTCGGTGGTGATCATCGATGAGGCCTATATCGACTTCGGTGGCGAGACGGCGATTCCGCTGACCGCCCGTTTCGACAACCTGCTGGTCATCCACACCCTGTCCAAGTCGCGTTCGCTGGCCGGGCTGCGAGTCGGTTACGCAGTCGGCCACCCGGAGCTGATCGAAGCGCTGGAACGGGTCAAGAACAGCTTCAACTCCTACCCGCTCGACCGCCTGGCGATTGTCGGCGCAGTCGCTGCGATCGAGGACGAAGCCTGGTTTGCCGACTGCTGCCGCCAGGTCATCGCCAGCCGCGACCTGCTGAATCAGCAACTGGCCGGACTCGGCTTCGAAGTCCTGCCCTCCGGCGCCAATTTCGTCTTCGCCCGCCATCCGCAACGCGACGCCGGCGAACTGGCCAAGGCCCTGCGCGAACGCAACATCATCGTCCGCCACTTCAAGCTGCCACGCATCGACCAGTTCCTGCGCATCACCATCGGCACCGACAGCGAATGCGCCGCACTCACCGGCGCCCTGCGCGACATCCTCGGCTGACCCGGACATGAGCGAGATCGCTGCCTGGCATCAGGTACCCGGCGCCCCGGCGCCGGGTAGCCGCCTCGGCCGCGTGGACGAACTCGCCGATGGCGCCGCCGCGCTGCACGAACTGGGCGACCCGGCCCGGCCCTTCCGCTACATCCTGCTGCGCAGCGGCGAACAGATCTACGCCTACGTCAATCGTTGCGCCCACTTCGGCGTACCGCTGGCGAACAAGCTTGAACACCTTGGGGTCAAGCCGCACACCAGCATCCACTGCTGCGTGCACTACGCGCGCTACCGCTGGCAGGATGGCTATTGCGAATACGGCGACTGCGTCGGCGAATCGCTGCTGATGATCCCGATACGGATCCTTGCCGGCGAAATCCTGATCGCGGAGGAAGACAAGTAATGCCAAAGACCCAAGCTGCCACCGACCCGACCCCGATCTGGCGTCGTCCCGACGGCTCGGTCGTTGCCTGCACCGAAAAGATCAAGGTGCTGCGCGAAAACCTCGAAGAACTTCGCCAGATGGCACAGGATGCCTTCGAGGACGCGCTGCTGATGGAATGCGACGAAGCCCAGATTCGCGCCGTTTTCGCTGCCGTGATCAGCGAACTGCACAACCCTTATTGCGCCGACTGAGCCTGCCGCTGCCGACTCAACCAATCGACCAGGGTGGAAAACAGCAACTGCGGGCAGACCGGCTTGCCGACATGCGCATTCATGCCGGCGGCCAGACAGCGGGCCCGGTCTTCATCGTAAGCATTGGCGGTCATGGCAATGATCGGTGTCGCCTGATTCAGGCCGGCACTGCGGATTGCCCGCGTGGCATCGAGCCCGTTCATCTGCGGCATCTGCACATCCATCAGGATCAAGGCATACTTTTCCGCCGCCGCCCGCGCCACCGCAACCTGCCCATCATCGGCCAGATCAACCTGCAGGCCGACCTCCTCGAGCAAGGTCCGCGACACTTCCTGATTCACCGGTTCGTCCTCGACCAGCAACACCCGGCAACCGGCAAATTCCTGGCGCAGCACCTCCTCGGCCGCGATCCGCTGCGGCCTCGCGCGCCGGGCCGGCCCCGCATCGGCCAACGCCAGGCGCACCGTAAACCAGAAACAACTCCCGGCCCCGGCCGCACTCTCGACGCCCACCTCGCCCCCCATCAGCTGCGCCAACCGCTTGCTGATGGCCAGCCCGAGGCCGGTGCCGCCATACTGGCGAGCCAGTGAATTGTCCGCCTGCTCGAAGGCCGAAAACAAGCGCGGCAAGACTTCAGGGGCGATCCCTATGCCCTGGTCGCAAACCTCGCCACGCAAATAGAGGACACCAGCCTCCTCGGTCAGCAGCGAGAGGTGCAGCGCCACCTCGCCCTGGCTCGAGAACTTGATCGCATTGCCGGCAAAATTCATCCAGATCTGGCTCAGATACTGGGCATCGCCCAGCACCTGCCGGGCCGCCAGTGCCGGTGCGATTTCGATCCGCAGACGCAGGCCCTTGTCTTCAGCCGCATGGACCAGTACCGCCTGCAGCTTGTCGAAAACCTCGCCCAGGCGGAATGGTGCATGCGCCAGGGTAAAGCGGCCGGATTCGATTTTTGACAGATCAAGGATGTTGTTGATGATGCCCAGCAAATGCCGCGAGGCATGGTCTATCTTGCCGAGCTGGTCAAGCAGGCGCGGCTCGCCGCCCCGCCGCATGGCCAGCGCAGCCATGCCCATGATCGCGTTCATCGGGGTGCGCAATTCGTGGCTCATGTTGGCCAGAAACGCGCTCTTGGCCCGGCTGGCGGCTTCGGCGGCATCCCTGGCCACCACCAGTTCGGCAGTGCGCTCGGCCACCCGCTGTTCGAGCTCGGCATTCAGTGCGCTGATCGCCTGCGCATGGCGCTTGCGCTCGCCGATCTCGCGGATGAACACCGGGAACAAGGCCTCCTCGGGCAAATAGCCGATCGAGATTTCGACGTCGATCAGCTGGCCGTCCTTGCAGCGGTGCTGCGACTCGAAACTCAGCCCCCCCTGGGCCATCGCCTGCTGTATGCGCTGCTCAACCACCGCCTGATCATCACTGGCGTCGATTTCCGGCACGCTGAGTCGCAGCATTTCCTGCTGCGTATAGCCCAGCATGGCGCAGGCCCGCAGATTCACCTCGCGCAAGCGGCCGCTGCGGCAAACCAGCCAGTAACCATCGAAGGCAGTGCGCAAAATCTGCTGATTACGGTCGGCAACCTGCATGCGTTCGGTAATATCGACCGCAACCCCGCCCACGTAACGCTCGCCACTCCGCCCCTCAAAAATGAATTTATTGGTCAGCCACCAGCTGCGCCGGCCGTCTGGCGTCACCGCCAGTTCGACCAGTTCATGGGTACCGCCCCGGGCGAGCAGCTCCAGGTCGCTCTTGCGAAAGCCGTCGGCAATCTCCGGCGGCCAGATTTCGTGCTCGCGATAGCCCAGCACCTGCTCGGCGCGCAAGCCGAAGTGCGACAGGAAATTGTCACTGGCAAACAACAGGCGTCCATCCTCGCGCTTGAGCCAGGCGATGATCGCACTGTTGTTGAGGAAGGCCCGCAAACGGCGCTCGTTCTCGTCGCCGGCATCGAGCATGGCGTTGAATTCGTCGGCCACCGCCATCACTTCCGCCGGCCCTTCGCGGCGCGCCCGCTGCACCCTGCCGGCGTGCACCGCGCGAGCCACTCCGGCCAGATTGACCACCGGCTGCGCAATGCTGCGCGCGATCCACAGCGACACCGCCGCCAGCACACCGAGCAACAACAGCAAGGCAACCGCCGCCAGCAATGCCTGATGCCGCGCCTGGGCGTAAATCTGCTCGACCGGAATCCCGATGAAGGCGGTCCACCCGGCCTCCGTTAGCGGCCGCACGGCAAAGAAACGACGAACCCCGTCGGTCCCCTCGGCTTCGAACTCTCCTTCGCGCAACAGCATCGCAGCATCAAGGGCAGGCAAGTTCAGCTTGCGCCCGATCATCCCGTCCGGATCCACATTGCGCCAGACCAGCACACCATTGGGTGCGACAAAGCCGTAGCGGCTGTCGGCCGGCAGCGTTCCGGCCGGCAGTTCGGGATCGAATACCGCCAGATCCAGGGGCAAATGAATGCCACCGGCAAAGCGCCCATGATCATCGAGCACCGGCATGCTGAGGACCGACACCCATTTTTTGCTGATTGGCCCCCAATGCGGCAGGCCGACCGCAAAACGGCCATGTGTGGCAAAGTCGGCAAACCAGGGCATGGCGCCGACACTGGGCAAAGCCGACCCCGCAGGTTTGAGCGCGGAGCACAGGGTTTGCCCGGAGAGATCGGTCGAAGCGACATTCGAATACGCCGGCGACAGGGCAAACAGCTCGCTCAGCAAAGGGTCGCACTGCCGGGCATCGAGGCGCCGGACCAGGGGCCGCGCCGCCAGCATTTCCAGGGTCTGGCGAGCCTGCAGCAGGCGCTGACCGGTATTGTTCACCATCACCCCGGCGAGCAGACGCAAGGAGGTCTTGGTGCCGTCAATCTGCTGCAGCATCTGCTGGTACACCGTGTAGGCGATCAGCGCAGCGAGCGGCAGGGCCAGCGCAACGACCAGCAGGAGCAGGCGGGAACGGATCGAATAGGCGCGCAAGACAACTCCGGGATAAAGGGCGCAGAACAGCAGACCAGAATACCCCGCAGCCCGGCGGATGGAAAGCCTCGCGGTCTACGTGAAAAACGCCTTTTCCCTGTGCGCCGGCTGGCTTACACCCAGCCCAGGGCACCGCACAGGGCGCCACCTGCGATCAGCCACAGCGGATGCCAGCGCGTGCGCAGGCTGAGCCCGCCGGCGAGCGCGACCAGCGCCCAGGCGGCCGGGCCGAAGACCGCTGCCTGCGCGATCAGGGTCGCCCCGGAGAACACCAGCCCGACCGCCAACGGCGCCACGCCGAGACTGATCGCCTGCTGCCAGCGGCGGCCGGCAAAACCCTGCCAGCGGTCGATCAACAGGTAGATCAGCACGCTCATCGGCAGGCACATCGCCAGCGTCGCCACCGCCGCCCCAGCGAGGCCGGCGATCTGCCAGCCGATCAGGGTCACCACCAGCACGTTCGGCCCCGGCGCCGCCTGGGCGATGGCATAAAGATGGGTGAAGGTGGTGTTATCAAGCCAATGATGCTGCTCGACCACTACCCGGTGCATTTCGGGTAGCAGCGCGGTGGCGCCGCCGAAGGCGACGAAAGCGAGAATGGCGAATTCGCGGAACAGGTCGAGCAGCATCGGCGCCCCTCAATCCTGCCGCCGGCCCAGCCGGCGATAGGCCAGCGAGCCCGCCGCCAACAAGCCAGCGAGCATCACCCAGGGTAAAGGCCAGCGCAGCCCGGCGATGGCGATCACGGTCAACGCGGTAAACGGCAAAAAAAGGAATTTATCCTTGAGCGCCGCCGCCATCCGCCAGGCCATCGCGAACAACAGCCCGACGCCGACCGCCGCCACACCGCGCAACAAGCCCTGGACGCGCGGCAACCCGCCCCAGGTGTCGTAGGCCAGCGCCAGCAGCAGCACGATCAGGAAGGGTCCGAGCAAGAGGCCAAGCGGCGCGACACAGGCGCCAGCGAGGCCGCCATAGCGCTTGCCGACCACCACTGCGAGGTTGATCACGTTGGGGCCGGGCAGGAACTGGCAGAGGCCGAGCTGGGTGTTGAACTCTTCGGCCGAGAGCCAGCCTTTATCTTCGACCAGCATCCGCCGGGCAAAGGGCAGCACGCCGCCGAAGCCGGACAGGCCGACGCTCGAAAAGCCGAAAAAAAGCGCCCGGAGATCCGGGCGCGGGCGACTGCCGGAGCCGGCAGCGGCGTTTTGGTGGTTTGCCACGGTCGACCGTGAAAAAGCTCAGTTTTCCAGCCGCAGCCGCGCCGACGCGGCGTGTGCCGGCAGGCCTTCGCCGTCGGCCAGCGTGCCGGCGATGCGGCCCAGGGTCTGCGCCCCGGCTTTGGACACCTTGATCAGGCTGGTGCGCTTCTGGAAGTCATAGACGCCAAGCGGCGACGAGAAGCGCGCCGAGCCGGAGGTCGGCAACACGTGGTTGGGGCCGGCGCAATAATCGCCCAGGGCTTCCGACGTGTAGTGGCCGATGAAAATGGCGCCGGCGTGG
>ERZ1066115.285-NODE-285-length-15538-cov-13.361558_pt1 | contig 15538 bp, 9 predicted proteins | sample MGYA00382762_ERZ1066115 | MGnify/ENA primary metagenome ERZ1066115 (study PRJEB33369, sample SAMEA5778345) | biofilm metagenome | biome: Industrial cooling water; feature: Water cooling tower basin; material: Biofilm | place: United Arab Emirates | collected... | reverse complement strand
TACTAGCCGGGCGGCGTCGCCCTAGCCTACCTCGCCCTGGGCCACGACCGCGGTCGCCAGGCCCCGGCCGGCAGCCTCGAGCTGCAGGGCGCCGACCATGGCCTTATGCGCCTCCGCCCGGATGGGCACGGAGAAGAACGCGTCCACGTCGATCTCGGCCTCGGCGGGGACGCTCGGGTCCTGGCCGGCCAGGACCACGCGGGTGCCCGGCTCCGCCCAGGGAGCCGTCAAGACCTCTACGGTCTCCTTGCCGCCTTCGCCGCTCACGCTGGCGGCCAGGAGCATGCCGCGGCTTTCGGTGCCGCGGAGCTTGGCCGGCTTCAGGTTGTTGACGAGTACGATGCGCTTGCCCAGGAGCTCTTCCTCTTTGTAGAAGGGCACGAGGCCGGACACGATGACGCGTTCCTGGCCAGAACCGTCGTTCAAGGTCTCGATATAAAGCTTATCCGCCTTGGGGTGCCGCTCGATCTTGACGATCTCGGCGACGCGGAGGTCTATGAGCTTCTTAAAACGCTCCTCCACGGGGAGCTCGGCGTAGGGCGCGGGCTTGGGCGCGGGGGCCTCTTTCGGCGCGGCGCTCGCCGGCGCGGCGCTCGCCGGTATGGCGGGGGCGGAGGCCGCCGGCGCGGCGCCCTTTACAGCCGCCTTGGCGTCGCGCTCGGCGCGCTCCTTCTGCGAGCCCGAGTAGCGCTCGCGAAGCTCGGCGATCTTGTCGGCCTCTAGCTTCTGGAACAGCACCGCCGTCCCCTCGACGCGGGTAAGGCCTTGCAGCTTACCCAGGTCGTTCCAAGACAAGCCGCCCGGCCCGACCTTGAGGCCGAAGAACGAGGCGAGCTTGTCCATGGCCTGCGGCATATAGGGGTGCATGATAACCGCCAGGTCGCGGAGGACGTAGCAGAGGTCCGAGAGGAGGCTCGCGGCCTTCTCGGGCTCGGCGGTCCTGGCCTTCCAGGGCTCGGTCGCCTGGAAGCGCTTGTTGGCGATATCGGCGATCTGGAAGGCCGTACGCAGGGCGTCGCGGAGCTCGGCGCGCTCCAGGCGCTCGGCGACCTCGGCCTCGAGGGCGCGCACCTCGGCCCAGAAGGCCTCGTCGGGCTTGCCGGCGGGGATGGCGCCGTCGTAGAAGCGCTGCACGAAGGACAGGGTGCGGTTGGCCAGGTTGCCCAGGTTGCCGATGAGCTCGCCGTTCACCTTCTCCATGAAGTCGTTCCAGGTGAAGGTAAAGTCGCTCTTCTCGGGGCGGTTATAGAAGATATAGAAGCGCCAGACGTCCGCCGGGATGCCGGTCTCCATGACGTCGGTGCCGAAGACGCCCACGCCCTTGCTCTTGGAGAATTTCCCCGATTCGTAGTTGAGGTACTCGGTGCTGGACATGTGGTGCAGCATGGTCCACTTGCCGCCGGAGCCCAGGAGGGTGCTCGGGAAGATGACCGTATGGAAGGGGATGTTGTCCTTGCCGATGAACTGGAAGAGCTCCACGTCCTCGGGACTCCGCCACCAGGAGCGCCAGTCGAAGCCCTTTTCGTCCCCGGCGGTCGCCGTAATAGATATATAACCAATCGGCGCGTCGAACCAGACGTAGAAGACCTTGCCCTCGAAGCCGGGCTTGGGCACCGGGATGCCCCATTTCAGGTCGCGGGTGATGGCGCGGGGCTTTAAGCCGTCGCGTATCCAGGCCTGGGTCATCTGGATGGCGTTGTTGGCCCAGAAGCCCTGGACGCTGGCGTCTTTAATCCAGGCCTCTAGGCGGGGGCGTATGGCGGGCAGGTCGATATAGAGATGCTTGGTGGCGCGGGGGGCCGGCGCGGCGCCGCAGGTGGAGCACTTGGGCTCCTTGAGCTCCGTGGGATCGAGGAGCTTGCCGCAGCTCTCGCACTGGTCGCCGCGGGCGTCGGCGTAGCCGCAATGGGGGCAGGCGCCGCGCACGTAGCGGTCCGCCAGGAAGCGGTCGCAGGAGGCGCAGAAGAGCTGCTCGATGGTCTCTTCCTTGACGAAGCCGGCGGCGTCCAGGTCCTTAAAGAGGCCTTGGACGATCTCGGTCTGGCGGGGCGTGCTCGTGCGGCCGAATTTATCGAAGGCTATGCCGAACCACTCGTAGATGCCCTTATGGATCTCGTGGAAGCGGCCGCAGAGCTCGGCGGGGCTGACGCCCTCCTCCAAGGCCTTGGTCTCGGTGGCGGTGCCGTATTCGTCGGTGCCGCAGACGTAGAGCGTCTCGTAGCCGCGCAGCCGGCAGCCGCGGGCGAAGACGTCGGCGGACAGGACCTGTATGAGATTGCCGAGGTGCGGCACGTTGTTGACGTACGGGAGGGCGCTGGTTACGAGTCGTCGTTTCATAGTGAAACGACTATAGGCAGGCGCTAAATACCTGTCAAGCCGCGGGCGCTCGCCGCGGGCGCTCGCCGCGCGGCCAAGACAGTGCGTCGGTCGCTTGCTACTCGCGCGGGGACTTGCAACTCGGGCGGGGACTTGCTACTCGGGCGGCCGCTAGAAACTCACGCGGCCGTCGAGGGTTATTTCGTAGTCGCCGCCCCAATAGGCCAAGCCCTCGCCTATCGGCGCGCGGTACTCGCCGCCGAACGAAGCCGAGAAGCCGAACGATAGGGTGCCCGCCTGAATGACGCGGGTCTCGTAACCGATATCTAGCCCCAGGATGAAAGGCGGGGCGTCGCCGCCGGCGGCCCCCAGCTTAAGTTCCAGGCTGTAGCTATCCCGCAGGGTCGGCTCGCGCCGCCAAACGTCCTGCAGCCAAGCGCTAACGCTCCCGGGCTGGGCGCTCTCGCCCGCTTCGGATCCGAGCGGAAGTACCAGGCTCAGCAAGCGCGAGAACCAGGTCCGCTCCGGCCTGGTAACGAGACGCGCCCCCAGGCCGTCGTTCCAGCGTTCATCCGAGCGGGTTCGTTCCCAGAAGAGGCGGTTGGAGATCGACAGGCTCCAGCCTCCGGCCCCTTCGAACGAGGCGGCCTGCCGTAGGTTCAATGACGGCAGGACGACGCCGTCGGAGGCGAAGCGGGTCAGCTTGAGCTCGGCGTTGGAGCCGTACTCGTCGAATTCGACCGACGCCAGGGCCGGACGCGCGCCGTTCCGGCCGAAGAGGTTGGCCGCCCCGTGGCGCAGCGCCAGGCTCGCGACGCCCGCGTCGCTGGTTTGATCGCCCGCGCGCTCGAGGACGCGGGCGTAGGAGGCGGAGGCCTCGCTCGGCGCCCAGAGGTCTAAGAAGCCGAAGCCGATAGGCCGGGAGAGCGAGGCGCCGGCGGCGGCCCGATGGGAGGCCGCGGCGTACGCGGCCGACGAGTCCTCCCAGCCCCGGGCGAGGGCGGGATCCCAAAGCTCATACAGCGGGATCGCGCCCCATAGCTCGCCGAGGCGCCCGGCCGACTCCGCCCAGGCTTCTAGGTCGCCGGCCAGCCCCGCGCTAGCGCTCGGGCCGCGCGCCCGGGTCGAGCGCTCGTAGCTCGGCCGCAGGAGCAGGCGCCCGAGCTTAAGGCCGTAGCCCAGCGTGGCGCCGCCCGAAGCGCTCGCCTGGGCCGCGGCGAGGGTGGGCTTGGCGTATTCCTGGGCGAGGTCGAGGCGCAGCGTATCGCCGAGGAGGCCGGCCTTGGCGGACAGGCTGCGCTGCCGAGCCGAGGCCTCCGCCTCGGGCAGGGGCAGGGCGAGCTCCCAGGAGCGCAGCCAGGCGTCCCCGACGCCCGCGGTCCCCAGCGGCGCCAGCGGTGCGCTGAGCGCGGCCCCGATATCGACGCGGAGGGCCGTCGTCCACGCGAGCCCCGCCGCCCAGCTCTGGCCGAAGCGCGCGGCCTGTTCTTGGCTTTTCGCGCTCGCGCCGGCCTTCAGCGCCCCCCCGCCCAGGATCAAGCCGGCGCCGAGCTCGCGGGCGTAGAGCCCCAGGGCGGCGTCGCGGCTGAATTCGTCATAGATAAAGCTCGGCGCGCCGCGGCGCGGTAGGTAGAGGGCATAGCCGGCCGCCAGGCTCGCCTCGCCGTCCGCGTAGCGCGGCGTCGCGAAGAGGGTCCAGGCGCTCGGCCCCAGGCTAAAGCCCGCTTCGGCGCTTCCGGCTATAGAGCCGACGATGGGGGAGCCGTCGGCTGACGGACCGTCGGCGGCGGCGAGCTGTCCGCGCGCGTCGAGGGCTAGGTAAGCCTCGCCGGCGGCGCGCTCGGCGGTCGCGAGCGCCCCGAGCGCGAAATCGGCCGAGCCCTGCGCCGAGAAGCCGCCGCGCGGATCGGCCAGGTGCAGCTCGTCGATCCATACGACGTCGCCCGCTTCTAATCCGTCGATCGCGATGTAGATGCGCGCGACCGGCGCGGAGGGATCGTAGCTACCGGGGCCGAGGGGGACGATGCCGCCGTCGGCGCGCTCGATACGGACCGTCGGCCCCGCCGGGTTCAGCCGGAGCGTGACGAGGGCCCAGCCTGAGCCGAGCTCGGTAATATCGTCCACGGTAAGCGCAAGCCCGACGCCGCCGTTCCCGTCGTCTACGCTGACCGTCAGTCTCTTCCCGGCCACGGCGGCCCCGTCGAAGCGCGCGAAGAACGCGAACTCGTTAAAGGCCGAAAGCGGCGCCGGCTCTACGTAGCGGACGAGCTCGGCGGGGACGGTGGTCGCGGCGGTCGCCTCGACCTTTAAAGCGTAGTTCGCCTGGCCTTGGGCGCTGAAGGGTCGCATACGTTCGGGGAAGGCGTTCGCAAGCTCGTCCGCGCGCGCCCCCGTCGCCGCGGCCTGGCCCGCGTCGCTTATAAGCCTGAACGGCGAGTTGGCGTCGCCCTCCTCCATGCCGGCCGCCCGATAGACCGACGCGGCGCTCTCGCGGCCGTAGCGCAAGAACGCGTCGGCCTTGAACGCGAGCGCCTGGCCCGAATAGCGCGCCTGGGCGGACAGCCCGGCCCAGCCGGGACGCAGCTCGCCGCCCTCGGCATAGGCCCGGCCGGGCAGGGACCAACGGCCGCCGGCGGCCAGGGCCCAATCCAGGCCCAGCCCGGGGAAGCGCGCGCCGGCTCCGAACACGATGCCGCCGTCGTCGCGATCCTGGCTGGCCACGGCGTAGCGTAGCTCGATGCGCTCGCCCGCCTGCGGCGGCGGAAATAGGGTGAGCGTCCCGCTCTCCGCGTCATGGTCGAAGTCCAGGCTCGGCATCCCGTCGCGCGTAAGGCTCACGGTCCCGGGGACGGCCTCCGCTTCTATCGAGATCTCCGAGAGCGCGATAAAGCCGCGGGATACGATGGCGAAGCCCGAACCGACCGGATAGGCCGGCGCTATGCCCGAGGCGGGCGGCTCGTCGTAAATCCAGGGGGCGTCGCCGGACGTTTCGGGCGACTCGAACCACGCAAACGGGCGTATATACTTCAGATACTCGTCATCGATAAGGTCACGCGGGTCCGGGTCGAGGCCCCGCGTCACCTGAACGAGCCCGTCCCCTACCCGCTCGATCACATAGTCAAGATCGGCCGCCCCGGAGGCCAGCGAACGGACGAAGAGCTCGTCGCCGACGGCGCCTTGCGGCAGGGCATAGAGGTTCAGGGCCTCGCGCCCGGGTATCGGCGGCTCGCCGCGCTCGTAGAGCTTAAAAAGCTTTATGCCCGGCAGCGCCGGCAGCTCCTCGCCCGGGGCAGGTGATTGCGGTTCAGTCCCGCCGACCAGGTAATACGCATATAACGTACCCTGCGGAGCCGAATTCAGGAGCGCGGTCCCGCGCGCGGCCGACGCGCTATACTCGTCGGCCGCCAGGAGCCGCGGCGTCCCGTCGACGAGGTCGTAGAGCCGCAGGCCCTCGACGTTCTGGTGCGGTAGGACGAAGCTCCTCCCGCGGATGAAGGCCTCGGGGCGTATCTCGCTCTCCTGGCTCTCGCCCAAGCCGAAGAAGCGCCGCGTCCGCCATGACAGGCCGTCCCAACGGACCATGGCGTCGAAGCGGGCGTCGCCGCGCTCGGCCCGTAGGCCGGCGCCGAAGGCTCCGCGGGGCGCGCCGAAGGCCAGGTAAGGGTAGTCGGCCATCGTCACGCCGTCGTTGCCCAGGCGCGCCTCCTTGATCGTATCGTCGTCGCCGCCGGAGAAGCCCAGGGCGAAGCGCGATCGCTCCAAGTCCTCGGCGACGGCGGCTTCGAACCACCAGCGCTCCATGAAGGTAAGGAGGAGATACAGATCGGGTCGCTGCGTGAATAGTAGAGGCGAGGCGTTGAAGAAGCCGCCGCTCGGCCCCGACGAAAAGCCGGCGGCGCTGCGGAGCGACGCCTCCCAGAGCCCTTCGATGAGGAGCTCCACCTCAGCGTCGCCGAGCTCGCTCGAGAAGAAGGCCTTAGGCGGCTCTTCGGGCAGGGGCGCCGGCACGGCGCTCGCCGGCACGGCGCTCGCCGGCACGGCGAGCGCGGCCAGGGCGAGGCCGAAGGAGAGGATACGAGCATAGCGGCCGGTTCCGCGTCGCCTCATCGCTCCAGTATAGCCCGTTCGGGCACTTTTCATACTCGATTTCAAGGTATAGTATTCTAGCCTATGGCTCCATCGATTGAGAAGCGGCGCGGCTCGACGCGCGAAACTCCCCTCGAACGCGCCTTGGCCTTGGCGGCCTTGGCGAGCGTGGCGATCGCCGCGGTCGGGGGCCTCGCCGCGGCCGGCGGGGGCGACTGGCGCGTCCGGACCTATTTCGCCCTCGCACTGGGCATGTTCGACCTGATCTTCTCGCTGGAGTTCGCCTTCGCGGCGGCGCTCGCCGTCAGCCGGCCGCGCGAGGGCTCGCGCTCGGCCGGGCCGCGCGCCGGCGCCTTGCTGATAGCCGGCCTATCCTCCATCCTGCCGCTGGCCTTCGTATCGGCGCCGCTCCTTATCGGCTGGGCGGCGGCGGATTTCCAGGCGGCCGCGGTGCGCGGGCTATCGGGCGTCCAAGGCTCGGGCGCGGCCCTGGCCGCCTTCGCCTCGCTCAGGCTCCTGCGGGCGACGAGGGCCTTCGCCCGGCCGGCGGCGCGGCCCGTCCGCGGAGCCGACGGGCTGGGCCCCTGGCGCTTCGCCCTCGCCTTCGCGCTGCTCTTCGCCGTATCGGCGCTCGGCGACGGCCTCGTCCTGCCTTCGCTCGCCCGCGCCGAATTCGAGCGCCGCCGGGCGGCCGCGGAGCTCATCGCCGAGTCGGGCTCCCTGCCCGACCCGCGCCTGGTCGACGCCTTGGCGCTCAGGCGCCCGGGGCAGGAGCGCAGCGTCTTAGGGCCCTCCTATTATCCGGCCGACGGCGCCTACCTCGCCGGCTCCGGCGTCGAGCTGTGGTTTCCGCTCAAGGCCTATCATAGGGCCCGAGGCCTGTCCGAGGCGCTCGCCGCGACGATCGCCCTGCTCCTGGCCTGGGCCGCCGCGGCCTGGCTCCGCGACGACGGCACGGAAGGCCGCGGCGACGGCGACGCCAGGGCCGCGATAGCCGACCGGCCCGCGGGGCGGGCGGAGCTCGCCGGCATCTTGGGTAAGAAGCTGCCGTGATCGTCTCGATGTTCCAGCTCCTCATCGAGCTGCCCGAGTCGTCGTCGCTGAAGGATAAGCGGCGCGTCGTAAAATCGATCAAGGATAGGATGCGGATACGCTTCCATCTGTCCTGCGCCGAGACCGACCTGCAGGACTCCCTACGCTTCGCCCAGCTCGGGGCGGCCCTGGTGTCCAACTCGGCCGAGTTCGGCGAATCGGTCATGCGCAAGGCCCTGGCGAGCGTCGAGAACGATTTCTCCCTGCGCATCCACGACTCCCAGATCGCCAGCGAGCGTTTCGATTAAGGGCCGCGCCGGCGTCGGACGAGCCGTCCGGCATGGACAGCGCGTCCGTTTTCCGGTAGAATTTACCCTATGAATCGCCACGGCTTCCTTCGCATCCCGACCCTCGCCGCCTACGCGGCCCTCTCCCTGGCCTTGGCCTCCTGCGTGGGCGTCGCGAGCGACGCCCGGATCGCCGCCGACGGCTCGGTCCGCCTGGAGCTTAGCTATACGGTCGCCTCGGCCGTAGCCGAGCTGGGCAGGCTCGGCGAGAACGCGGCCTACCTGCCGCTGCCCGTCGGCCGCGACGAGCTCGAGCTGGCGGCCCGACGCGCCGGCGGGAGCCTATCTTCCTGGTCGCGCTCGGACGAGGCCGATCGCTTTACGGTCCGCGCGTCCTTGAGCTTCCCCGGCGTGGCCGGCTTGGCGTCGTTCTTCGACCCCTCGGGCGAAAAAGCCGTCTTCCAGGAAGCCGCGGGCAGGCGGACGCTCAACCTGGCGCTCGGCGGGGATTCGCCCGACGCCGCTCCTGAGCTCGTCGAATTCGTGCGCGTCGCCTTCAGCGATTACGAGATAGCGCTGCGTTTCGAGCTGCCTTCGGCCGCCTTGGCGTCGGAGGGTTTCGCCCTAAACGGCCGTAGCGCCAGCTTCTCAGCCAAGGCCGCCGACCTTTTCGCCGCTCCGGCGCCGCGTCCCTTGTCGCTTAGTTGGTAAGGTAATTCCTGATAATCCCTTTAGATTAAAAGTAACGGAGCCGAAGGTATGCGTAGTTTTCTCCCGAAAGGCGGCGTCCGCGCCGCGGACTCGTCCGGGGCCCGGGCGGCGCCGCCCGCCGTAGCCGCGCTGGCCGCCCTCTCGCTCATCGCCTGCGTCGCTAGCCCGACGCCCCGTCCCGAGACGCCGGTGGAGGCCGTGCCCGGCCTGAGCGCCGCGCCCGCCGCCGTCGAAGCCGCCGCGGGCGAAGCGGGCGCTGCCCAGGCGGCCGAGGCGGTCGCCGAGCTGGAGGCCAAGGCCGAGGAGGCCTTCGCCCTGGATCGGACGGCCGAGGGCATGCGCCTCTACGTCGCGGCCATGGGGCGGGCCCACAAGGCGGGCCTCGCCGAGGCGCTCGAGCGCCTACGCGCGAAGGCCGAAGCCTTAGCGGCGACGTTCAGCATCGAGGCCCATGAATCGTGGATAGCGAGCGACGGGACCCAGCTCGTAGGCGACCTTCGCGCGCTGGCGAGGGCCCAGGGCCCCATGCCCGCGGCCTACCTTTATCGGAGCTACGGCAACGCCAAGGCTCCCGTGGCCGACGCGACGCTCCGGTTCTCGGCGGTCGCGAACGAGGCCGCCTTGACCGCGTCGGTATCGACCGACGCCAGGGGCCTGGCCAACGCCTCCGTCTCGGCGGTCGCGAACGCGGACCAAGCCTTGATCGTCCGGGTCTATCCGGTCTTCAGCGCCGAGGGCTTCAGCTTCGCCGTCGCCTCGGTCTACCGCGACTTCGTCTACGCCCCGCCCGCGAAGCGGGCGATCGCGGCGGCCTTGGAACGGACGCCCGCCGGCTACCGCGACGGGCCCGGCGCCCTGGACGCCGTGGCCGCGGGGCTCCGCGCCCTGGGCCTGGACGCCGAGTCTTTGGGCTCCTCCGTAGCGCCCGAGCGCTTCATGGCCGCCTTCGGAGGCGATCGGGCGGCCCTTAGCTCGTTCGAGCAGGGTTCGGACGCCGGATACTACGCCCTGGCCTATCTTGAAATCGGCCCGGCAAGCCAAATGCAGTACCAAGGCCGCGTCTATAACATCTTCATAGCGGAAGCCTCGTACGCCCTGCGCATACTCAGGGGGGACGGCAGCCTAGCGCACACCCTTTCGGCGAACGGCATACGCGGCCAGGGCGGGAGCGAACGCGGCGCCCTGGAGGACGCCCTGCATAGGGCCCGCGAGGCCCTGGCCGCGGCCATGAAGGCCGAGGCGCCGGCTATAGCCGCGGCCCTTTCCCGCTAGGGGGCTTCACGAGGCGGGCCCTGGTGATGTGCCCGAGGCCCCGATGGGCGGCGTCGAAGACCGCCCGTTCCACGGCGGCCGCCTTCCGGGCGGCCGCGTCGCGCTCGTCGTCGAACAGGCTCCCCTGCTTGATCCCTTCGGCGCCGATATTGACCAAGCCCAAGCCTATGAGCCTGATCGGACGGCCGTCCCAACGCTTGTCGAGGAGCCTAAGGGCGGCCTCGTACGCGCCGGCGCTCGAGGCGAAGGGCGCGTCCATCGTCTCGCGCGCCAGCGTCGTCTCGAAGTCGGCGTAACGCAGCTTCAGCTGTATGGTCCTAGACTCCAGGCCTTCCTCGTACAGGCGGGCGCAGAGCTCCTCGGCCATGCCCAGGAGGGCGGCCTCTAAGCTCAGGCGATCGCGGACGTCGTACTCGAAGGTCGACTCGGTGCTGATCGACCTTGATTTCGGCTCCTGTCCGTAGATGCCCGGATCCCGGCCGCGGGCGGCCGCGGCCAGGAAGGCCGCGCCCGACTTGCCCATGACCCGGGCCAGGGCGGCCTCGGGCACGGCCCGTAGGCGCTCGACCGTGTCGATCCCGAGCTCCACGAGCCGGGCGCGCGTCTTTGCGCCGGCGCCCCAGAGTTGATCCAGGCTCAAGGCCGCCGCGAAGCTTTCCTCGTCGCCCGGGGCGACGATCACCAGGCCGTCGGGCTTCCGCAGCCCCGAGGCGATCTTGGCCAGGTAGCGGTTCGGCGCGGCGCCGACGGAGATGCTCAGCCCGAGCTCGTCCATGACGCGGCGCTTGATCGAACGCGCGGCCTCCTCGGGCGGCCCCCACAGGCGCTCGGTCCCGCCCATGTCTAGGCTCGCCTCGTCTATGGAGACGCGGATCAGCTCGGGCGTATAGTCGCCGAAGATAGCCATGACGCGCGCCGAGAGCTCGGCGTAGCGCGCCATCCTGACGGGCAGGAAGACGGCGTCCGGGCAGAGCCGTCGCGCCTCGGCTATAGGCATGGCCGAATGCACGCCGAAACGCCTCGCCTCGTACGAGCAGGTCGACACGACGCCGCGCCGGCTCTCGGCCGCGCCGACGACGACGGGCAAGCCGCGCAGCTCGGGTCGATCCAGAACCTCGACGGCCGCGAAGAACGCGTCCAAGTCGATATGGAAGTAAACGCCCATGCCGACCCGACCTAGAGCAGCATGTGGGCCGCGAACTCCAGGAGTCCCGAGGCCGCGGGGGCGAAGGCGAAGAAGACGGCGGCCCGGGCGCCGCGGCGCATGGAGCGCCGACCCGACACCGAGGCGCCGATCCACAGGGCGAAGGGCGCTATGCAGAGGGCCAGGCCCGCGAGCGCGGCCGCCCCGCCGTAGAGGAACTGCACGCTCAGCGCGGCGTAGCGGCCGAGCATCAGGGGCGCGGCCAGATAGCCGACGGCCGCGAGCGCGGCGACCAAGGCCAGGCCGGATAGGACGCCCGCCGCCGCCCCCAGGAGCGAGCCGAGGGCGAGGCTTAGGGCCAAGGGCGCCGCCGGCGGCGCCAGGGGCAGCGATACCAGGCCCAGGATGATAAAGTAAAGCGCGGCGGCCTTAGAGGCCATGGCGCGCGTCGCATGGCCGAAGGCGGAGGCCCGCGCCATGAAGCCGGAGAGCGCGTAATACGTCCCCAGGAAGCCCAGCGCCCGTACGGCGCTCAGGGCCACGAGCCGGGCCCTGCCCAGGTCGGCCGGGTCGGGCGGAAAGTCCAGGCCCGCGGCCAGCGCGGCCAGGCGGCCGCTTAAGGCGACGGTCCCGAAGGCCAAGGCCGATAGCGCGGCCGAGGCCAGGGCCTCGCGGAGCGGTCCCGAGCTTCGGCTACCGGCCGGCAACGCCGTCCCATGGCCGTGGGGAGCCAAGGCCAAGACGAGCGCGGCGGCCGCGAAGAGGCCGAGGCTGAGTCGCGCCAGGAAGCCTTCGCCCAAGGCGCCGCCGACGAGCGGGATCACGAGGTAATTCGTCTCGAAGGCCTCGCCTTGCCCGCGGAGCTCCCGGAGCGCGGCGCCGGCGTCGAGCGCGGCCCGGATCAAGGCGAGCGCTTCGCCGGACGCCGGAGGCGAGCCCACGGCGAGCCCCAAGGCCGCGTAGCCCTCGCGCAGCCAAGGCAAGAGGGGCGAGGCCGCCGGCGATAGCCCGAAACGCGTCAGGGCGGCGGCGGCGGCCGACCACTCGAGCTCGAGCCCGCGCGCGTCGGACGCCCGGATGAGCTCCGTGACGGCGCGATACGGCGCCTGCGCGCCGCGCGCGGCGCTTTCGAGCACGCGGTCCGGGCCTTCGAGGCCGTCCGATAGGACGATGACCAAGGCGTCTTCATAGGCGCCCCGCGCGGCCGGATGGTCGCCGTCCCGCCAAAACGCCTCGCCGGGCTCCGCATCGAAGGGCGTCGCGGCGCGCCCGTCCCCGGGACGCCCGTCTAAAAAGGCCGCGCTTTCGTCCTCGTCGGCCGAACGCAGGGCACGCCAGAACGCCTCCGCCGGCCCGCCCGGCGCGGCCGTCGGGCTTAGGAAGAAGACGGCGGGGGCGAAGCCCTCCGAAGCCGGCGTCCCGACGGCCGCGGCGATACGATAGATGAGTAGTACGGCGACGAGGACCGGGCGCTTCAACGGCATAGCGAGTCGATACTATGGCCGCGGGCCGCCGTGGTCAAGGCGCGGCGGGGCTTAAGCGCGCGCCGCGGGGGCGCTCCGGCCTTAATCGTTTTACAGAGCGGCCTCGATACGGTATACTCGGCTAGACGGCGGCACCGCCGGCCTTCCCTTGGGGGAGGAGAGCAGCGCATGGGAGCGTCCGTACGATGGGTTCGCAAGAACGTAAGGCATTGATCGACCTGCCGGTCAAGGTGATCCTGACCGAGATAGGCACGACTTTCTTCATCAAGAACAACAAGCCCCTGCGTAAATTCAAGCTGGCGGACAACGTCGAGGAGCACGGCATCCTGATGGACCGCTTCGCCCCGGGCAGCCTCCAGCGCATGATGCTCATAGACTACGTCTCCAAGGTCGAGATCTCCAACAGCGAGTTCGTGACCATCCGCCAGGAGGTGATGGACCTGGCCAAGCTCATCACCTACACCATGCTGTATCGCCAGTACGACGCCTATATCTTCCAGCGGGTCATGGGCAGCGAGCTCATCAAGCATTGGAACCGCAAGAACCCGGCCAACATTATCGACGACAAGACCAAGATCAACGAGGCCTTCCTGCAGGGCGTCGTCAAGGAGAAGGAGCGCGCGATCGACGAGATCAAGCAGTCGATACTCGCCCCCATGCACGCCTTCATCGCGCGCAACTCGAGCCTCCTGCCCGAGGAGAAGAACATCCAGCTCCTCCTGTCTGAAAAATATCTTAACAACCTTCGCCCGTTCATATGGTTCATCCTCTCCAAGTTCAAGGGCCTGGACGGCTACGAGACCCTGGTCAAGGACCTCCGCACCAGCCTGGCCGAGTACATGGAGAAGGCCAAGATCGCCGAGTACCTGGCCCTGAACGTCATGGAGCTGGCGACCAACGCCGAGAACTCCAACCTGAAGCGCGAGGCCAAGGCCCTGTTCCGCGGCGCCGTAGACATGAACTCGGTGCTCTTCGACCCCAACGTCCGCAGGCAGGTCATCGAGAGCCTGAAGCGCCGGGGCGAGCTCGTCTATATCTCGTGGAAGCTCGGCTCGCGCGGCTCGTCCATCGGCACGCAGAACAAGCTGCAGCTGACCATCTTCAACAAGGAATCCGAGTACGAGAAGATGAAGGAAGCCATCGACGAGAAGAAGAGCGCCGACTTAAAGAAGCGCTCGCTGCAGGACTTCTACAAGGACCTGCCCGACGGCGAGGCGAACACCGAGCTCGGCCTATACTATCTCTCCTACCTCTCGGAAGCCTGCGATAAGGTTAATATAAAATTCGAGTCCTTAGTCAATCAGCTGCCAGGCTCGGACTTGACCGTTATAAGTTTGGTTATTAATTTATAACTTCGCGGGCCGCGACGGCTCCGGCCCGCCGCGACGGCCGCGCCGAGGCGCGAAACGACGGCCGCGCGACGCCGCGGAGGCGCGGCGCCCCGCAGGATCGCCGCGCGCGGCGCCCGCCGGAACGTCCCGGCCCCCGGCGGCGGCCGCCCCTCCCCGCCGGCTTTCTTGACAACGGCGTTCCTTATACTATAGGTTTTTAGCTCGATACTATAGGTTTTATATACGATTGGAGGATTATCCCCTATGGCGAAAGCGAAGTACGTGTACTTCTTCGGCGCCGGCGAAGCCGAAGGCGACGGAACCCTGAAGGAGCTCCTGGGCGGCAAGGGCGCCGGCCTGGCCGAGATGACCAAGATCGGGCTGCCCGTGCCCGCCGGCTTCACCGTGACCACCCAGGTCTGCGACCTCTACTACAAGAACGGCAAGAAGTACCCCGAAGGCCTCAAGGAAGAGGTCGAGAAGAACCTGAAGAAGCTTGAGAAGGCCGCCGGCAAGAAGCTCGGCGACCCCAAGGATCCGCTCCTCGTGTCCGTGCGCTCCGGCGCCGCCGTCTCCATGCCCGGCATGATGGAGACCATCCTGAACCTCGGCCTGACCGACGCCTCCGTCGAGGGCCTGGCCAAGAAGACCGGCAACCGCCGCTTCGCCCTGGACGGCTACCGCCGCTTCATCATGATGTACGGCTCCACCGCCATGGGCATCGAGCGCGAGGAGTTCGACGATGCCTTCATCGCCTTGAAGGAGCAGAAGACCCGCAAGCGCCTCGGGATCAAGGCCGACGCCAAGGTCGCCGACACCGACGTGAACGAAGAGGAGCTCAACGAGCTCATCAAGACCTTCAAGGCCATCTACAAGAAGCACATCAAGAAGGACTTCCCCCAGGATCCCATGGAGCAGCTCTGGGGCTCCATCGGCGCCGTGTTCGGCTCCTGGATGGCCGATAAGGCCGTCACCTACCGCAAGGTCGAGAAGATCCAGGGCGCCGTCGGCACCGCCGTCAACATCGTGCAGATGGTCTTCGGCAACATGGGCGACACCTCCGGCACCGGCGTCTGCTTCACCCGCGACCCCAACAACGGCGAGAACGTCTTCTACGGCGACTACCTGATCAACGCCCAGGGCGAGGACGTGGTGGCCGGCATCCGCACCCCCATCAAGCTCTCCGACTTCGAGGCCAAGGACCCCAAGGCCTATAAGCAGCTCCTAGCCGTCCGCAAGACCCTGGAGAAGCACTACAAGGAGATGCAGGACCTCGAGTTCACCGTCGAGGAAGGCAAGCTCTACATGCTCCAGTGCCGCACCGGCAAGCGCTCCCCCGGCGCCGCCTTCAAGATCGCGGTCGACATGGTCAACGAGAAGCTCATCACCAAGGAGCAGGCGCTCTCCCGCATCAAGACGAGCGATATCGAGGGCATCTTCTACCCCGCCATCGACAAGTCCCAGGCCAAGGCCATGAAGGACGCGTTCATCGTGCAGGGCATCGACGCCGTGCCCGGCGCCGCCTGCGGCAAGGTCGCCTTCAGCGCCGCCAAGGCCGAGGACCTGGCCGCCAAGGGCGAGAAGGTTATCCTGGTGCGCAAGGAGACCAGCCCCGAGGACGTCGGCGGCATGCACGCCTCCCAGGGCATCCTGACCGCCACCGGCGGCAAGACCAGCCACGCGGCCGTCGTCGCCCGCGGCTGGGGCAAGTGCTGCATCGTCGGTTGCGAGAAGCTCAACATCGACTACGAGAAGAAGCTCTTCGTCGCCAACGGCATTACCGTCAAGGAGGGCGAGTTCCTGACCCTGGACGGCTCCACCGGCAACGTGTACAAGGGCGAGCTTAAGCTGATCAAGCCCGAGCCGCCGGAGGCC
>ERZ1066115.284-NODE-284-length-15544-cov-18.968752_pt1 | contig 15544 bp, 17 predicted proteins | sample MGYA00382762_ERZ1066115 | MGnify/ENA primary metagenome ERZ1066115 (study PRJEB33369, sample SAMEA5778345) | biofilm metagenome | biome: Industrial cooling water; feature: Water cooling tower basin; material: Biofilm | place: United Arab Emirates | collected... | reverse complement strand
CCCGAGGAGTTGCAGAAGGTGCTCGATCAGAAGATCGGCATGAACATGATCGGCGACCTGCAGCGCTTTACCCAGTACCAGGTGGCCAATGCCATCCCCGAGGCGGCGAAGAACGAGGGCGGCATGGCCGGCCTGGGGGTCGGCATGGGCGCTGGCGTCGGCTTCGGCCAGGTGATGGCGCAGGCCATGGGGCAGGCCATGGGGCAGGCGGTGGCGGTGCCTGCTGCTGCCTCGGTTGCTCCGGTCTCGGCCGACGAAGTAGTGGCGACACTGGAAAAACTGCACGGCCTGGTGCAGAAAGGCATCCTCAGTCAGGCCGAGTTCGACGCCAAGAAGGCGGAATTGCTGCAAAAACTCGGTTGACCGTGAAAGTGCCTCATTCCTTCCGCGTGTTCGCTTAACTTGCTCCCGTTTCCGTGGCCCTGACCGCCTCCTGTCCCTCCTGCGGCGCCCCGGTCGTCTTCCAGTCGGCCGGGTCGGTTTTTGCCGTCTGCGAATACTGTCAGAGCACGCTGGTCCGCCGCGATCAGGCGCTTGAAGACATCGGCAAGATGGCGGCGCTGGCCGAGGACCGCTCGCCCCTGCAACTGGGCAGCGAGGGGGTTTATAAAGGCGTGCATTTCGCGCTGATCGGGCGCATCCAGATCAAGTACAGCCAGGGCTTGTGGAACGAATGGCATCTGCTCTTCGACGACATGCGCACTGGCTGGCTGTCAGAGGCAGCCGGTGAGTATGTGCTCACCTTCCTGAAACACCCCGGCGAAGCGCTGCCGGCCTTTGCCGAACTGCAGGCCGGGCGCAAACTGACGCTGGGCGGCCAGGCCTGGACGGTGAGCAACAAGGAAGAAGCCGAGTGCGTTGCCGGCCAGGGCGAACTGCCGTTCAAGGTCGGTGCCGGCTATCCGCTGGCGGCGGCCGACCTGCGCAACGGCAAGCAGTTTGCGACCCTGGATTATTCGGAAACGCCGCCCTTGTGGTTCGTCGGCGAGGCGGTCGAGTTTTCCGCCTTGCAGCTGCGTAATTTGCGCGCAGGGATGCCGCTGCCGGGCGCCACGGTGGCGGCCGAGGTGTTTCGCTGCGGGGTTTGCGGCAGTCCGCTGCAGGCGAGCTCGCCCAGCATCGTCGCGATTGCCTGCCGCAGCTGCGGCACGGTGGTCGATGCCGCCGACGCCAATCATGCGATCCTGTCGCGCGCTTCGGCCAAGGAAACCAAGCAGTACCAACCCCGCTTGCCGTTAGGCAGCAAGGGCCAGCTCGACGGCGAGGCGGTCGAGGTGATCGGCTTCATGGTCCGCCGCACGCGCAGCGAGGGCATCGCCTACGACTGGCGCGAATACCTGCTGGCGGCGCCGAACGGGCGCTATCGCTGGCTGACCGAGTACAACCATCACTGGAACGTGGTCGATGTGCTGTCCGACCCGCCCGCCGGCGGCATTATCGAAGTCGACTCGGTGCGCTATCGCGGCGAGTCGTTCAAGCATTTCTCCACTGCGCAAAGCGCCGAGGTGATCCAGGTCGCCGGCGAGTTCACCTGGCGGGTGCGCCACGGCGAAAGCTGCCGTGCCGTCGATTACGTCGCGCCGCCGCAGATGCTGTCGTGCGAGTTGACCGACAAGGAAATCACCTGGTCGCTCGGGCGCTATGCCGCCGCCGACGAGATTGCCGCCGCTTTTGCGCTGAAAAAGCTGCCGGCCCCGCTCGGGGTTCATGCCAATCAGCCCAATCCCTGGGCGGCGGCGCATCGCCAGGCCTGCCGCCGTTTCTGGCGCCTGTTGCTGCTGCTGGTCGCGCTGCAGGTCGCCGCGCTGTCGATTTTCGGCAGCAAGACCCTGTTGCGGCAGGATTTCAATTTTTCCCAGCAATTGCTGGCTGGCCCCGAGAGTACGCTGCGCAGCCGTGAATTTACCGTTACCCGACCGGGCAGCCGGCTGGCCGTGCGCAACACCACGTCGCTCGACAACAACTGGCTGGCGCTCGACCTGATGCTGGTCAACAAGACCACCGGCGAAGCCTGGCCGGCGGCGCGTGAAATCGCCTATTACTACGGCAGCGATGGCGGTGAGAGCTGGTCGGAAGGGAATCGCGAGGACGAGGTGGTGTTCGTCGATCTGCCGGCCGGCACCTACTACCTGACCGTCGATCCCGACCTGGCGCCGGAAAAGCCGGTGCCGGTGAATGACCGGCTGGAAGTGCTCACTGCCGGAGCCGGCTGGTCGAACTTCATTCTGGCCCTGCTCTTCATCGCGCTCTTTCCGGTGTTCAGCCGCTTTCGCCTTGCCGCCTTCGAGGGCGCACGCTGGGCCGATAGCGATCATCCGCCGACCAGTGGCGGCGATTCGGGAGACGACGACTGATGTTCGGCAAATTCAACCTGGCGGCGGCCGCCCTGACCCTGGCGCTCTTTTCCTGGGCGCAGCAGCAAGGCTGGAGCCTGTTTGACGATGTGGCCAACGGTGCAGGGCGCGGTGGCTCGTCGCGCAGTGTTTACCACAAGTAAGTAGCCGGGGCGGTTCAGTCGCCGCCGCAGCCCCCGCCGCCATCGCCATCCCCGCCTCCGGCATCGCTGCTGTCGCTGGCACTACCGCTACTGCAGCCGATGTGGCTGGCGCAAAAGCCGCTGCCATCGGGGTGGCTCCGGGCGAGGCAATCAAGGTGATAGACGAAACCGCCGGCAATGCCGAGTGCCGCGTCGAGTGCAAACAGCCGTGGCAGGCGGTCGGGGGCTTTGGGGTCTATCCCTTCATGCGCGCAGGCCAGCCGCCAGGCCCGGCGCAGGCTGTCGCCGGCCTGGGTCGGGCTGGCCATCGCCTCGGCCGGGGTATGGTGCAGGAAGCGGCCGAAGGCGTGGGCGCAGAACTTGTCGTACTGACGGGTAAACAGGATGAACTCGTGCCAGGCATCGTCAACTGCTTGCGACGGCATCGCCACCATCCGCCGCCGGGCTTGCAGGCAGAACAGGAAATAGTCGTGCAGCCCGGCCAGGACTTCGCGCCGCTGTTCCGCGCTGAGTTCCGGGCGGCGCGCGGCGAGGCGGGCGTCGAGCAGACGCTGGTAGGGAAAACGGTTGAGGTAGCGCAGCCGGCGTTGCCGGGCCAGGTTGCGCCAGAGCAGGAAGGCCAGAATGGCAACGGCGAGCAGCAGCAGTAACTGGGGCATGGCAGGTCCGGCCTCGAAGCGGGAGGGATGGGGCGATTGTAGTGCTCCCCGGCAGCCTGGTAGCGGGAAAAATTGGCCTTTTTCACGGTCGACCGTAAACCAGGCGAAAAATCCCGGATGCAGCCCGGTAGTGACCGAAGGTTTGTTTGTTGATTGGATTTAAAAACAATTGCTTGTCTGGTTCTTCGAGAATCTGCTTTAATTTGCTGGTCTCTTTGTCGCGAGCCTTGCGCCGTGTCCTCTTGTTTGTCCGCCGCCCGTTATCTCCTGTTGCTTGCCGCATTGTGCGGGCTGTCTGCCTGCGGCAGCTTGCGCCCGTCGCCGGTGCCGGTCTCGGCATCGCCAGCGGTGGCGGCCCCGGCAAGGAGTGAGCTGGGTAACGAAATCGCCTTGTACGCCTTGGGCCTGATCGATACCGGCTACCGCTTCGGCGGCAAGAATCCGGACGCCGGCCTCGACTGCAGTGGCATGGTCAGCTACATCTTCGAGCGCGCCGCCGGCATTCGCGTGCGCGGCAGCGCCGCCGACATTGCCCGGCAAGGGCGGGCTGTCGGCAGCGAAGCGCTGCGCCCGGGCGACCTGGTCTTTTTCAATACCCGCAATGCACCGTATTCGCATGTCGGGATTTACATCGGCGACGAACGCTTCATCCATGCCCCGAACCGCAACGGCAAGGTACGCATCGACCGGATCGCCGATCGCTACTATGCGCAGCGTTTTGATGCGGCGCGGACTTTCCTCGATTGAGCACGGTCGACCGTGAAAGTTGAATGAAAATTGGACTTGCACCGGAAAGAACGGTTAGAATTGCGCCCTTCTCAGCGCCCGTAGCTCAGCTGGATAGAGTACTGCCCTCCGAAGGCAGGGGTCGGACGTTCGAATCGTCTCGGGCGCGCCAGGTTTGGCTAAAAAAGGCACTTCATTCCGAAGTGCCTTTTTTACGTATCGACACGTGAATTTATGGCGAAATGGCAAGCCTTTCCCGGCGCCCTGGCGACCTATGTCGGGCGCAACAAGGGGCTGACCCGGAATGTCCAGGTGCTGGCCGAGGGGCGAAGCGGCTACATGGTGGTCGAAGCCATCGGCCGCAAGGGCGCACGGGTGCGGCTGACAGTCAAGCGCGACAGCCTGGTGCAGCCGCAACCGGATCTTTTCATCTAGTGGCGGAGGCCCGCATGCGCTCCCCGTTCGCCGGCATGAGCCGGCTTGAACTGCTGCTGTTGCTGGCGGTCGGTGCAGTGCTTGGCTTGCTGCTGCTCGATCAGCTCAGGCAGCGGCGCCTGCAGGCGCGCATCGAGCCGGTCCTGGTCGCCTTGCAGCAGGCTGCCGACGGCATGCACGAACAGTGGCGGCAGCAGGGCAGTTATGCCGCCGGGCCATGCCCGGCTGATACCCGTGAATTTGCGATGCAGTGCCGGCAGCCACCGCCCGATCAACTGCGCTTCCGGATCGAGGCGCGTGGCATGGGTGAAATGGCGGCCTTCGTCTACCGCATCGATCACACCGGTCGTCGTGAGTCGGTCACGCCCTGGCAAGGTCTGCAGGCGTGCTGGGTGCTTTCCCGCCAGGGCGGTTGTCGGCCCTGACCCGCTCCTGACCCAGCTGGCGCTCAGGCCTCCTCGCGCAGCATGCTTGCGCAAGCGGTGGCCAGTTCGTCGATTTCGTCCGCTGTCAGCTGCAGCCGGGCGCAGCATGACTCTCCCAGCTTTTCCCATTCGCAGGTCTGGTTCAGGCCGCTGATCTGTTGCAGCAGGTGTTCTGCCAACTGGGTGACGGAGATCATGTCGCGGCTGACTTCGGCCAGCGCCAGCGGATTGTCTTCGGAAAACACTGCTGCCTCATGGTGGTGGCGGATGGCGGCATGGATGTCTTCCGGGAGCAGCCAGTTTTCGGCAAGCTCAGCACCAACCAGCGCATGATTGATCGCCAGCAGTTCGTCTTCAACGCTGGTGAAACTGCGTTCGCGCTCGCTGTTGGCTGCTTTGAGGATGTTCAGGTACTCCGGGAACGGGATCATCAGCATCGGGATTCCGCTGTCACGGAACAGCGCGAAGGTATAGGCATCGTCGGGGCGGGCCTGGCTGCGCTTGCGCAACTGCAGGGCCAGCCAGGCTGAAATCCGTGCCGTGGTCGCCGAGGCATCCCAGAAGCGCTCAAGATTGGGCGTATTGGGAAAAATGTTTTGCAGCGACAGCCCGGCCAGGGTCCGGACCACGGCTTTGAGGCCAAGCACCAGCAGTGCATCATGGACCGAGCGGACCTTGCGGCCAAAGGCGAAGGCGGGCGAGTTGGCCGTCTTGATCAGGCCGGCGGCGAGCCCGACATCCGCGCTGATCAATTGCTCGAGATGGCGGAAATCAGGCTCTTCCTTGCGCATTTCCCGATCAATCTGCTCAAGGATGGTCGGGCGGGGCGGGATGCCGATGTCGCGCAGCTGGGTACGGAAATTTTTCTCCAGCGGATCGGCGTTCGGGGTGGCATTGGCAGGGGGGGCGCTGGTTGCAAGCATCTTGGGCTATCGGTGGCGAGGCGAAAGCTATAACGTATACGCTTGGCGGGCGAATCAGACAAGGGCTCGCTCCCCGTTTTAGTTTCTTCCTGCCTTTCCCATGAATACTCAGACCTTTTTTCGTCACCTGACCTTTCTTGACCCCGAGCGCCACGCCGCGTTGCGCCTGGCGCCGGTCACGGACTTTTCCTTTGCCGCGCAGAGTCAGACCCTGCCTCTGCTGGCGGTCGAAATGAACGAGGCGCAGCGGGAGTTTCCGCTGGTCTTCGCCCGCGATCAGGAAGGGCAGGTCACGCCTTTGGCCCTGCTCGGCCTGCGTCAGAACGAAAACCTGTTCATTGGTGCCGATGGCCGGTGGCAGGCCGAACATCTGCCGGCATTCGTGCGCCGCTATCCGTTCGCAACGGCACTGGTCGAGGATGATCAACTAGCGATCTGTGTGGACGAAGCCGCCAGCTGTCTGTCGGCCGAAGTCGGCGAGACCTTGTTTCCGGCCGATGGCAGCCGCCAGTTGCTGACCCGGATTCAGCAGGTGCTGCAGGAGTATCAGCAGGAGATCGGGCGTACCCGTGCCTTCTGTGCCCGTCTGCTGGAACTCGAATTGCTGCGCGAGGCTTCGGCGCAGGTCGAGTTGCCCGATGGCGAGGTTTTTTCGCTGACCGGGATGCTGATCGTCGAGGAGGAGCGCTTGCGGGCGCTCAATGCCGCGCAGGTGCATGCGCTGGTGCAGAGCGGCGAACTGGCCTTGATCCAGGCGCACATGCTGTCGCTGGGCAATTTCCCGCGCCTGCTCCGCCGCCGCAACCAGCGCCTCGGTGCTTGAGCCCGCCGGCGTCTACTCCGGGGTGTCGCTCTTGCGGCTGGCTTCGTAAGCGGCCAGGGTGATCCCCGCATGCGCGAGAAACTCGCGCAAGGCCTTGATCTCGTTGCGGCCGCAGGTGTTGCCAGCGTGCGGGTGATGGAGGAAGGCCTCGACCCGGTTGAGGCTGACCTTGAAGCGGGCGCCGCCCGCCGGCTCGATCACCGCGCCGAGATGGTTAAGCAGGGATTCGACCTCGCGCCAGTGGATATTGGCCGCGTGCGGGTCCTGAAAGACGGTGCGCAGCAGGTGGGCGTGCTTGTGGCTCATGACCGGCTCCAGTGCGGATGCGATGCAGTCATTCTAAGCCTGCCCTGCGGCAGCGGGAAGCGTCGGGCTTAGCCGAGCAGGCGCTTGAGCAGGGCCAGAGCGAGCAGGGTGTAGCCGGCAGCGACCAGGTCGTCGGCCATCACGCCGAAGCCGTTCTTGACGTGCTGGTCGAAGTAGCGGGCTGGCTGCGGCTTGACGATGTCGAAAAAGCGGAACAGCGCGAATGCCGTCGCCTGCCACAGCCCGCCCGCCGGGGTCAGCAGCAGTACCAGCCAGAAGGGAACGATCTCGTCCCAGACGATGCTGCCGTGGTCGGGGTCGCCCAGCGAGCGCCCGGCGACATCGATGATCCAGATACCGGCGAGGTAGGCGGCGCCGAGCAGGGCGAGGAATTGCAATTCGCTGAGCGGGGCGCGCAGCAGCGGGAAGGTCAGCCACGCGAACAGCGTACCGACGGTGCCCGGCGCCTTCGGCGACAGGCCGCTGCCGCAGCCGCAGGCGAGGAAGTGCGCCGGGTGCGCGAAGAGGAAGCGCAGGCTGGGGCGAGGGGGCTTCGCGTCAGGCAAAATGGTCGTACCCCTTGCGCGCGAATTCGACCGGCTTCAGGTCCGGGTCGTAGACCGTGACCGGTTCTCCGCTGGTCACCGGCACGATTTCACCGATGTGCCACAGCGGCAGTTCGAGGCGCGCGGCAATCGCGGCGATTGCCTGGCTCTGGCTGCCGGCTGCAGTGAAGCACAGTTCGTAATCGTCGCCGCCGGCGAGTTGGCATTCGAGAGCGATGCGGCGCAGGTCGGCATCGTATTCTTCGCCCTTGGGCAGGTGCGGCAATTGCACCAGGCTGAGCGAGGCCGCAACGCCGGAGTCGGTACAGAGATGGCCGAGGTCGGCGAGCAGGCCGTCGGAGACGTCGATGGTGGCGCTGGCAATGCCGCGCAAGGCACGTCCGAGCTCGACCCGGGGGCGGGGCTTTTCCAGTGCCGCGATGCACAGGCGGCGCCAGCTCTCGGGCAGGGCCCGGGTTTCCGGTCGGTTTTGCAGGCAGGCGAGGCCGAGGCTGGCCAGACCGGGGCGGCCGGAGACCCAGACGCAGTCGCCGATCCGTGCGCCGCTGCGGCGCAGCGCCTGGCCGGGCTCAACTTCGCCGATGGCGGTGATCGACAGGGTCAGCGGTCCGCGCGTGGTATCGCCGCCGATCAGGTCAACCCCGTAGGCGGCGGCGCAGGCGAACAGGCCGTCGGCGAATTTTTCCAGCCAGGGCTGGTCGACCGTGGCCAGCGTTGCCGGCAGGGCGCCGGCGAGCGTCACCCAGCGCGGTAGCGCGCCCATCGCTGCCAGGTCGGAAAGATTGACCGCGAGGGCCTTCCAGCCCAGGCGGGCGGGGTCGGTGTCGGGCAGGAAATGGACGCCGGCGACCAGCATGTCGGTGGTGATCGCCAGTTCGCAACCAGGGGATGGGGCGATCAGCGCACAGTCGTCGCCGGGGCCGAGCACGGTCCCCGGCTGCTGTTGCGGGCGCTTGAAATAGCGGTCGATCAGCGTGAACTCGCCGGCCATGGCCCCCCTCCGGCTTACTTGCCCTGCTGCTTGCGGCGGGCGGCGACTTCGGCCGGGCGGACTTCGCCGGCGACCTTGTCGAGCACGCCGTTCACGTACTTGTGGCCATCGGTGCCACCGAAGGCCTTGGCCAGTTCGATTGCCTCATTGATGACCACGCGGTAGGGGGTGTCCGGGTGGTTGATCAGTTCAAAGCTGCCGAGCATCAGCACGCAGGCTTCAATCGGCGACAGCTCGCTGAAGGGGCGGTCGATGTGGCGGCTGATCCGTTCGATCAGTGCCTCGCCCTGGCCCATGACGCCGCGCAGCAGACCGACGAAAAATTCGCGGTCGGCCTTGGCGAAATCCTCCAGCTGCGGCAGGTGGCCTTCGATGGCGGCGGCATCGGCGCCACCCACCCGCCACTGGTACAGGCCCTGCAGCGCAAATTCGCGGGAGCGGCGGCGGGCCGGCTTGGGGCGCGGCAGTTCCTGGTCGAGGTCGTGGTTGTCGCTCATTTTTGCACCGCCTTCAGGGCTTTTTGCAGGTTGGCCATTTCGACGGCCGCCTGGGCGCAGTCAGTGCCCTTCGGTTGCATGCGGACTTCCGCCTGCTCGTCGGTGTCGCAGGTGAGAATGCCGTTGGCGATCGGTACGCCGGTGTCGAGCTGGACTTCCATGATTGCACGGCAGGCGTCGTTGGAGACCACTTCGAAATGGTAGGTATCGCCGCGAATCACCGCGCCCAGTGCTACCAGCGCGTCGAAACGGCCGCTGCTGGCCATGGTTTGCAGGACCAACGGAATTTCCAGGGCACCGGGGACGTTGGCGATTGCCATGTCGGCATCGGCGACCCCGAGGCGCTTCAGTTCGGCGACGCAGGCCGAGAGCAGTCCTTCGCAAACCGGCAGGTTGAAGCGGCTCATGACGATACCGACGGCGAGGCCTTGGCCGGCGAGGGAGTTGTCGTATTCGTGGATGTTGTCAAAACGGGACATGGTTTTTCCTTAGAGGTCCGCGATGGAGGTGACAAAGCCGGTGACTTCGAGGTCGAAACCGGTCATCGAAGGCATCTTGCGCGGGCTGGAGAGCAGGCGCATCTTGGTCACGCCGAGGTCGCGCAGAATCTGGGCGCCGATGCCATAGGTGCGCGGATCCCATTTTACCTGCTGCTTCGGGGCATCCTGCGCCGGGCCGGTGAGCCGGGCGAGCAGCGCCTCGCCGTCTTCCGGGCGGTGCATCAGCACGATCACGCCGTGACCAAAACCGGCCAGTGCTGCCTGGGCTTCGTCAATCGAGAACGATTGACGCTTGCTCGCCGGGTCGAGGAAGTCGAGGACCGACAGCGGTTCATGCACCCGCACCAGGGTTTCACCGCCGGCCGGTATGGTACCGCGCTGCAGAACCAGATGGGTGGCGCCGCCGGCACGGTCGACATAGGCGTGGAGCACGAATTCGCCGTGGGCGGTTTGCACCGGCTTGCTGGCGACGCGCTCGACCAGCTTTTCGGAGGCTGCGCGGTAGTGGATCAGGTCGGCGATGGTGCCGATCTTGAGACCATGTTCCTTGGCGAACTCGATCAGTTCGGGCAGGCGGGCCATGGTACCGTCGTCGTTCATGATCTCGCAGATCACCGACGAGGGTTCGAGCCCGGCCATCCCGGCGAGGTCGCAGCCGGCCTCGGTGTGGCCGGCACGGACCAGCACGCCGCCGGGACGAGCGGTGATCGGGAAGACGTGGCCGGGCTGGACGATGTCGTCGGCGGTGGTGTTCTTGGCCACGGCGACCTGGATGGTGCGTGCCCGGTCGGCGGCCGAGATGCCGGTGGTGACGCCGGTTGCGGCTTCAATCGAAACCGTGAACGCGGTCCCGTACTGGGTACCGTTGCTGCGTGCCATCTGGGTCAGGCCCAGCTTCTTGCAACGGGCTTCGGTCAGGGTCAGGCAGATCAGGCCACGACCGTGCTTGGCCATGAAGTTGATTGCTTCCGGGGTGATGTGTTCGGCGGCCATCACGAGGTCGCCCTCGTTTTCGCGGTCTTCTTCGTCGACCAGAATGACCATGCGGCCGGCCTTCAGCTCGGCAACGATTTCATCAACAGTGGCAATGGCGGGATGCGGGGGCATGGCGGGAGACAGAAAAAAACGGGGGCTGCTATTTTCGCAGAAACCGGCGCCTCCGACCTATTTTTCCGTGGCCGGCGCGCCGCCGGGGCGGTGCGTGCCGGATCAGCCTGGCAGCAGGCGGTGCAAAACCTTTTCCAGGGTCTGGAAGCAGACCGGCTTGGCCAGGACCGCGTCCATCCCGGCGGCGTAAAATTCGTCGTGCGGGATCAGTCCCTCGCTGGCGGTGACGGCGACCACCGGCAGGCGCTGCCGGGCCGCTGCCGCTTCCAGGGCACGCAGCGCCCGCGCTGCTTCCATGCCGTTCATTTCCGGCATGTGGTAGTCCATCAGCACCAGATCGAAGGAATGTCCGGTGTTCAGCAGGGCGACGGCGTCGCGTCCATTTTCCGCTTCGCTGGTGCGGTAGCCTTTGCGCTTGAGCCAGAAGTCAAGCAGCCGGCGGTTGGCCAGGTTGTCGTCGACAATCAGGATGTGCTGCGGCATGACAGGGTTCAGCTGGGGCGCAGCAAGCCCAGGCGGATGGCCTGGGCGATCGCCTGGCGGCGCGAGCTGACCTGGAATTTGTGGCGGATGTTGGCCATGTGGAAATTCACGGCCGATTCGGAAATCTGCAAAATCCCGGCGATTTCCCATGAGGACTTGCCCAGCGCAGACCATTGCAGGCACTCCAGTTCCCTGGGGGTGAGCCGGAAGGGGGCGTCGATGGCCAGCGCCTCGATCCGGTTGCCACCTTCGTTGATCGCCTGACGCAGCATGCGTTCGGCGGCGTCGATCAGGATCTGGCTGTCGCACTCCTTGCGCGGCACGGCGGTGGCCAGGCCGATGCTGAGGGTGCAGAGTGGCGGGACGGCGAGCTGGCAGTCGGTCTGGCAGAGCTCGTTCATGGTCTGGCGCAGGCGCTCGGCAACGGTCAGGGCGCCGCTGACCGGGGTGTCGGGGAGGATGGCGCCGACCTGCCATTGCCGGAAATGCGCGGCAAAGTCGGAAATCCGTGCGGCGCTGTGGCGCAAGGACAGCGCCGCCTGGCGCAAACAGGCCTGCAGGGCTTCGACGGGGGCGCTGTCGCGCTGGGCTTCGAGGCCGTCGATGCTGGCGAAAAGCAGGCTGACCGGCTGCTGGGTGCGCGAGCAGCGGGCGAATTCCTGTGCCAGTTTGTGGCGGGCAGCTTCTTCGGTGGCCAGACCGGTGCTGCTGTCGACGGCGGTGGCCTGGGCGACTTCCTGCTCGGCGGCCGGGGTGTCGAGGCGGCCGAGCAGCGATTTCATGCCGACGATGCGGCGCATCGCCAGCAATTTGGCATTGAGCACCAGGGTGTTGATCGGTTTGGTCAGATAGTCGTCGCCGCCGGCGGCAATCGCTGCCGCAATGTCTTCGGGCTGGGTATTGGCCGAGATGAAGATGATCGGTGACCAGTGGTTCTGGCGGGAGCGAATCCGGCGGGCGGTTTCCAGGCCGTCGATGCCGGGCATCATCACGTCGAGCAGGATCACGTCGGGGGTTTCCTGCGTCGCCAGTTCGAGCCCGTCGAATCCGTTGTCGGCAAGCAGGACCAGATGGCCCTGGGCGCGCAGGCTGGCTTCGATGCGCTGCCGCTCCAGTGCCGAATCGTCCACTACCAGGATTTTCATGGGCTCGATCTCGTTTCTTTTAGGACGGGTGAGTGTAAAGCACGGGCCAGAGTAAACGGCGAATTGTCCCGGGGCCGGTGCGGGCTGACAAGCTAGCTGATCTGACAGGGTGGCGGCTCTCCGGATACGGGTGATTCGGGCTAAGGGCGTAGAATCGTCGCTTTTACGGCTTTGCGGGTCTGGCATGCGGCATGCGCTGCTCCTCTCTGTCTTCGTTATAGCTTCTTGCGGCCTGGCTTACGAGCTGGTCGCGGGAGCCTTGTCTTCGTACCTGCTTGGCGATTCGGTAACGCAGTTTTCCACGGTGATCGGCGCCTACCTGTTCGCGATGGGGGTCGGTTCCTGGTTGTCGAAATACATCGTCCGCGACCTGATCGGCACCTTCGTCCGGATCGAGTTGCTGGTCGGCCTGCTTGGCGGCTTTGCCGCCTTGGGCCTGTTTCTCGCCTTCGTCTGGCTGCCGGCACCGTTCCGGCTGCTGCTTTACCTGGCGGTTTTCCTGATCGGGGTCCTGGTCGGCCTTGAAATTCCGCTGGTGATGCGCATCCTCAAGCGCGAGATCGAGTTCAAGGACCTGGTGTCGCAGGTGCTGACCTTCGATTACCTCGGGGCACTGGCGGTCTCGCTGCTGTTTCCGCTGTTTCTGGCGCCGCAGTTGGGGATGCTGCGTACCGGCCTGCTCTTTGGTCTGCTCAATGTCGCGGTGGCGCTGTGGGCTTTGCGCCTGTTTGCCGATCAGTTGCCGGCGCAGCGTTGGCTGACGCTGCAGGCCTGGGCGGTATTTCTGCTGCTGGCCGCCGGGTTTGCCGGCGCCGGGCGCCTGACTTCATTGGCCGAGGCGCAGATTTACGCCGATGAAATCGTGCATGCCGAAACCACGCCTTACCAGCGACTGGTGGTGACCCGCTGGCGTGACGATCTGCGCCTGTTCATCAACAACAACCTGCAATTTTCATCGCATGACGAATACCGTTACCACGAGGCGCTGGTTCATCCCGGCCTGGCTGCCTTGCCCTGGGCGCGGCGGGTGCTGGTGCTGGGCGGCGGCGACGGGCTGGCGTTGCGCGAGATCCTCAAATATCCGCAGATCGAGGCGGTGACGCTGGTCGATCTGGACGCAGCGATGACCGACTTGTTTGCCACGGCACCGGCGCTGGTCGAGTTGAATCGTGGTGCCCTGAGTTCGCCCAAGGTCAAGGTGGTCAATGCCGATGCCCTGGTCTGGCTGGAACAGAACCGCGAACATTTCGATTTCATCGTCGTCGACTTTCCCGATCCGTCGAATTTCGCGCTGGGCAAGCTCTATACCTCGGCCTTCTACCGGCTGCTGGAAAGGCGTCTGGCGGCCAATGGCCTGATCGTCGTTCAGTCGACCTCGCCGCTGTATGCCCGGCAGTCCTTCTGGTGCGTGGTGACGACGCTGGAAGAGGCGGGTTTGCAGACCGCGCCTTACCATGCGCTGGTGCCGTCGTTCGGCGAATGGGGTTACATCCTGGCCGGGCGGCAGAAAATAGCGATTTCCACGGTCGACCGTGAAAAAACCCGTTTTCTGACCCCGGAAACCTTGCCCGGGCTGTTTGTGTTTCCCGCCGACATGGCGCGCCTGGTTGTCGAGCCGAACCGGCTCAACAACCAGGCGCTGGTTCGCTATTTCGAAAGCGAGTGGCGGCGGGTGATCCGCTGAGCGGCGCGTCGGCCGCCGCGCTCAGGGCTGCTCCGGCGTTGGCCGGGACTGGATGAAGGCGATCAGCTCTGCCGCCGGCAACGGCTTGCTGAACAGGAAGCCTTGCAGCAGATCGCATTCCTGTTGCTGCAGGTAGGCCTGCTGGCCTGGGGTTTCGATGCCTTCAGCAACCAGTTCCAGCCCCAGCTTGTGGCCGAGGGCAATCGTCGCCGAGCAGATCGCGGCGTCGCTGTGGTTGCTTTCCAGGTCCTTGACGAAGGAGCGGTCAAGCTTGAGCCGGCGGATCGGCATGTGCTTGAGGTAGGCCAGCGAGGAATAGCCGGTGCCGAAGTCGTCAATCGCCAGCGTGATGCCGGTGGCGGCGATCCGGTGCAGCAGGTCCAGGGTCTTGTCCGGGTTCTGCATCACCGCGCTTTCGGTGATCTCGATTTCGAGGTCGCCCGGGGCCAGGTCGTAACAGGCCATCGCGCCCTCGATCAGCAGCAGCAGATTTTCATGGCGCAGCTGCTGGGCCGATACATTGATCGACATGCGAATGTCGAGTCCGGCATCGCGGAAGGCGCGGGCGTGGTGACAGGCTTCCCAGATCACCCAGTCGCCCAGCGGCTGCATCAGCCCCGATTCCTCGGCGACCGGGATGAAGCGGGCCGGCGAAACGCTGCCGAGCTTGGGGCTGTTCCAGCGCAACAGCGCTTCGACGGCGCTGACTCTGCCGCTGATGGCATCAATCTGTGGCTGGAAATGTAGCGAGAACTCCGAAACTCCCGGCGCCATCGACGCGATCGCGTGCCGCAAGGAGTTTTCCAGGTGCAGGCGTTCGCCGGCGCTGGCGTTCATTTTCGGCGCGTAAAACTGGTGGTTGTTGCGGCCGGCCTTCTTGGCGTAGTACATCGCCGTGTCGGCGTTGCGCAGCAGGGTGCCGGGGTCGCTGCCGTCATCCGGGTAGAGGCCGATGCCGATACTCGGGGTGGCGTAGAGGATGTGTTCGGCCACCTGGTAGCTGTCGGCCAGGTTGCCTTGCAGCTTGGCGGCAATCCGGGCAGCGATCAGCGGATCGTCGAGGTCGGGCAGCAGGACGACGAACTCGTCGCCGCCGAGGCGGGCGACCAGGTCGCTTGCACGCAGGGTTTGCCGCAGTCGGGTGGCGACTTTTTGCAGCAGTTCGTCGCCGACATGGTGGCCGAGCGAGTCGTTGATGTTCTTGAAATTGTCGAGGTCGATCAGCATCAGCGCCAGCTGCTTGCCTTCGCGGTCGCAACTGGCAATCGCCTGTGACAAGTGACTGTCGAAGGCCATCCGGTTGGGCAGCCCGGTCAGCGGATCGTGGTAGGCCAGGTGGGTCAGGCGGGCAGTCGCCTCCTTGCTGGCGGTGATGTCGGTGAAGTTTGCGACATAGTGGGTGACAACCCCGGCGTCGTTGAAGATGGCCGAAATCGACAGCCACTTCGGGTACATGCTGCCATCCTTGCGCTTGTCCCAGATCTCTCCCTGCCAGCCGCCGCAGCGCTGGAGTGTCTGCCACATTTCGCCGTAGAACTCGGGGGTGTTGCGCCCCGAGGCGAGCATGCCCGGGTTCTGGCCGAGGACTTCCTCGGCGCCGTAACCGGTCAGGCGAGTGAAGGCAGTGTTGACGGCGATGATGCGATTGCTGGCATCGGTAATCAGCACCGCTTCCTGGCTCTGCTCGAAAATTCGCTGCAGAACGGTTTCGGGAAGCTCTTCGAGACTGGCCGGGAGAGGTTGTGCGAACATGCCTTTAGGATCAGACGTTGAACAG
>ERZ1066115.283-NODE-283-length-15559-cov-11.944079_pt1 | contig 15559 bp, 10 predicted proteins | sample MGYA00382762_ERZ1066115 | MGnify/ENA primary metagenome ERZ1066115 (study PRJEB33369, sample SAMEA5778345) | biofilm metagenome | biome: Industrial cooling water; feature: Water cooling tower basin; material: Biofilm | place: United Arab Emirates | collected... | reverse complement strand
GGTGTAAACGGGGTATCTACCTACAATGGAAATATTGCGATCACGAATTCAGGAAGTGCCAGTGAAATCTATTTTAATGACAATGCATCAGCTAGTTCAACCCTGGCAGTTGGTAGAACTTTATCGATTGGTGCCTTTCCCGCTGGTCGGCTCAGTCTGGAGCGATTCGGAGCTATTGACAATCAAACCATTCTGCTAACCGGAACAGCACGTCTTGATGTTGGCCCCGGTTCAAGTTTTACTGGCAATATTGATTTTCGCGCACCCCGGATATTCCTGAATGGGATGAGCGTTGGCGGATCCAGTATCCTGGAAAAAACCGGAGCGAATGACGATGACTCGACCGGAGGAAACACCTTTACGGGTTTAACTACGGTCACAAATAGCAGCTCAGGTCAGTTTAATTTTGCCAACACCAATCCCGATATCTTCAACGGAGGGCTAACCATTAATAATACAGGCACTTCACGGGTTCAAATTGGAATTGCCTCAGCCGGAAATCAGATCAACGGTGACCTCGTGATTAATCATGGGGGCAATGCAGCAGGAGCAGTCAATACCATTATTGCACGCAATGCCGGATGTAGCGCAACCATTAATGGTAATGTTACCCTAACCTGTACCAACTCCAATGCAGCCTCCGGAATTATCATAGCCAATGATGGTGCTGTTACCATTAACGGTAACATTTCCGTTACCTCAACAAGTGGTTCAGGAATTTATTTTGGAAATGCTTCTGGTACAGTCAATCAAAGTGCCGGATTTTCAATCACCCAAGGAACCTTTAGTACAGGAACCCTTACATTTAAAAGCTTTACACAAGGGGCGGCCCCCGCAACTACTTTGTTGCTCACGGGTTCGAGTATACTACGTGTAGGACCCGCTTCCACATTCGGAGGTGATGTTGATCTTCGCGCCCCTCAACTTTATCTGGATGGCACCACGTTTACCGGAACTGCTTACCTGGAAAAAACGGGCGCTACCAACAACACCGGCCTTGGAAATAATATTTTCAGCTCAACCAGCACCATTGTCAACAGTGGCTCAGGGGTATTACGTACAAATGGCAACAATACGTTTAACGGAGCAGCCAATATCACCAACAGTGGATCTTCTGATTTGTTGTTGGAGTTGCTTTCCGGAAGTACTTATAATGGTGTTACTACTTTCACCAACACCGGCACGTCCTATGTTCGGGTAGCCTTTCGAGGGGCTACCGCATTTCAAGAAAATATTGTGGTGAACAGCACCAACGGAACGGGTGTTCAATTTTGTGAAAATGTGGCTGGCAATGCCACGCTTGCCGATACCAAAACGATCACAGTTGGTGGCTCTGGTTTCTCGGTTGGTACACTAAGCCTTCCACGCTTTACACAAACGGGTGGCACGGCCCAAAATCTTACCCTGTCTGGTACGGCAACCTTGATTGTTGGTCCCAGTTCTGCTTTTGGTGGCAATGTTAACTTTGCCTCGCCACGACTTCAATTAAATGGTTGCACCTATAGCGGTACGGTGACGTTAGAAAAAACGGGAGCAGGAGATGATAATGGTTCTGGGGGAAATATTTTCACGGGTGTTACCAACATTACCAATTCTGGTTCGGGTTACCTTCTACTCGGTAACGGAACCCGTGATCAGTTTTTAAGCAATACAACGTTCAACAACACCGGTAGCTACAGAATCTATTTTGCTTATAGTCATGGTGGTCAAACCACCACCTTTAATTCAGATTTAACGCTTAACTCAAATAAGACAGGCGGCTCCGATCCCTGGTCATATCTCATCGGAGATGCGGGTACCAATACAGCTCTTTCGGTTACAGGCACCTTAACCATCAACTGTGGGGGCTCGATTCAAAGTAATCATCGATTTTTAAATGGAACCGGATCATCAGCTGTTTTTTCTGGTCCAGTGGCAATTAACCTGACCAATACAAATGCGGCCACCGTCATTTACATGGGTGATAATGGTACAGCCACCTACAACGGCAACATCTCTGTTACCAATTCGGGTGGTGCTGCCGGGATAACCTTCAATACCAATGCTTCCGCCAGTTCAACTCTAACGGGTGTTATTTCAAATGGCACCTATTCAAGTGGATCATTAAACTTATACCGCTTCACCCAAATTGGTGCTTTGGCCGAGAATCTTACTTTAACGGGTACTTCTATATTGCGTGTTGGTCCCAATTCTTCGTTTGACGGATTGGTTACATTTATCGCTCCACGCTTATTCCTGAATGGGGCTACGTACAATAACACGACCTACCTCGAAAAAAGCGGCCCCACCAATGATGACGGAAGTGGTGGAAACATCTTTAACGGTTCAACAACATTGGCAGCGAGTAGCAGTGGTTATTTATTGACTGCCAATACAAGTCCAGACATCTTCAATGGCCCCTTAACGATCACCAATACGGGTAGCAACTACATTTACCTGGCGCACAATGTGGCCGGAAATGAGTTTAACAACGATATTATTCTGAACAATACTGGCAGTGCCTTGGGAATTTTATTTTCCAATAATGCGACTGGAGCCTCAACCTTTACGAATGGTTTCTTACAACTGGGCGGTAGCGGTTTTTCAACCGGAGATCTGCGACTCCGAAGATTTAGCCAGGTGGGTGCCGCTTTTGATCAAAGTCTTACCCTCACGGGTTCGGCCCGATTATGGATTGGACCTAATTCAGCTTTTGATGGAGACGTGACGTTCGTATCGCCTCAGCTTTTATTAAATGGCGCCACCTACAACGGGGTAACGTACCTGGAAAAAAGTGGTGCCAGTCCGAGTGGAGCAAACGATGGAACAGGAGGCAATGTATTCAATCAACTTACCACAATCGTAAACTCAGGCAGTGCTTATTTGCTTACAGGAGCAACATCTCCGGATATTTTCAATAGCGATTTAATTGTCACGAACTCAGGATCCTCCACCATTCGGTTGGCCGATAACTCAGCAGGAAATCAATTCAATGGTGATATTGAATTGAATTCAACCTTCGGTGGTGGAGTCTATTTTGGAAACAATGCATCGGGTACGTCAACCCTGGCGGCTGGCAGAACAATTGGTGTTGGTTCCTCCGGAGTAATCAGCGGAGATATTCGTTTGATCCGGTTTAGTCAGGATGGACCAACTGCACAAACCCTCGACCTGACCGGTATTGCCATACTTACCTTAGGCCCTGCTTCTGAATTTGATGGCGATGTAGTATTCCGGGCTCCGCAATTGCTTTTAAATGGGACCGTGTTCAATGGTGATGCTGAGTTGGAAAAGAAGGGCGCTACTGATAATGCAGGGACTGGCGGCAACACGTTTAATGGTATTACCTCCCTTATCAATTCAGGGGCTGGATATTTATTAACGGCAAATACTGCTCCCGATATTTTTAATGATGCCCTCACAATAACCAATACTGGGTCCAGTCTTATCTATCTGGCTCATAATTCAGCTGGCAATCAATTCAATGGAAACATCACCTTGAATTCAACATTGGGAAGTGCTGGGATTTATTTTTCGAATGCGGCTGGTGGTACCTCAACCCTAAACAATAGTTCTTCATTGAACGTGGGCGGGCTTGGTTTTAGCAGTGGACAACTTCGATTAACAAGGTTTACACAAAGCAATCCGCCTGCTCCTTTGTTAAGTTTAGTCTTAACGGGCACCGCATTATTACGAATTGGACCAAGTTCAACATTTAATGGCGATGTCGATTTTCGGGCACCTCAATTCGAACTGAATGGCGCCATCTATAATGGCACCACCTACCTGGAAAAAACCGGAGCCACCGGCAACGATAGCAATGGCGGCAACACCTTTAATGGACCCACCACGATTGCCAATTCAGGATCGGGCTATTTCAGATTTGCATTAACCGCCCTCGATACCTTTAATGGTGACCTTACACTGACCAACACCGGTTCATCCACCATTCGCATGGCGGATAACTTTCCAGGCACGGTATTTAACGGCAACATCATTGTTAACTCCACGTTTGGTGGCGGTATTTATTTTAGTGAAAGTGGCGGTGGCACGGCAACCCTGGCGGCAGGCAGAACAATTTCTGTCGGTGGCCTGGGATTTAGTATCGGAGAACTTCGGTTGAGACGCTTTACACAAAGCGGAGCCACGGCACAAAATCTTGTCTTCACAGGAACAGCCGGTTTGGTTGTAGGCCCAACCGTTACATTCAATGGTCCGGTCGATTTCAGAGCACCACAGCTCTTCATCAACAGTGGAACCTATAACAATACTGCTCATTTAGAGAAAACCGGAGCAACTTCCAACGAATCATCGGGTGGGGCATTATTTAACAGTACTACGACTATTCAAAACAGTGGTTCCGGATATTTACGAACAACCGGAGGGTTTACCTTTAATGGCGTTACCAACCTGATTTGTTCCGGTTCCAATTATTTATTGCTTGAACTTGGAAGTGGCAGTACCTACAATAATGACCTTATTCTTACCAACACCGGAAGTTCAAATGTTAGAACCGGTTATGCGGGAACAACCAACTATAATGGCAACATCCAGGTCAACAGTACGCTGGGAACAGGCGTGTACTTTGGTGAATCCGGTACCGCAGTCGCTACCCTGGCATCCGGAAGAACCATTTCCGTTGGCGGCACTGGATTTACGGCAGGTGCTTTATATTTTCAACGGTTTACGCAAGCGGGCGCAACTGCTCAGAATCTGGTGTTAACAGGTTCCGCTACCTTTCGCTGTGGTACTGCAACCATTTGGAATGGTGGCCTGACCGTATCATCTCCATCTGTACTTCTGGAGGGTGTAACTTTAAATGGCACAACTAATTCCATCACGAAAACCGGTGCTTCCACTGATAACAGCAATGGTGGAAACACCTTTGGCGGATCCACCACCTTCACCAATTCCGGAACCGGTATTTTTCGGTTTGCCAATGGCGCAGCTGATGACTTTACTGGAAACGTTACCTTCAACCAGGCTAATGGAACGCTAAGCCCCGCCTATAATGTGGCCAGTACATTCCGGGGTGATGTAACCGTAAATGGATCGACTGCAATTACGTTTGGCACCAACAATGGAACGATCATATTTGCCGGAAGTGCTAATCAATCCATTAACAAGAGTGGAACCGCATCGCCTATTTTCAGAAGGTTAACGATGAACAAGTCAGGGGGAACCGTCACCCTCAATACCGATGCCTCCGTTACTGTCACCGCTACCTTCACGGCCGGGATAATCAACACCACCAGTTTAAACTACCTGAACTTCGCGGATAATGCGACCGTTACCGGTGGATCGAACAGCAGTCATATTGATGGGCCCGTGCGGAAAACCGGAAATGATGCCTTCTCCTTTCCTACCGGAGATGGGGGATTCTACCGAGCCATTGCCATTACGGCACCTACCAATGTTGCCCATTATTTTACAGCAGAATACTTTAAAGCTAGTCAGGCATTTGGTGGTCCGTCCACCTATCCGGCAGGAATCGTTACGGTAAGTTCATGTGAATATTGGACGTTAGACCGCAATCCGGTTGTTGGCGGATCAAACGTAAGTGTAACGCTGAGTTGGAATTCACCCGATTGTGTGGGGCCCTATATTACGGATATCACCGACTTGCGGGTAATGCGTTGGGACGGGGCCGCCTGGGTAAATCATGGAAACGGTGGCACAACCGGAAACGCAACGCTGGGAACTGTGATCTCGTCAGGCCCGATTACTAGTTTTAGCCCGATTACACTTGGTTCTACTTCACTTGACAATCCTTTGCCAGTGGAACTTATCCGTTTTTCGGCTGAACCATTTGAAGATCATGTCCAGGTCAATTGGACCACTGCTTCAGAACTAAATAATGACTATTTCATGGTTCAGCGCTCCGCAAACGGAATCGAGTTTGAGAATTTGGGAAAAATCGAAGGCGCGGGTTCAAAATCAAGTGCTACCACTTATCAATTCTTTGATGAGAATCCCTTACCGGATGTATCGTATTACCGACTGCGGCAAACTGATTTTGATGGGAAGACAACTTTTTCAAACGTAGTGTCAGTCAATTTCTCAGCATCGGAATTTTCCCTATATCCAAATCCCGTAACCTACGGAATTGACGTTACCCTTTCGCGTAAGGGTGATTACGTGTTAACCAACAACCTGGGTGTGATTGTCATGCGGATCAGTAATGCGAATAAATTTGAAGTATCTTCTCTGGCCCCTGGAGTATATACCGTTCGCAGCTCAGACGGCTCTGTAAAACGACTGGTTATTCAGTAATCCTAAATTCCAAGGTCTTGGTCGTGTGTTCAAACGTTTCAAGATCATAAACCCGCTCGGAGTATTGCACCTGGTGGTCATGCGTGATCATCACGACAGTTGAACACCGGGTTCCATAGCCATTGGTTTTGATAAACATGGAAGAAAGGGCCCGCTCGCGTTCAAGACCAATACCCGTGTCAGGAAGAAACGGATCCTGAGCCCGCTCTTCATCATACAGCATTTCCAATAAGCTATTAGATGAAATCTGGGCTCCTCGAATCAACTCCGAAAACTTTTCCTTGCCACGGCTCACCTTAGGCCATGGGGTATCCAATAAATGATTGCTTAACCCATATATACCGGACGTTAAGTGCCGAATGTCTGATCCATAATTCGAATAATACCACAGCTCATGCGCTGAACCGGTAATTAAGTTGAAACCGTTATACGCTAACCCTTGCTGTGAAACTTTCTGGAGATAGGCCTCCGGGGTAACTCCATGAAGTAAGAAATCCGACACCAGTTGGCCACGTGATGGGGCGTTGGGATTAATGTTGGCTGGATCACGGTAATTGGTTACGATCCCAATCTTTCCATCTCGGGTCATCGCCATCCAGGTGCCCGAGGCTTCCAGATCTCGGCCTCCCAACACTGCGGGGTAATCCTCCCAATAATGAAGGGGGGCTGTTTTACGTTTATAAAACTCATCGCGGTTGGCTGCAATGATTAATTGATAGTCAGGATGTTGGTTGAGCGCTAAAAAAATCAAACACATGGCCACGATCTGTTAAAGAAACCACATTGTAATGTAAAAGAGAGCTTTCCTGTAATACTCCACCGAAACCAGTACTAAAACAATAATGACAACCGTTTTTATTGCGGCCCAATACCACTCTTGATGATAAAAGATGCGTTGACTGCGAGTTAACCAATATAGGGTGGTGATCAACATGACGATAGTGAAATAAAGGTCGGATAGAAGTATTTCCCAATCCCAGCCCAGTGGTGCAACCCAATCGATCAATAACTTAAAGAGATTGGCCAACAAGACCGCATTGATCAACAGCGAGAAACTGTAATACTCAAGTGCGTACAATAAATGATCGAAAAAATAGGCTTGTCTTGAGAAATTGACAACGACCAAAAACAAGGTCATGGCCAATACAAGGACAATGATCAATATCTTGGAGAGGTTGGTTGATTTTTCCTGGTAGTTTCGTTGAAACTCCTCCATGCTGATATCCTGTTCATCGAGATAAACATTTATCCGTTCAGTGGCCCTGACGCTATGTTGACCCAAGGAATTCATTTGGGTATACAAGGTGGAGTTATAAGAATCAAAAACCGGAAACAGAAAATAAAAGAAGTTGGCTACGAAAAATAACGACACCATCTTCATATACGGCACCCGCTTACCATCCGCAATGTTGCGTGAAAGCTGACCGGGCCGGGTTATCAACAACTTGAGACTCTTGATAAACTTTCCATCAAGAAAAGTAAAGGCATTGAGTAAGCTATCCAGAAAATTAAGAAAGGAACGTTCATGCGGTTCCATTACTTTCTCTCCGCAAAGGTTGCAATAGCGTCCATGAAAAGTGTTATTGCATACGGTGCAAATCCGCGTTGCTTCAAAATCAAATGCGTCTGGCTTTTTCCTCAATGGCTGAAATCTCATTTTTGAAAATTACTCAAATAGTTCCAGCTGGGATGGCAGCAATTGAAATGATTTCCGATGATAGGGCGTGATGCCCAACGCCCGGATTCCCTCACGGTGTTCATCGGTTGGATAACCCACGTTGGTGTGCCAGCCATAGCCAGGGTAGTGTTCACTTAATTTACTCATCAATTCATCGCGATAGTTTTTTGCCAGGACCGAAGCTGCGGCTATGGATAAAAATTGACCATCGCCTTTTATAATACACTCATGGCGAATGTCCTGATAGGGCTTAAACCGATTTCCATCAATCAATAACAGCTGAGGTCGAATAGTTAGCTGGTCCAAGGCCAGGTGCATGGCCTTGTATGAAGCATTCAGAATATTGATTTCATCAATCTCGATATTGCTAACCTCGGCAATGGCCCAGGCAAGCGCATCCTTCAGGATATCTTCCTGCACGCGCAATCGGTCGTCCCGGGTTAATTGCTTGGAGTCATTCAATAATTCATGCTGGTAATTTTTGGGGAGAACTACGGCTGCTGCCACCACAGGGCCCGCCAAACAACCCCGCCCAACTTCATCGCAGCCCGCTTCCAGTAAATCGGGGGTAAAGGAAGACAATAACATGAAATCAAAATTCAAGATTCGGACTTCAAAATTCAAGGTCTTCAGGAATTATTCTCATCAGAATTTTTGATCTTGACTTGGAAATAAAGAGGCATGAATAACCCCTGGAAAACCCTATCAGCGGCTGAGAAGTATGAAAACCCGTGGATCAAAGTGACGGAATATCAGGTACTGAACCCGGCCGGAGGGCCGGGCATCTACGGAAAAGTTCATTTTAAAAACCGAGCCATTGGAGTATTGCCACTCGACCATAACAACAACACCTGGTTGGTGGGACAATGGCGCTATGTTCTCAACGAATGGAGCTGGGAAATACCCGAAGGCGGAGGGCCACTATTTCAGGATCCCTTACTCGCAGCCCAACGCGAACTTCAGGAAGAAACAGGCATCCGCGCAAAAAAATGGACCTTGATTCAACGGGTTCATTTATCCAACTCCGTGTCAGACGAAGAAGGGCTGCTATACCTTGCCGAAGAGTTAGAACTAGGAGAAAAGTCGTTGGAAGAAACCGAAGCCGATATGAAGGTTTGGAAATTACCTTTTGAAGAAGCACTCCAACTGGTCTGGGATGGAAAAATAACCGATAGTTTGAGCGTCATTGCTATTCTGAAAGTTCATCAATTAAAATTGAAACAGGCCTAATCAACAACATGAGTGTCCGACAGCACATCAAGCCTAATTTTTTGTTGGCCTACCCGGTGATGCTGAGCATGTTGGGGCAGGTTATGACAGGCGTAGCCGATAGTGTAATGGTGGGTTGGACCGGCCCGGTTCCGTTGGCTGCGTCTTCATTGGCCAATATCTTCTTTTCCATTCCTTTATTTTTTGGTGTGGGGGTTTCCTATGCCATCACTCCCCTGGTGGCTCAGGCTGAGGGGGCCGCAGATCCATCCAAAATCGTAACAGTTTTAAAGAATGGATCGCTGATCAACCTGATCACCGGACTTCTGCTGACCCTGCTGATTTTCTCTATTGAACCCTTCATTTACTATATGGGACAACCGGAAGAAGTAGTTACGCTCGCCATCCCCTATCTCAGCATTGTTGCGGTATCAATCATCCCCACCATGATCTTTCAAACCTATCGCCAGTTTGCAGAAGGGTTGCAACGCACGCGTGTGGCCATGGTGATAGTCGTGGGAAGTAATTTGATCAACATAGCTCTAAACTATCTTTTGATTTTTGGAAAGTTCGGTTTTCCGGAATTAGGGTTAAATGGTGCCGGTATTGCCACGTTACTTTCACGTCTAATTATGGCAATGAGCATGATGGCGTATGTTTATTGGGGGAGAAAGTTTTTGAACTATCGGAGCGGATTTTCCATAGGTGGCTTCTCACGCTCACTCATTATCAAAATGCTTCACATCGGTTTACCGGCAGGGTCTCAGTTTATTTTCGAAGCCGGGGCATTCGGTTTTTCTGCTATCATGATGGGTTGGTTAGGCACCACGGCATTGGCTGCCCATCAAATTGCCATTAATCTGGCTACCATCAGTTACATGACTACTTCAGGTTTAGGAGCTGCAGCCACCATTCGGGTAGGTTACTTTCTGGGTCAGCAGGACCATAAGAATCTTCGGCAGGCTGCCTTTACCATGATTGCCATGGCGGTGGTGATCATGGCAGGCTGGGCCATTCTGTTTATTGTGGGGAGATTGGGTTTACCCGCATTGTATATAGACGATCAATCCGTCATCATCTTAACATCAGACCTGCTCATTGTGGGTGCCTTCTTTCAATTATCGGACGGAGTGCAGGTAGTTACAGCCGGAGCCTTGCGCGGACTGCAAGATGTGAAGATTCCCTCGGTGTTAATCTTTGTCGCGTATTGGGTTATTGCCTTGCCGCTGGGCTACCTGCTGGCCTTCCCACTGAAGCTGGAAGCGATTGGGATTTGGATCGGGTTGTTTTTAGGATTAACCATCACGGCCACCGCCATGGTGGTAAGGTTTTACCGATTGTCGGGTAGGCTCAAGGTGTAGTTCGTTGTTCCAACCACTAAAACTTATTACCTTACTCATTAAACCTGATGCTTATGAAAGCAGAAGCGCGCCCTGTTCGATACTCGCAAACTACCATTACTGAATTGATGATTCCATCGTATGCCAATTTTGGGGGTAAGATTCACGGGGGTACGTTGCTTTCGCTGATGGACAAGGTTGCCTATGCTACCGCCAGCAAGCATGCTGGAACGTATTGTGTAACCGTTACGGTCGATCGGGTTGAATTTCTGCAACCCGTTGAAGTGGGAGAACTCGTGTCCTTACATGCCTCGGTCAATTATGTGGGCCGAACTTCGCTGGTCGTTGGAATCCGGGTAGAATCCCAAAACGTAAAATCAGGAAAGGTCAAGCACACGAATTCCTCTTTCTTTACCATGGTGGCCAAGGATGAAGCGGATAAACCAACACCGGTGCCCGCTCTCATTCTGGAAAACCGGGAAGATGTAAAACGCTTTATTGAAGCGATGCGCATGAAGGAAATTAAAAATGCTGCTCTTGAAAAAATGGATGATGCCAAATCGCACATCGAGGTTGAAAATGCCCATGTCATTCTTAAAAATGAACGTTGTCAAATTGCCTATTAGTTTTTCTATGAATTTCTGCTGTATGAAGTATCTCTTTTTGATGGTCATCCTTCTTATCTCTCCAGGTTTGGTCGCCCAGCCTGTTATTCTTTCGCAACGCGATCAGGCCCGGGTTATTGATGAATTACTGGAAGATCGCCTACGCACTACCTTACCGGCTCTCATGCGCAGGGAGGGTTTTGATATGTGGGTCATTATCTCGCGGGAATACAATGAAGATCCGGTTATCCGTACACTACTACCCGCCACCTGGCATGCCGCCCGTAGAACCACCATGCTGATTGCGTTTGATCCCGGACCCAACAAGGAGCTGGAATACCTGGCGGTTGCCCGATACGATGTCGGCAAACTATTCAAGCGGGCATGGGATCCCGACTCCAACCCCGATCAATGGGCCCAACTTGGAAAAATTATTACCGATCGAAACCCCAAAAAAATTGGAATCAACAAAGCTCCTTCGTGGGGCCATGCTGATGGTCTCACCTCCAATGACTACGATAACCTGATGCGGGTATTGCCTAAAAGTCTGCATACAAAAGTTGCCTCAGCCGAAAAGCTTGCCGTAAGCTGGCTGGAAACCCGGACTGAAAAAGAAATGATGATCTACCAACAAATTTGTCGAATTGCGCATGATATCATTCAGGAAGGTTTTTCCGATCAGGTAATTCAACCTGGCGTAACGACCACCGAAGATGTAGTATGGTGGTACCGCGAGCGAATAAAAGAACTGAAGTTGGATACCTGGTTTCACACCTCCGTGTCCATTCAACGCAATGAACCTGAAGCCATTCTTTCCAAACGGCCGCAACCGTTGGTGATCCTTCCGGGTGATTTATTGCACGTAGACTTTGGGATTACCTACCTCCGATTAAATACGGATACCCAACAGCACGCCTACATCTTAAAAGCAGGAGAAACCGAAATTCCTCAATACCTACGTGATGCCTTTGCCAAAGGAAACCGGCTTCAGGATATTCTCACCTCCCATTTCAAGGAAGGGCGCACTGGCAATGAAATTCTAAAAGCTACACGCGAGCAAGCCTTAGCTGAAGGCATCACGCCTTCCATCTATACCCACCCCATTGGGTTCCATGGACACGCTGCGGGCACCACCATTGGCATGTGGGATATGCAAGGTGGCGTTCCCTTCACAGGCGATTACCCCATGCACTATAAAACGGCTTACTCGATAGAATTAAATTGTACCGTTAATATTCCGGAATGGAAAAAGGATATCCGGATTCAACTGGAAGAAGACGGGTATTTTGATGAAACCGGATTTCGCTATATAGATGGTCGGCAACGGGAAATTATTACCCTACCTAAACAAGATCCCATCAACCGCAAGTAAAATAGCGATCGATGTGTTGACGATTATTTCAGTTTCATGAAAATGATCCGAACGCTCTACACCTATTATGGACTAGCCGTATTCTCCGTTCTCTTCCTGGTATTTTTTCCTCTATTACTGATACCGATGATTTTCCCAACGCAGTTTAAGTGGGTTGGTATTTTTAATCGGTGGTGGGCCCGTTTGCTTTTCTTATTCACCTTGCTTCCGTACCGGGTCGTAATCTCTCCGGCCCTACACCGAAACCGGCAGTACATATTTTGTCCCAATCACTTTTCCTATCTGGATATTCCGACTATGGGCCTAAATCCGATCAATGCCATATTCGTTGGAAAAAATGATATGGAAAAAATTCCCTTGTTCGGATTCATGTATCGCAAACTTCACATCACCGTTGATCGCTCACGACTTAAAAGTCGGGTGAATACACTTTTGGATTCCAGAAAAGCGATTGATGCCGGCAAAAGTCTGGTCATCTTTCCGGAAGGTGGAATGCTCACAAAACACCCTCCCAAAATGCATGCGTTCAAAGACGGGGCATTTCGAACTGCCATCGAAAAACAAATCCCGATTGTGCCCGTAACTATTCCTTATAATTGGATAATTTTGCCCGATCAGCATCCGCTGCGGCTTCATTGGTCAAGAATAGTAGTCATATTTCATGACCCGATTGAAACCCGAGGGTATTCGCTAAACGATGTTGATGACCTTAAAAAGCAGGTTTTTGAGGTTATTGAATCTGAACTGAAGCAGTATGAAAATCAATCAGGAAACATTGGATAAAATTGCCCACCTGGCGCGCCTGGAATTTGATGCTCAAGATTCTGAAAAGATGATTCAGGATATGAATAATATCCTTGCCTTTGTTGAGAAGTTGAAGGAAGTTAATACCGATGGGGTTGCACCCCTTACCACCATGAGTCATGAAGTAAATTCTCTGCGTGAAGATATCGTTCAACCCCATTTGGATCACACCCAAGCCCTTACCAGCGCTCCGAAAAAGGATCAGGATTATTTCCGGGTACCCAAAGTACTAGACTAAGCCCTTGCTATCGCCATGCATGCTATCCGGTTTTGGAAATCCTGGCACAAACCCGATCAATATGTTTTAGGCTTTTTAGCCCTGCTCTTGCTCATCAGTATGGGCTATTTCTGGTATGCCTATTTAAGCAGTCCGGCTCCAGCCATTACCTGGGAAAAGTATCAGCAGCTACAAACGGAAGAAGTAACCCTTCGCTCCTTTGATGTAGGTATTCAAAAAATCGAAGTGCCGGCCGATAATTTTACGGTCTTTGAAGTGTTGTCTGGAAGTGAGATGAATATCACACCTTTCTATTTTCATTCTTTTCTTCTATTCTTTACACTTTCCCTGATCGTCCTGTTGGCCATCATCACCACCCTAAGCCGATTTTGGTTCTTAATTGGCATGGGTGTTTTTTCTTTACTGGTGATCAGCCTTCAACTGGAGTCATTACAAATTCCAGGCTTAACCAACAAGCTGGCAGCTGCTGCCTTGATTGTTCCTACCGTTGGACTGGCTTACTTTTTTCACGCATTCCGAAGTACCGCTTCGTTCATCATGCGGGCTATGGCATTTGCCGGGTTGTTTGTGATGTTGGGGCTGGTCATTACGTGGGTCAGTACGGTTCAAGATCCCCTCCTCCATATTTCAGTAAATGGTTATACCCTGGCCACGTTGCTTACCATTATTTTTATTTTAATGGTAGGACCCGAAATCCCTGCAGCGTTCATCAATCTGCTTACTCAGGGTACGAGGCAAACAAAAACATTACGCCATTTCACCATTATCAGTTCTGTCTATTTACTTAATCTGCTTATCTCGTATGGTATTGAAACCGGCTACCTCGATTGGAATATCCTGGTGATCGATTTTTTTCTCCTCTTTACCGTTTCAGCCATTCTTGGCATTTGGGGATTCCGGCAACGCGAGCATCAATACGAAGATATCTTACCCGCTAATCCATTGGGTGTCTATCTTATTTTATCGATGGCCATTCTCGCCTTCGCTACATTAGGTCTGTATTTTATCACGGTAAACGATACCGTGTCAGGGGTCATGCACGATTTTATCTTATACAGCCATCTGGGTTACGGTATCATCTTTATTTTTTATGTCATTGCCAACTTCGGTTCCATGTTGAGCCAAAATCTGCAGGTCTATAAGGTGCTCTATAAGCCCAACACCATGCACTATGTAACTTTCCGCATCATGGGTTTAATAACCTGTTTTGCCTTTCTGGTTTTCGATACCAGCTACCGTACCGTGGTGGATCAGTTGTATGCTGCGTTCTACAACCAGCAAGGTGACTTATACTACCATCAAAATAACAGTGAAGTAGCGGAAGCTTATTATAACCGATCCGTCTTGTACCGAAATCAAAATCATCATGCACATTATGCATTGTCGTTTATTCAGGCGGCTCGTCTGGAACCTCAAAAAATGAGGCAGGAATTAACGAAAGCCAGTTCGGGTAATCCTACTGAGTTTGCTTTTGTTAATCTCAGTGAATCGTATGAACGAAGTGGATACCGACTTGAATCGTTATCGGTATTAACAGAAGGAACTAAAAAATTCCCGAATAGTGGCCCCATTTACAATGAACTTGGCCGGTTATATTTAAAGTTGAATCTTGCGGATTCCGCTTTACTTTCTTTTCAGGAGGCGCGTAAGTCAAACCTTACACGCGATCTTGCAGAAACCAACTTGTTGGCTGCCAGCGCCCACTTCCGGCTAGCCTATCCTGCTGATTCGTTATTGCAGCTTTTGGGATCCAGTAAACCTGGACCTCAGGCTAATGCGCTGGCGTTGGCCAACATCCAATCTTTACCGATTGACATTCCCTTCAAGTTTGATGGTGATACAGTGCTCTCTGCCACCCGGGCAGCTTGGCTTTGTAACCTGATGATCAATCAAGCGCCTGAAACGGATACCGCTAATCTGACGAATGCCGTTATGCTGGCCCGAAAATCGTCCAACTTTGCTTTCAAAGAAGCCATCATAGTTGCCGCAGCACAAAGCTATTATGTTCAAGGCTATGTTAAGCGAGAGGCTCGCTTAACATAGCCTTGAACATAATAGCTT
>ERZ1066115.282-NODE-282-length-15589-cov-15.148062_pt1 | contig 15589 bp, 15 predicted proteins | sample MGYA00382762_ERZ1066115 | MGnify/ENA primary metagenome ERZ1066115 (study PRJEB33369, sample SAMEA5778345) | biofilm metagenome | biome: Industrial cooling water; feature: Water cooling tower basin; material: Biofilm | place: United Arab Emirates | collected... | reverse complement strand
GGCCTATATCGTTCAGGATAAGCTAGACGGCGCGAGCTTGGAGCTCCAGTACGAGGACGGCCGTTTCGTCAGGGCGGTAACGCGGGGCGACGGGGCGGTGGGCGACGATATCAGCGCCAACGCCGTAAAGATGAACGGCGTGCTCCGCGAGCTGGACGAGCCGTTCTCCGGCGCCGTGCGCGGCGAGGTCGTGATGGCCAAGGCCGTCCATCGAGAGCGCTTCGCCGACAAGGCTAATTGCCGCAACGCCGCCAACGGCATCATGAAGCGCAAGGACGGGCAGGGGGCCGAGTTCCTGGACGTGATCTGCTACGACGCCGCGCCCCGCGGGCTCTATGACGCCGAGCCCGGCGGCTTGTTCTCCTACGAGCTCGCGCCGCCCTTCGACGACGAGCGGGCTAAGCTCGCTTGGCTGGAGGCGAAGGGCTTCACGGTCGCCAGGAGCGCCAGCTTCTCCGAGCCCTACGAGGTCATCGATTACCGGGCACGCGTCGTCGTCGCGCGCGCCGAGCTACCCTACGATATCGACGGCCTCGTGGTTAAATGCCCCGAGAGCGATCCCGAGGACATGAAGCGCGCCCGCCCCGAGCGTCAGATAGCGTTTAAGTTCCCCTTGGAGGAGGCGACGAGCACCCTCCTGGCGGTGGAATGGAGCGAAAGCGGGGCCAACTACACGCCCATCGGCGTCATCGAGCCGGTGCGCCTGGCCGGCACCACGGTCAAGCGGGCGAACCTGGCCAATACGAACACTATCAAGGGCATGGGCCTGAAGATCGGCTCCAAGCTCATCGTCGTCAAGCGCGGCGAGATCATACCCAAGATCGAAGGGCTCGTGGAGAATCCGCCGGAGGCCGCCGAGATCGTCGCGCCGGAGGCCTGCTCCTGCGGCGCCGCGCTCGTCGACGAGGGGACGCGGCTCTACTGCCCGAACGCCGCCTGCCCCAAGAAGGCCCTGCACCGCTTGGAGAAATGGCTCTCGGTCTTGGACGTACGCGACTTCGGCGTCGGCCTCATCGGGCGGCTTTTCGAGGCGGGCCGCGTCCAAACGGTGGCCGAGCTCTACGGCCTCACGGCCGAGGAGCTCGCCGGCTATGAACGCATGGGCGAGATCTCCGCGGCCAAGGTCCTGCGGAGCCTGCATAGCCGGAAGGAGCTGAGCCTGGCGGAGTTCATAGCGGGTTTCGATATCGAGAATATCGGCCTCCTCATAGCCCAGAAGGCGGCCGCGGCCGGCTTCGATACGCTCGATAAGCTCCGCGCCGCCCGGCCCGAGGATCTGGCCGAGATCGACGGCTTCGGCGAGATCACCGCCGGGGCGCTGCTCAGGGGCTTAGGCGAGTTGCGCGAGGAGATGGACCGGGCGATCGAGGCCGGACCGCTCTCCCTGCGCGCCGCGCTGAGCGTCGAGGGGCCCCTCTCCGGCCTGACCTTCTGCTTTACCGGCGAGCTCAAGTCCATGAAACGCTCGCAGGCCGAGGCCCTCGTAGCCTCCTTGGGCGGGGCGGCGCGGAGCTCGGTTACCAAGGAGCTTTCGTACCTGGTGACCAACGACCCCGGCTCAGGCTCGGGTAAGAACAAGAAGGCCCTGTCCCTCGGCGTGCCCATCGTCGGGGAGGACGAGTTCCTGGCGCTCTGCGGGCGGGGCGGCGCGTTATGATCGGCGCGAAGCCTAGGAAGGGCGGACGAGTCGCCGGATCGGGTGCTACCGAGGCGGCCGCGGCGGCCTCGGCGGGCGCCGTTCGGCGGACGAGGCGGCCGCGGCGGCGAGGCGGCGTCTTCGTGCCCCTGCTCGTCCTGCTCCTTCTGGCCGCCGCCGCCTACGGGGCCTTTAACCTCGTGACCGCCCTGCAGCGCGGTCGTATAGCTACGCTTGAGGATTCCATCCTGGCCCTGCAGGCCGAGACCGTGCCCCTGCGCTTCATGGTGACCGAGCGCCGCGACGGGCGGATCGACCTGCGCTACCGGCTGTACGACCTGGCCGGCGAGGAGTACGCTGCGGCCGAGCTCTCGCTGCAGGGCGAGACGCTCTACCTGGATTTCCTGGCGCTCCCCCGCGGCGAGGCTTGGCTGGCCTTTCCCTCCCGGATCTTCACCGAGCGCGTCGCGCCGGCGGACGGAGCGCCGCTATCCGACGCGATCCTGCAGGACGGCCGGCCCCTAAGCCATCGCGGCGGGCCCTTCGGCGAGGCCGAGCTCCAAGAGCTCGGCCGGCTCTACGCCGCCCTGCTCGCCGGCGAGCCGATCCGCGGCGCCTTCGGCAACGCCGTGCACGACTTGGCCGAGCTGCGCCGCTTCGAGCCCGGCGTCGTCTATAAAGTGGTCGCCCGCAAGAAGGGCGGCATCGAGATACTCGAGGAGTAGGGCGGGATGGAAGCCTTGAATTTACGGGGTATAGTCGACGCCGCGGCCGGCGCCCTTCGTTTCCTCCTGGCTACGCCCCTGGGCCTCGGCATCTTGGCCGCCGGTACCTTCGCCTACGCCGCCCTCCGGCTCTGGGCCGCGCTCCGCGCGCGCGCCCTGGCCTGCAAGGCTGCCCGCGAGCGCTTAGGCGCGGCTGAGGGCTTCTTCATCGCCCTAAAGGAGCTCTACGCGCTCGCCCTCGGGCTCGTCGCGGCGCTTCCCGTCGTCGCGGCCTTGCTCCTATCCAGCCTGGCCCTGGTGACGCTCTCGGACGGCCTGGCCAAGTTCGACGAGGCGCGCGCCAACGCCGAGCGCATCCGGGAGCTTTCATCGGTGCTCCGTAATTTAGAAGGGCGCCGGCGCCTCATGGACGTGCGCGCGCTCGCGGCCTCCGGCGGGAAGCTCAGCCTGGAGCTCTCGTACTACGACCCCGCCGCCCCCGAGCGCCCCGCGGCGACCGAGACGATCGTCATCGCCGGCTCCGACGTCTATTTCGACGCGATCGTATGCAATTTCGAATACGCCGAGATAGCCGATGGCCGGCGCGTCAATATCGCCATCCCGTATCGGGTCTTCTCGGAGCTCGTCCCGCAGGCCGAAGGCGTCGCCTTGGGCGCGCGCGGGCCCGACGGCGTGCCCTACGCCTTCGGCCGCGCCGACGAGGATATCTACGGCATAGCGCCCGAGGCTTACCGCGCTCGCCTCGTCGAGCTCGTAGCCCTCATGGACGACGAGGCCGCCGGCCGCCGGGCCGGCATCGTCCGTAGCGTATACGGCAGCGCGCCGCATCGCCTGGTTAAGGCGGGCGACCGCTTTACGATCTGGGTAGAGCAGTCCGGCGGCCTATCGATAAAGGAAAGCTTCTCGTTCTAGCCGCGCCGGCCGGCTATCGGCTATACTGATTCCTATACTTCCTTCGGAGGCTTACCCGTGAACGACCCACAGACTACGCTCAGCGCGGCCTTTGCCAAGGCCATCGCGGCCGCATTCGGCGACGAATACGCCGGCGCCGACCCGCTCGTCCGCTCCGCCCAGGACGCGGCCCACGGCGATTGGCAGGCGAATTTCGCCATGAGCTTGGCCAAGCGTATGGGTAAGCCTCCCCGCGCCGTGGCCGAGGCCGTGGTCGCCGCGTTGGACCTGGGTTCGATGGCCGAATCGGTGACGATAGCCGGGCCCGGCTTCGTGAACGTCAAGCTCTCCGCCGATTTCCTGGCCCGCGCCGTCCGCGACATCGCCCGGGACGAGCGCAAGGGCGTGCCAAAGGCCGAGAAGCCCGAGCTCGTGGCCGTAGACTACTCGGCGCCGAACGTGGCCAAGGAGATGCACGTCGGCCATATCCGCTCCACCTTTATCGGCGACGCGATTACCCGGGTCCTGGCCTTCCAGGGGCATACCGTGCTCCGGCGGAACCATCTGGGCGACTGGGGCACCCAGTTCGGCCAGCTCATCGAGCACATGGTGGACCGGGGCCTGGCCGGCGGCGTCAGCGCCATCGGCGACCTGAACGCCCTCTATAAGGAATCCAAGAAGAAATTCGACGCCGATCCCGCCTTCGCCGAGCGCGCCAGGAAGCGCGTCGTGGCCCTGCAGTCCGGCGACGCCGAGACCGTGCGGCTGTGGAAGCTCCTGATCGACGAATCCAAGCGCTATTTCGGCAAGATATACGCCGAGCTCGGCGTGCTCCTGACCGACGACGACTACTACGGCGAGAGCTTCTACAACGACATGCTCGCCCCCACGGCCGAGGAGCTTAAGGCCAAGGGCGTGGCCGTCATGAGCGAGGGCGCGCTCTGCGCCTTCCCCGCGGGCTTCAAGGGCCGCGACGGCGAGCCGGTGCCCCTGATCGTGCAGAAGAGCGACGGCGGCTACGGCTACGACACCACGGACCTCGCGGCCCTGCGGCACCGCGTCCGCGACCTGGGCTGCTCGCGCCTGGTCTACGTCGTAGGCGCCCCGCAGAAGCAGCACTTCGAGATGATCTTCGCGGTCGCCAAGATGGCCGGTTGGATCACCGACGGCGTCCTGGCCGAGCACACGCCCTTCGGCTCGATCCTGGGCGAGGACGGCAAGATGTTTAAGACCCGCTCCGGCGATACGGTCAAGCTGACCGACCTTCTCGAGGAAGCCTTGAAGCGCGCCTACGACATCGTGAGCGAGAAATCGCCCGGGCTGCCCGAGGCCGACAAGCGCCGCATCGCCCACGCCATCGGCATAGGCGCGCTCAAGTACGTCGACCTGTCCAACGACCGGATCAAGGACTACGTCTTTAGCTGGGAACGCATGCTCGCCTTCGAGGGCAACACGGCGCCCTACCTGCAGAACGCCTACGTCCGCATCAAGGGCATCTTCCGCAAGGCCGCCGAGCTGGGCGTGAAGCCGGCCGAGGGGCCGACGCCGCTTACGGCCCCCGAGGAGCGGGCCCTGGCCGTGGAGCTCCTAAAGCTGCCCGACGTGATCGCCCAGGTCTCGCGGAGCCTCGAGCCCCACCGCCTCTGCACCTACCTCTACGGCCTGGCCTCGCTCTTCCACTCGTTCTACGAGAAATGCCCGGTCATGAACGCCCCGGACGAGGCGACCAAGCGCGGGCGCCTGGCGCTCTGCGGCACGGTGGCCGATACCCTGGCCCTGGGCCTCTCGCTCTTGGGCATCGAGACCGTCGACCAGATGTAAGCGGCCGGCCGCAAGGCTCGGCCCGGCCGCCGGTTGACACCCGGCGGCGCCCCATAGTATAAAATCGCGCCGGTACGCCCCTAAAGGGCGGTACCGGCTCCCGCCTTCCCCGACCGGGGGGCGCCCGTCGGACGCCGTAAGGGTACGCGTCGGCCAGCGCAACGCGCAGGCCTCGTCATACAGAACGCAAGAGGTTGATAGCATGTACGCAGTCGTTGAAGTACAGGGCAAGCAGTACCGCGCCGAGAAGGGCGCCGTGCTCCGCGTAGATAGCATGGAAGGCGAGGCCGGCAAGGCCATGAGCCTCGAGAACGTCCTCATGGTGTCCGGCGACGCCGTCAAGGTCGGCGCCCCCTACGTGAAGGGCGTCGCCGTCAAGGCCGTCATCCAGGACCAGGTCAAGGGCGATAAGATCATCGTCTTCAAGTACAAGTCCAAGAAGGACTACCGCCGCAAGCAGGGCCACCGCCAGCGCTACACCCTGCTTAAGGTAGAGGATATCGTTGGGGCCTAAGCCCCGGGAGCTCGTCGTCAGGGTGAGCGTCGGATCCGACGGCCTCTTGCGCTCCGCGAGCGCCGAGGGGCACGCCGGAGCCGAGCCCGCCGGCCGTAACCTGGCCTGCGCCGGGGCCACGGTGCTCCTGAGGACGGCTTACGAGACATTAGCGCAGTATCCGGGCGTCGAGCTGGCCGGGGAGGCCCCGTCGCCCGGCTTGTTAAGCTTCCGGGTTCGGCGCGCCGCGCCGGAGACGGAGGGGATGGTCAGGGGGGTGGGGGATTTCCTGCTCGTCGGCCTTTCCTCCTTAGAGCGAGAGTTCCCCGGCGCGATACGCATCATTAACGAGAGCGAACGGAGGCTTTAGATGGCTCATAAAGGCGTAAACGGCCGCGATTCCAATCCCCAGCACCTGGGCGTCAAGGTTTACGGCGACCAGATGATCAATGCCGGCGGCATCATCGTCAGGCAGCGCGGCACCAGGATTCATCCCGGCCTGAACGTCGGCCGCGGCAAGGACGATACGCTCTTCGCCCTCGTGGACGGCAAGGTTCAGTTCAAGGAATACCGCGGCCGCAAGTTCGCGTCCGTCGAGCCGGTTCAGGCTTAACGCGCGGGCCGCTTTCCGCGGCCGGATCGGTGCGCGATAGAAGACCGCCAGCCGGCCCGCCGGATGGCGGTCTTCGTGCATTGCGGCAGACGACCCGGGGCGGGAGGCCCCCTGTACGATATGAATAAGTTCGCCGACGAAACGACCATCACCGTCAGCTCGGGCAAGGGCGGCAACGGCTGCGTAGCCTTCAGGCGCGAGAAATACGTCCCCCGCGGCGGCCCTTCCGGCGGCGACGGGGGGCGCGGCGGCGACGTGATCTTCGAGCTGCGGCGCAACCTGCGCACCCTGGCCCACCTGCGCTACGCCCATAACTTCAAGGCCAGGAACGGCGAGGACGGTTCCGGCCGGAACCGCCACGGCTCGGACGGCGACGACGTGGTCATCCCGGTGCCGCCGGGCACCGTGATCAAGGACGCCGCCACCGGCGCCGTGCTCAAGGACTTCGGGACGGCGAGCGAAGGCCGCTGGCTCTTCCTGCGCGGCGGCAACGGCGGCTGGGGGAACGTGCATTTCAAGAGCAGCGTCAACCAGGCTCCCCGTACGGCCCTGCCCGGCCACCCGGGTCAGGAGGCCGAGCTGCGCGTGGAGCTGCAGATGATGGCCGACATCGGCTTCGTAGGCTTCCCGAACGCCGGCAAGTCCAGCCTCCTCGACCGCTTTACCAACGCCAGGCCCAAGATCGCGCCCTATCCGTTCACCACCAAGATCCCGAACCTGGGCGTGCTTACCCGCGACGACCGCGACGTGATCCTGGCCGACATCCCCGGCATCATCGAGGGCGCCTCGGACGGCGCGGGCTTAGGCATACGCTTCTTAAAGCATATATCCCGCACCGCCGCGCTGGCCTTCCTTATCGACCTTTCCGACGACGGCTACGCCGAGGCCTTTAACGTGCTCCTCGGCGAGCTTAAGGCCTTCTCCCCCGAGCTCGCGGACAAGCGGCGGGTGCTCATCGGCACCAAGCTCGACCTGCCCGAGACCGATGGGCGGCTCGACGAGCTGAAGGCCGCCTTGCCCGGCGAGGAGCTCTACGGCATATCGGTATTCACGGGCCAGGGCCTGGACGAGCTGTCGGCGGTCTTCTTGCGCATGGTCGCGGAGGCCGAGGCGGCCGAAGAGGCGCCGGCGCCCGCGGACGGCTGGGGGGAAGCGTGGCCTACCTGATCCTCGGGGGCTCGTTCAATCCCGTGCACGCGGGGCATCTCATCATGGCCGAGGAGCTGGCGGCCGAGTTTTCCTGTAAGCGCGTCGTCCTCGTACCCGCCCGCGTGCCGCCGCATAAGGATCTGATCGACGACCCGGGGCCGGCGCTGCGGGTCGCGATGCTCCGGGCCGCGACGGCGGGCGACGGCCTCTTCGAGATCGAGGACTGCGAGCTTACGCGCGACGGGCCTTCATACACCGTCGACACCCTCCTGCACCTGCGCGAGCGCTATCCGGGAGAGGAGGCGTTCCTGGCCATAGGCGACGACCTGGCCGGGGGCTTTCCCTCCTGGCGGGAGCCGGAGCGCATCGTCGAGCTCGCCCGGCTCGTCATCGCGCGGCGCCCCTCGGCTAAGGCGAGGCGGGGCGGCGCCGAAGACGGCGGCCCCGAAGACGGCGGCGCCGAGGGCGACGGCGTCCCGGCGGGTTTCCCGTACCCGTATCGCCGAGGGCATAACAGCCCCATTCCGATCTCCTCTTCCATGGTAAGGGAACGCATCCGCGAGCGGGGCGCCTGGAGGCGGCTCGTGCCCGAGGGAGCCGCCCGCATCATCGCCGACGGCCGCCTGTACGGCTATTGCCCGTGAGCTTGTCCCTCGCCCGCCTATCCTATACAATACCGCCGCCGAGCCCAGCATGCGAAAGACGACGTTTAACCCCAGCCTGATACTCCTCGCCTTCATGGTCGCCCTCGTGGCGGTGTTCGGCGCCTATATGGTCTCGCTCCTACGGGTGGAGCCTATCCAGAAGGCCATCGACGACGATACCCCCATGAACATCGCGCTCATCATCGAAGACGCGGGCAAGCCCCTGTCGACCCAGCTGCTCATGTACTATCCGGGCAATGCGCGTGGCGCCCTCCTGGACATACCGAGCGAGACGGGGCTCATTATCCGGTCGATCAACCGCGTCGATCGTATAGACGCGGTTTACGATCCGACCGACCTGAAGCCCTTCATGGACGAGCTCGCCGGGTTGACCGGCGTGGGGATCGACCATTACGTCGTTTTAAGCCTGGATGCGTATAGCGAGCTCGTAGACATCTTGGACGGCGTAACGATCTTCGTGCCGAACCGCATTCGCTTGGACCATGAAGGCCGCCGCGACGCGGTGCCCTCGGGCCTGGTCGCCATGGACGGGGCCAAGGTCGCCATCTACGCCCGGTACCGGGACGCCGATCGCCTCGAGGCCGAGCTGGTGCAGCGCCGCCAGGTCCTGTTCCAGGCGCTCCTTAGGCGTATGGGCGAGCGCTCGGCCTATGTCGCCCATCCCGAGGTCCGTCGCGCCCTGCTGGAGCGCGCGCGGAGCGACTTAAAGCCCGATTCCTTGACGCGGCTCGTCGCCGAGTTCGCCCGGATGGACCTGGACCGCATCGTATTCCAGCGCGTAACCGGGACCTATCGCTCCGTAGAGGGCGTCGAGCTCCTGTTCCCCGCCTGGGACGGTCAGCTCGTCAAGGATATCGTCAAGCAGACCCTGAACGCGCTCCTGAACGCGGAGGCTACGGCCGTCGAGGACAAGGTCTTTACGATCGAAATCTTGAACGGTACGGGGCAACGCGGCCTGGCGCAACGTACGGCCGAAATCTACGCGAGCTTCGGCTACGAGGTGGTATCCGTCGGGAACGCCGATAGGCAAGACCTGGCCAAGACCCAGGTGCTTCATTATTTTAACGACGAGGCGGCGGCCTCCATGGTGGCCGGCATCATACGCTGCTCCAATCTGGGGCAGGCGACCTTCGCCCAGGCCGGAGGCGCCAGGGCCGACTTCGTCATCATACTCGGTAGGGATTTTAACGGGAGGTATTGTGTCGAATGAGCTACGAGAGCTGCTGATCGACTGCGCCCAGGAGCTCGCGGACCGCAACGGCGGCGATACGGTCCTTTTGGACCTGCGGCCCTTGTCGTCGTGGACCGATTTCTTCATCGTGACCGGGGCTACGAGCTCCACCCACATGCGCGGCCTTCTTAAGCACGCGGACGAGTTCCTGGGGCCGCGCGGCTACGCGCCCCTGCGGCGGCCGAGCCCGGCCGAGGACGAGGAGTGGTGCCTGGTGGACTACGGTCCCTTCGTGCTGCATATCATGAGCGCGGGGGCCAGGCAGTTCTACGAACTGGAGAAGCTCTGGTTCGAGGCTGAGAAGACCGATTTTAAGCCGCGCACCGGCGCGGATCGGCCCGTATAAAATGAAAAGGCCGTCGGCTCCCACGAGGGAGGCGGCGGCCTTTCGCTTGCGTCGACTCGATTATTCGTCGAAGTCGTTGTAGTCTATATCGTCCTCGTAGTCGTAGTCCTCTTCCTCTTCTTCTTCGCCGAAATCGTCATCCTCGTCGTCGAAATCATCGTCGAAGTCGTCGTCGTCGTCGAAATCCTCGTCCTCGTCGCCGAAATCGTCGAAATCGTCCTCTTCTTCGAAGTCGTCCTCGTAATCGTCCTCGTAGTCGTCGAAACGAACGAAGGGAGACTGGGTTTCATGGACGAACTCGCCGACGCCCATGAGCGTAAGTTCAAACGCGTCGCTCGAGCTTGCCGTTTCCCGTATCGGGTCCATATCAGGTCCTCCCTATATCATCGGCCGTTACGGGTGGCTCCCGCGCCGGTTTGTAAGTAGCAGCTTAGGCTGTCGTACGCTGAAATCTAAAAGAGACCTGATCGGTCTGTCAACTATAATCTATCGGGAATAGCGCTTATTTCATGGCCGAGCGCGCTCGGCGGCCCTTCTATCGGCCGCCGTCGGCCGCTGTCGCGCGCGGCGGCGCGGCCTACGGAACGTTCGGACTGTTCCGCTTGCGCGCGGCCGATACTCGGTTTAGAATAACGGCGGCTCGTACAACGATCGGCAAGGAGAGGCGCCGCATGGAAATCACCGACATCCGCATCCGCAGGGTCAGCTCCGAGGGCAAGTTAAAGGCATACGTGACGGTTACCTTCGATAATTGCTTCGTGATCCATAACGTAAAGATCATCGAAGGTAAGGCCGGCGCCTTCATCGCCATGCCGAGCCGCAAGACCAAGACCGGCGAGTATAAGGATATCGCGCACCCGATATGCCCTGAATTCCGGCAGAAGCTCCAGGATCTCATCGTTAGCTCCTACGATCGCGGGGATAATTCGGACGAAGAGCTGCCGCTCTAACGCGGAAACCGCGTTCGGGGGCGAAATTGCGCAAAAGACCCGCCGACCCCCCGTGACACGGAGCGCCCGTTTAGTGTATAACGTTGTCCGATCCGCCGTCTGCCATGAGCTCGGCGGCCTTTGGGACGTCGACAAGCGGTAAGTCAGCGGTTTTTGGTGCCGCCAATCGAAGGTTCGAATCCTTCCGTCCCAGCGCACGAACATACGCCACGAGCGAGGAGAACATATCCATGAGCCAGCACGTATTGAACGCCGGCCTCCGCGAGCCGAGCGGCAAAGGCGCCCTGAACAGCCTCCGCAGGGAGGGCAAGATCCCCGCCGTCATCTACAACCGCCAGGGCGGTTCCATCGCCTTGACCCTCGACGCGAAGGAATTCAGCAAGGCCGTCAAGGGCGTCTCCGAGAGCACCATCGTCAAGCTCGTCGTGGGCAAGGATTCCTACGAGTGCACCATTAAGGATCGCCAGCTGAACTGGCTCCGCGGCACCATCGAGCACGTCGATTTCTTCGAAGTCCAGAAGGGCGTCGCCATGCGCGCCAAGGTGCCCGTGCACCTGAACGGCACCCCCGTGGGCGTCCGCGAGGGCGGTATCCTGGAGCACCCCGTGCACGAGGTCGAGGTCGAGTGCATGCCCAAGGATATGCCCGAGCGCTTCGAGCTGGATATCAGCGAGCTTAAGGCGAACCACTCCATCCACGTCCGCGACATCAAGCGCGCCGAGGGCGTGAAGATCCTGGCTCCCGAGGACCAGGTCGTGGTGCTGGTGAAGTACGCCAAGGGCGAGGCGCCCGCCGCCGAGGCGGAGGCCGCCCCCGCGGCCGCGGCTCCCGCCGCCAAATAGGCGCGACTTTCAAGGAACGACCGAGGCCGTCCGTCAGGACGGCCTCTGTCTTTATACGGCGGCGCCCGAACGCGCCGAACCGGCCGGCCGCCGGTCCCTGCACGGAGGAATCGATGGAGCCTGGGGCGCTATGAACCCCGTCGACGTCTTAAGGGCCTTCCTCGAGGAGCGCGCCGTCGCCCTCGACGGCTGCCTCGTGGCCTTTTCCGCGGGGGCCGACTCTACGGCCCTGTTGGCCGCCGCGGCGGAGCTCTCGTCCGGCGCCCCGCTCAAGGCTTGCTGGGTCGACCACGGCATCCGCCCGCGGGCGGAGCTCGAGGAGGAGGAGGCCTTCGCCCGGGCGACCGCGCGCGAGCTGGGCGTCGAGCTCCATACGCGCCGCGCCGCCCCCGGCCGCCTAGAGGCGGGGGCCGGCCGGCGGGGCGGGGTAGAGGCGGCGGCGCGCGCCTTCCGCTACGCGGCCCTGCGGGAGCTCAAGGCGGCCCTCGGCCTGCGATGGATACTGACCGCCCACCACGCCGAGGACAACGCCGAAACCCTCATCATGCGTCTGTTCGGCGCCGCGGGAGCGGGCGGCCTTTCGGGCATGGCCCCGCTCTCGGGCGACTTGGCGCGCCCCTTCCTAGGCTTAAAGAAGGACGAGCTTATCGCCTATCTCGACGCTCGGGCGCTGGGCTATCGCGTCGACTCTACGAACGCATCCGACGCGTATCTGAGGAATAGGATACGGTCGCGCTTGGCGCCGGCGCTCGCCGATATTTTCCCCTCCTACCTGAACGCGCTCGAATCCCTGGCCCGCAAGGCCGCCGACGACGACGAGGCCCTGGTATCCTACGCCCGCGGCATGGCGCGCGACGGCGCGATACCCGCGTCGTCTTACCTGGCCGCGCCCCGGGCCGTGCGCCTGAGGGCGCTCTATCTCCTGGGCGACGAAGCCTTGGCGGCCCTTCCCGGCCTCGGCGCCGAAGGACCAGCTGAGACGCGGATCCCCTGGCGCTTCGCCTTAGACCTTGACCGGAAGATATGCGCCCTAGCGGCGGCGCCGGCCGACCTTGTCTCCCCGGCCGGCCATGGCTCTCCGGCCGACCTTGTCTCCCCGGCCGGCCATGCCGCCGCCGCCGGCCGCGGTCCGGCGACGCGGCTCGGCTATTGGTCCGGCATAGCCTATACGTTCATCGACGGGGCTATCCGCGCTACGCCTGGCGCCGACGTCCGGGCGCCGGCCGATCAGGCGCCCGCCCCCGGTTACGCCCTGGCTATCCGCGGCCCGGGCGAGTATCGCATAGGCACGCAGGGGAGCTGTACGGTATACTGGCGCGCGGGCGGCGCCGGCCCGCGGGAAGGCAGTTTCCGCTGGCCGCTCGTCATACGGTCGCGCCGGCCCGGCGATAGGCTAGCCGGCGCCTTGGGCTCCAAGGGCCCGGACGAAATCGTCGCCGAACAAGGCCTGCCGGTCGGCGCACGGGACGCCGTGCCGGTGCTCGAAGATCCCGACGGATTGGTCGCGGTATTGGCTTCGGCCTACGGCGGCCTCGATCGCTACCGACGCAGGGAACTTGATCCGCGCGCCGAGCGCGCGCTCGCCATAGAGTTGAAAGGAGTCTTCTAACCCATTATGCCGCTGGACGACGACGAACGACAGAAGATACCCAAAAAGCCGGAGCTCGGGCCGCCCCGCGGCTCCAAGATCTCGCTCATCATATTCCTCGGGCTCATGTCCGTGTCCTTGGCCCTTTTCTTCGTCGAGGGGGGGAGCGCCAAGCGCGTTAACGTACCGTATTCCGCCTTCTTGGCGCACGTCGAGGAAGGTAACGTCGACTCGGTCCGTATCGTCGATCAGTCGAGGATACAGGGCTCCCTCAAGGGCCGCGACGGCGCGAAGCAGGAATTCAATACCCTCATACCCTACGCCGACCTGGGGCTCTTGGATCGGCTGGCCGCCAACGACGTCAAAGTAGAGGGCGTGGAGAGTACCGCCGGCCCCTTCCGCATCTTCCTGGAGCTCCTCCCCTGGTTCTTCGGCTTCTTCATCCTGTGGATGATCCTTAGGCAGATGCAGGGCAACAACCGCGCCTTCAGCTTCGGCAAGAGCCGGGCCAAGCGCTACGCCGATACCGGCAAGAAGCTGACCTTCGCCGACGTCGCCGGCCAGAAAGAAGCCAAGTTCGAGCTGACCGAGGTCGTCGATTACCTGAAGAACCCGCAGAAATTCGTCAAGATGGGCGCCCGCATCCCTAAGGGCGTGCTCCTCGTCGGTATGCCGGGCACGGGCAAGACCCTCATGGCCAAGGCGGTCGCCGGCGAGGCGGGCGTGCCGTTCTTCCATATGTCCGGCTCGGATTTCGTGGAGATGTTCGTGGGCGTCGGCGCCAGCCGCGTGCGCGACCTCTTCGAGCAGAGCCGCAAGAGCGCGCCCTGCATCATCTTTATCGACGAGCTGGACGCGGTCGGACGCACGCGCGGGGCCGGCTACGGCGGCGGCCATGACGAGCGCGAGCAGACCCTGAACCAGATGCTGGTCGAGATGGACGGCTTCGACACCAAGGACGGCGTCATCATGCTCGCCGCGACCAACCGGCCCGACGTCCTCGACCCCGCGCTCCTCCGGCCCGGCCGCTTCGACCGCCAGGTGGTCGTGGCCATGCCCGACATCCAGGAGCGCGAGGACATCCTGCGCATCCATATGGCCAAGGTGCCGGTGGATCCCGATTTAGACGCCAAGAAGATCGCCCGCGCCACGCCGGGCATGAGCGGCGCCGACCTGGCCAACCTCGTCAACGAGGCCACGCTCTTCGCCATCCGCCACGGCCGCGAGACCGTACAGATGCCCGATTTCGAGGACGCCCGCGACAAGATCCAGATGGGCATCGCCCGCTCCTCGCTGGTCATCTCCGAGGAGGAGAAGAAGGCGACCGCCTTCCATGAAGCCGGCCACGCCCTCCTGCATTACCACCTGCCCAAGGCCGACCCGCTCCATAAGGTGACGATCGTCCCGCGCGGGCGCGCCCTGGGCCTGGCCCTCTCCCTGCCCGAGCAGGACTCCTATTCGCGCAGCCGGGCCTGGATACGCGACCGCCTGGTCATCATGTACGGCGGCTTCGCCGCCGAGAGCATCGTCTACGGCGAGACCACGACCGGCACGGCCCAGGACCTTAGGCACGCCACCGAGATGGCCCGCCGCATGGTCTGCGAGTGGGGCATGGGGCCTGGCCTCGAGCCCATAGCCTACGGCCAGGAGGACGAGCCTATCTTCCTGGGCAAGGAAATCGCGCGGCATAAGGATTATTCCGAGCATACCGCCGAGCGGATCGACCGCGCACTTGCCGATATATTGGAAGAGGCTAGGCAAACGGCGTTCGATATCCTGACGGAACATCGGGACCAACTGGATCGCCTGGCCGAGGAGCTCATTGCCAAGGAGACCCTCCTCGATGAAGATATCCGCGCCATGTTCGGCTTCCCCGCGCGGGGCGGCTCCCCGGAGGAAGCGGTCCGCGATTAAGCTTCCCGGCTTCGTCCGTCCGTTTATGGCGGCCGCCGCGATGGCGGCCGCCTTGCCGTCCGCGGCGCCCTACGCGCAAGCGGGCTCGGCCGATGCCGCCTTGGCCGACGCCGCCGAGGCAGCCCGCCACGCGCCCGCCGTCCGGTCATACGTCGAGGCGGCCCGGGACTACCTGGCCCTGGGCTATCCGGCCGAGGCCGTACGCCTCGTCGACGAGGCCTTATCCCTACGCTATCAATCCTCGGACGCCCGCTATCTCCGCGCCATCCTGGCCAGCATGGCCGACGAGCCGGCCCGTCGGGTCGAAGAGCTCCTGGCCGAGGCCTTCGCCGCCTCCAATTTCGAGCTCTACCGGCGGGATGACGCCGAGATACTCTACGCCTCCGTGCTCGTCGATACCCGGCGCCCCGAGCTGGCGCTGCGTTTCATCCAGGCCAAGCCTCGGGACGCGGCGACGCTCTATATCGAGGCCAAGGCGCGGATGGCCATTGGCGACCGCGCCGGCGCGCGCGCGGCGGTCGAGCGATCGATGCGCGTCGATCCCTTCGATCCTAAGGTACTCGTCGCCTGGCTTAAGCGGGGCGAGCCCGCGGCCTCCGACCGAGCCGACGCCGCCCTCGTGGCCAGGGCCTTCGAGTCGCTCGACGGCCTGCGCGATATCGAGCCGGGTCTCGTCCTGGCCTTGGTTCCCTACGCCTACGACGCGGGTGAGGCCAGGCTGCTCC
>ERZ1066115.281-NODE-281-length-15591-cov-9.000064_pt1 | contig 15591 bp, 16 predicted proteins | sample MGYA00382762_ERZ1066115 | MGnify/ENA primary metagenome ERZ1066115 (study PRJEB33369, sample SAMEA5778345) | biofilm metagenome | biome: Industrial cooling water; feature: Water cooling tower basin; material: Biofilm | place: United Arab Emirates | collected... | reverse complement strand
GAATAATGAGGTGGATGAAACCTTATTAACTAAGGAGTATAATAAATTAGGTCTCGTATTTTCTTCTGCTGATTTAAATGAAGCTTTGTATGGCGAAAATCCGCCTCCTGCTTTGGCCCAGCAATTTAAAGATGAAAAAACAGGCGCTTATGATGCCAATGCTGCACGTCAGTTCATCAACTCGTTAAAAAAGAAAAAGCCAAATGATCAGCAGCGTTTATACATTGAGCGTAACCTTATTGGCTATATCGTAAGCAATGGTTTGCGTACCAAATACAACACGTTACTTTCAGGTAGTGTGTATTATCCTAAATGGTTAAGTGACAAGGATGTGGCCGATCAAAACAGTATTGCATCCATCAGCTATGTAGCTGTACCTTATGCTACCATTGCAGACAGTACAGTGCAGGTAACGGATGCTGATTTGGATGCTTATATCAGAGCACACAAAAAAGAATACAAGCAGGATAGAAGCCGCAGTATTTCCTATGTAGTGTTTGATGCAGCTCCTACAGCAAACGATACGGCATTTATAAGCAACGCAGTAGCACAAAAAAAACAGGAGTTTATTAATGCTCCCGATGCAGCACAGTATGTAAATGCCAATGGTTCTGCCGTTTCTTATTTTGACGGATATGTATTGAAATCAAAAATGCAGATTCCTGTTTACTCTGATTCCATTCAAAGCCTCGCCGTTGGTTCTGTATTTGGACCCTATTTAGATGGCAGCAATTTTGTACTGGCAAGAATGGTGGAAAAAAGACAGTTGGCTGATTCAGTAAAATGCCGCCACATTCTCATTGGTACTAAAGATGCACAAACCGGTGCAGAAATCATGAGCGACAGTGCTGCGCATAAAAAAGCCGACAGCGTTGCCGCTGCCGTAGCTGCGGGTGCCGATTTTAAAACATTGGCAGCACAATTCAGCACAGACCCGGGAAGTAAGGATAAGGGCGGTGAATATGATTTCTCTTCTCAGCAGTTCGGAAGTCTGGCAAAGCCATTTGCAGAATTTATTTTCTATAATCCTGCAGGAACGAAACGAGTTGTAAAAACAGATTTTGGCTGGCACTATATAGAAGTGATGAATCAAAAGAATTTTGAACCGGCCTACAAAATTGCATACTATGCAAAACCTGTAGAACCAAGCGATGAAACTGTTAACAGCGCAAGCACCGCTGCCACACAATTTGCATCACAAAGCAGAGATGTAAAATCCTTTGATGCCAATGCACAAAAACAAAAACTCTCAGCACGTGTGGCAGATATAAAGCCTAATGAATTTTCAATTCTGGGTATTGGCGGTGCCCGCCGTTTGATTAAGTGGGTGTATGAAAGTAAAATAGGGGCTGTATCAGAGCCCGAAAATATTGGCGATAAATATATAGTAGCAGTTGTAACAGGTGAAAAAGAAGAAGGACTGCCGGCAGGAAAAGATATGCGTTTACAAATTGAAGGCATTGTACGTAATCTTAAAAAAGCCAGACAGATTATTGAAAAAATTGGTAACAACAGAGATTTGAATGCTATTGCAACTACATTTAAAACTGTTGTAAACAGGGCTGATAGTATTTCTTTCCTTTCACCATTTATTCCCGGCATTGGCCAGGAAGCAAAAGTGAGCGGCGCTGCATTTGATGCTAAAAACAAAGGAAGAGTTTCTGAACCTATTGCAGGAAATACAGCCGTGTTTCTTGTAAAGAATGAATCAGTGGGCTTGAAACCATCTACTGAAGGTGATTACCAAATGCGCCGTGTACAAATGGAGCAATCCATGAAAGGCAACTTTGCTTATAAGTTTACAGAAGCTCTGCGCAAATCAGCAACTATAAAAGACAACCGAATTAATTTCTACTAACAAAATAACCGCATGTGGTGTTATCAATGGGCATAGCGGTAGTTATGCCCATTTTTATTAACAGTAGTTCTACGATGCACCCGATGAAAAACTACGATGGTGATACATTCATAAAATCGAAGTTTCATATTTGCCGTAGATTTACTATCAAACCATTTTCAACATGAGCGAACCGATAGTAAACAAAGTGGCCGAAAGTGCTCTTGTAACCATTGATTTGGAAATGTTTTTACCGCAGGAGCAGCCAGTGGTTTTTGATTTAAAAGACTACCTGTTTATGGGGTTGATTCTTAAAGAAAAAGACTTTAGGGAAGCACTCCGCACAACAGAATGGGATGTATATAAAGACAAAACGGTATTAGTTATTTGCAGTGCCGATGCTATTGTTCCTGTGTGGGCGTATATGCTTATTGCTTCTTATCTCAAAACACAAACACATAATGTGTTTATGGAATCTGAGCAACAGTGGAGGCAAAGAAACCTGTTACAAAACATCAACAACATTAATGCAAATGAATATAGTGGTAAAAGAGTTGTGATAAAAGGATGCGGCGATAAGCCCATTCCACCGGAAGCATACCTTGAGATTACAAAAATAGTACAACCCGTAGCAAAAAGTATTATGTATGGAGAGCCCTGCAGTACGGTTCCCATCTATAAACAAAAATAAAATCAACCAAGGCCCAAAGTCCTGATGCGTTTTAATAACCTCACCAATTTTCACCCCTATCGCCTCAGTGAAAAACAAAGACATTTCATTAAGCGATGGGAGAAGCGCCGCCAAATGCCACGGTGGAAATATGTGTTATACTATGGTGTACTGCGGGAAGGAATGATTTTTTTAGTCATTATCAAATTGGCACAATTAGTCTTTGATTACAAAGGATTTATTGCTTTATATACCAGCCTGGGCGGACTGCTTTTTTTGTTATTTGAAATCTGTTTCTGGCTGGGTGGAGGTTTGGTAATAGGTTGGTTTAAATATACCAGTTACGAAACAGAATATGAAATGCTCAAAAGCATGGAGCATTATTAATCTTCCACCTCTACTACCATTTCTATTTCTACCGCAATATTAGAAGGCAATGCCACCATTCCCATAGCAGCTCGTGCATGCTTGCCTTTGTCACCAAAAATCAACACCAGCAAATCACTGCATCCATTAATTACTTTTGGATGATCTGTAAATTCCGGCAGACAATTTACATACCCATTCACCTTTACAATACGTTTCACCTTACTTAAATTGCCCAACGCATCTTTCAATGTTGCAATTAAACTGAGTGCCGTAATTTTAGCAGCTTCATAACCCTGTTCTACTGTTAAATCTTTTCCCACCTTGCCGGTAATATTTGTTCCATCAGTCTTGGTGGGGCCATGACCTGCCAGAAAAATTAAATTACCCGTGCGAACAAATTTTACATAATTGGCAATGGGTTTACTCACAGGAGGCAATACCAAACCATTGCTTTTTATCTTCTCTTCAGGCGTTTGTGCTTGTGTACTCATGGCAAAAAATGTAAATACGATAAAGAATAGATATTTCATATAAAAGCGTTTTAAAACCATCCCCGTTTTCTAAAGAAATACAACATCACCAGCGGAATCATTACCATCATTGTGCAGGCCAGATAAAACCCCCATTGATGATGTGCATAAGGAATAATATCAAAGTTCATCCCAAACATACCACCAATAACAGTAGCAGGTGCCAGCAGGCAGGTAACAATCGCCATCACCTTCATTACTTCATTCATCTTGAGGTTTACATTACTTAAATATAAATCGTGCATACTCATCATGATATCACGGTAGTTTTCTGCCAAATCATTGGCCTGAAAAATATGATCGTACACATCTTTAAAATATTTTTCGGTTCGCTCTTCCAGCAGGGAGCTTTCGCTCCGTAAAATACCACTTACCATATCACGCACCGGAGCAATATTTCGCTTAAGTACAATCATTTCTTTTCGCAGCTGATTGATGCGGGCCAGTGTACGCTTGTTTGGATTGCGAACAATATCCTCTTCCAGACTTTCAATCTTATCACTCAGCTTTTCCATCACCCCAAAATAACTGTCTACAATCAAATCAATCAAGGTGTAAAACAAATAATCAGTTCCCCGCTGCCGAAGTTTGTTTTGACGGAACTGTATCTTATCCCGCAGCGGATTAAATACATCACGGGAGGCATCTTCCTGAAAACTAATCACAAACTGTTCGCCCAGAATAATGGATATCTGTTCTACCTCAACTGATGACTCTTTTTCATTGAAGTAAAGCATATTAAGCAAACAAAACATTACACCTTCAATTTCATCAACCTTTGGCCGCTGTCCAATACTTAAAATATCTTCCTGCACCAATTGGTGAATACCGTAATGATTGCATATGATTTCCACATCGGCCCTTCTTAAACCATCCACATTAATCCATGTAACACGACTGGAGTGTTTATAGGAAAAACAATCTCTTACATTAGTTAAACGTTCTTCATGAATATTTTCCGCATCATAATCATAAACGTATAAATTGATTTCATCAGGCTCTGTACGCTGCGGAATAACAGTGGGATTAATATTTAAAATTCGTTTCGTACGAAAGAGATTGAACGGATTTAATACAATATCCAGATAAGATTTAGGTTTCCGCATTACAGCAATTTACAACGAATTTAAACAAACGGTTTACAAGTTTCAAAGACCTGCCGTAGCTTTAGCCGCAGAATCAACAATATGAAATCAATTCAGGTATTGCTCGCTGTGTGCTTCTTTACAGCAACAACAATTGCCCAAACAACAGACAAAAAATTAACGGCAAAAATTGAACAGCTCATTTCAGGGTTTAATGGCGATGTGGGTATTTATGTAAAAAGTTTAAAAACGGGCAAGGTAGTGGCCATTAATGCTGACACCATTTTTCCTACGGCCAGCATGGTGAAAGTGCCCATACTCGTAGGCATTATGGATAAGCTGCGAAAAAAAGAAATGCGCTATCATCAGGAATTGATTTATAAAGATTCCTTGCTGTATGAAGGTGTAGATATTCTCGGCTCTTATAAAAACAACGAAAAAGTTGAGCTGAGTAAGGTGCTCATGCTGATGCTTACTACCAGTGATAATACCGCCAGCCTCTGGTTACAAAGCTTAGCGGGTACAGGAGCCCGCATCAATCAAATCATGGATAGTCTTGGCTTTGTACACACAAGAGTAAACTCCCGCACACCGGGCAGAGAATCCAGCCGCAGTATGTATGGCTGGGGCCAAACAACACCAAAGGAAATGGCTACTCTTTTTGAACGCATGTATAAAAAGAAATTGCTGGACGATAGCAGCAGCATTGCCATGATGCGGATGCTGGGCCGTAATTACTGGGACGAGGAAGCACTCTCACAAATACCGCCCACCGTAGAGGTGTTCAGCAAAAACGGAGCAGTGAATGCCAGCCGCAGCGAAGTACTGCTGGTGAACGCCCCACATCATCCCTATGTGTTTTGCATTATTACCAAAAACAATAAAGACCAGAGCTGGAGCGCTGATAATGAAGCATGGGAGTTGGCACGTAAACTCAGCAAACTGCTCTGGCACTACTATGAACCCAACATGAAATAAGCAGGTATTACGTTAAAGCACAGGCGAAATAAAGCTTTGGTACTTTGTTTGTTCTGCATAAAATAATCATCCCTTAAAATTCACAGATATGAAAAAAAGGTTTACCCTCGTTCTAATCATCAGCTCGCTTCTTTTGGCAGCATGCAGCAGAAATACGTATAAATCCGAGCAAAAAGATTTGAGCATGCTTATTAAGCGACTTACCAAAAAGGGAAGCGATGATAAAGTGCTGGCTGATATTCGTTCTATCTATGAACCCGCATTACTGCGCACACAGCAAAATCTGAACAACTATCAATATGATGCGCCTCCGCAAAAATGGGATAAGATTATTGGAGAGATGCAAAACATGCAACGTATGTATGATATCATCAACACCAATCAATATGCGGTGCGAATGATAAAGCCGGTAAATTATTACAGAACCATTCTGGCAACAAAAGACAGTGCCGCATCAGATTATTATGTTTATGGTATGCAGTACTTTGAACGGGAAGGAAGAAACAATTCCAGACAGGCCTTTGAAGCATTTGACAAAACGCTCAGCTATGTACCCAACTTTAAAGACGCACAGCAAAAAAAGCAGGAAGCTTTTAACCGCAGCATCATTTATGTACTCATCAATCAAATACAATACGATGGCTTCGGATTTAATAATAACTGGAACTGGAATAATTACAACAACAGGGATCAAATGCTGCAAAACCAAATCATCAATGATCTGGGTGGCAGAAACAACAGAAACATACCCGCATTGTATTTTAATGAGTGGGATTTGAGAAGAGAAAACCGAGCACCGGATCTGGTGGTGGATCTGGTGTGGCGCAATTCACAATTTGATCAACCGAGAGACAGAAGCCGTAACTATAACCGCAGCAAACAAATAGAAACAGGCCGTGATACAGCCAACAGACCAATCTATCAAACAGTAACAGCCACCGTGTTTGTAACAGAACGTTACCTGGAAGCCAATGCAGATATGAATCTCATAGTTACAGATGCTAAAAACAGAACACAGCTTGACTGGCAGGTGATACCGGCATCATTCAGAACCAGTGTGGAGTTTGCCACCTTTAGTGGCGACAGAAGAGCGCTGGATGAAAATGATCTGCGATTGATCAACCGCAGCCAGAACCAACCCATGCCCAACAGAGAAGATGTGTTTCAGGAAATGATGCGGAATATTTATAATGATATGCTCAACAGGATACAAAGGGTTACAAACTGGTAATATCAATGCGTCTGTTTCTTTTTCATCAATGAAATCAATACGCCGCCGCCAATGATACAAAGAATGCCTGCAAAAGAATACGCATCGGGAAACGCATCGCCCAGCAGCATACCAATAACAATACTGAATGGAATATTAGCATAACTAATAGCTGATACAACACCCGCCTTATCTGCACCATATGCTTTGGTTACAAAGTATTGACCAAACAATGCTGCTGAACCAAGCAGCAAAACAATCCACCATTCATTGCCAACGGGCCAGCGCCAGTCAATAAAAAATAAATCATCTGCCGGAAGGTGAAATAAGAATTTGATGAGTACAAACAAAAGTGGCGTTACAACTCCTGTGAGTACAAAAGATAATACAATCACTCTTGTATCATAATACTGTGTAAGTGTACCCACTGTTAAATACGCAATGGCAGAAGTAATACCGCTGATGAGGCCCGCCACATGATAATACCACGGCAAATTAATATTTGGTTTGTAAATAAGCAGCATGCCGGTAAAGCCAATGATTACCGCCAGCATCACCATTTTTCCTGCATACTCACGAAACAGTACAAACGAAAACAATGCAATGAACAATGCGGAAGTGAGGTTATAACTCATGGCAGTGCCCAATGGTAAATGCAAGATACAATACAGCAACGTGTACAATGCCGTGGTACCCATTAATCCACGAAAGAATAAACGCAGCGGTTTGCCTCCTGTGTTTACGGGCCTGCGATGCATAAAACTTACAATGAGTACCAGCAGCCCCACACTGTTTCTCCAAAAAACTAATTGCCCGGCATTAAACGAATCTTTCAATGCTTTAGCAGCCCCACCCATTACAGAAAAACCCAGCGCAGCAAGCAGCATAAAAAAGATACCACGATACACAGCATATTTATGAGGAACAGCAAGCATGCTTACAAAGCACTGAAAAAACAAGATGTATTCAAAAAAAATTAAAACAATAACCGGGGAAACAAAATCTTAACAAATACGCTTTTTAAGCATTGGACATCATTAAACTATCCTGCTGAAACCCTTGCAGGTAAAGGGTTGCAGAAAAAAAAGAGAGGGTTATGCAAAATAGAATCAATCCTTTCTTGATTTGAATGCAGCAGTTTGCCTGTCTACATTTGCATCATCAAAGGCTAAAAAACACAAACGCCTCTGTTCCGTAAATCCGGGAACAATTTGCAAATTCTTACAACGACAGCTCGTCCATACGAAATCAGACAACTTATTATTTAAACCTGTAAAAAATTTTACTATGAAAAAGATTATCATCAAATCAGCCGTTGCATTTCATTTGTTGTTATTACTGAGCGCAGGCATTACTGCACAGGCACAAACAACAGAAAAACCCCTGAGCGAAATGAAAGTAGCCGGACGCATCAGCAATGAGCCCGTATATGAACTCAATCTTAACAATACATCTTTTGGTAACTACACTATTGTAATAACTGATGAAACCGGACTTGTACTGTACGAAGAAGCAGTGCGTGGTACAAACATCAGCCGCAAGTTTTTACTTAATAAAGCAGAGTTGGGAAGCACAGGCGTATTGTTTGAAATATATAAAGGAGCAATTAAAGAAGCGGTATATTCTGTAAAGAACAACATTATTACTGCTGATACATTATTTGTTACAGCAAAGAAGTAATCCATAAACACCCATCAAAAAAAAGAAAGAGGTTAAGAGCGTTGTTGTACGTAAAGCAAACACTCTTAACCTCTTTTAAAAAACGTTGGGTTATTGTACTGAAACATTCCGGTTACTGCGTGGCACCAGGTATATTTCTTTTTGCCTGCCACCAATGTAGCGGAATCCTTTTTCATCAAAATAGCCATCCTCTTCCAGCATAATGCGTATGCTTTTTTTCCATTCAGGAATATCTGAAGCTGCGTTTAACTCAATGCTGTAAGCCGTGCGTAAGTTCATAGCAAAATCACCGCTGCCCGGCACACCACCCTGTTGATCCCACAAACCAATGGTGGGCCCGGCTGCATGACCGTGAAAGCCCAGCGGATGTGTGTAGATGGTCGCAGCAATGTTTTCCTTCTTCGCCTGTGCGAGGGCGTCAGCAAGGATTTGATTCCCTGTTTTACCGGGTTTGAATTGTGAAGTGAGAATATCCTGCAGACGATTTGCTTTGGCAAAAGCATCTTTTATTGATTGCGGTACATCTGTTTCTCCCGGGCGCAGCACATAGGCGTGTTGCTGAATATCTGTATTCAAACGCAGATAGGTAATGCCAATGTCTACATGCAGCAAATCGCCGGGTTGTATCACATCATCTTTGGGCCGGTTGCTGAAACTGCGCAGGTGTTCAAAATTCTGCGGATCATTACGCTGTACAGAGACAGATGGATGAAACCATGTTTGCAAACCCAGGCTGTTGATTTTTTCACGAAACCACCACACCACATCATCCGTAGTGGTAATGCCGGGTGTGATTACTTTTTCTGAAAAGCCTTCTTCAATGATCTTATGCGTGATGCTGATGAGTTGTGGATAATACTGCATCTCCCGTTCGGTTCTTGTTTCCAGCCAGTTTACTGCCAATGTTTCTGCACTGGTTACTTTTGATTTAAACGATGCAGGAAGTTTGTTCATGAATTCATTATAGTCGGTTACATCCATACCGTCAGCATGACCAAAATTTGTGGATGTATTGATGCCGATTTTTTTTGGGTTGCGTGTAGTAATAATATCCATGAGTGCATCCCACTGGTTGGGAAATTTGGTAAGGTCCCATGCGGCCTTGATATTGTCGCCCACATTGTAACGTGCAATGGCAAGCTTTTCCATCAGTTTCTTTTCTGCATTGTAATAAAACACAAGGATGGTTCTGCGCCGTGCTGATATCCAGGTAGAAGGCAGCATGGTACGCAGCACAGGATCTTCATTGTACTCTCTGCTTACAATTACCCATAGATCAATACCATTCTTCTCCATGAGTACGGGTAATAGATGATTGAAACGATCCGCAAGGATGTCATCAATTACTTTCGATTGTTCACGAAGAGGCAGAATTTGCGAAGACGAATGAAAAGAAATAAAAATAAAAATCAGAATCAATAAGCGATGCATAAGTAAAATGTATAAAGTTTAGTGATACAGCAATAACGAGGAATCAAATTAATTTATCGGGTGTTACAGGAAGATGACGAATTCTTTTTCCTGTTGCATTATACACCGCATTTAAAATAGCCGGCGCTACACCTACCAATGCAATTTCTCCAATACCTTTTGCACCGGTTGGACTGATGATATTATCAGGCTTGTTTACAAACAAAATATCCATTGGCGGCACATCTGCATGAACAGGTACATGATAATCCACAAAGTTGCTGTTAATATAACGGCCAAAGCGATGATCCATTAATGTTTCTTCAGTCATGGCCATACCAATACCGCCAACTGCGCCGCCCACCATTTGACTGCGTGCTGTTTTTTCACTAATGATCTTTCCTGCATCCGCTGCACAAACAATATGTTTCAGCTTGATGACACCTGTAACCGGATGCACATGCAATTTTACAAAGTGCACCGAGAAAGAGTTGGTAGCATATTTACTTTGTTGTGCAAAACGCTCTGTTGATTTAGAGGTCTGTATTTCCGGCTTGCCTGCCTGTTTTAATAAATCTGTAAAATGAATGGAATTGTTTCCTGCTATCAACAATCCTTTCTCATACCTGATGTCTTCTGCCTTCATATTTTTAAAAGCAGGTACTGTTTCAATTGCCAACTCTTTCAACACTAATTTCAAGGCATCACATACTGCCATCACTGCTGTGCCAACGGCAGTAGCAGAACCGGATCCACCCTGTGTAGGACCATTGGGAAAATCAGTATCACCCAATTCAAAACGCACCCTGTTGTCTTCGATCTGCATTTGTTCACTTCCTATTTTCACCATCGCTGTTGAAGTACCGGGCCCCATATCACTTACCGCACTTTGTAATAACAGTGTACCGTTATTACGTAATGTTCCTCTTGCAGTTGCATTGTTTCTGCCCGCACCAAATACACCAACTGCCATTCCATAACCCACCAGCATGCCATCTTCTTTCAAAGTACCGGGCAGTGCCGGACGTTGATGCCAACCAATTTTTTCTTTACCTAATGCATAACATTCTTTCAGGTATTTAGTGGTCCATGGTAGTTTGCTGTGCGGATGTACAGCAGCCTCGTTAATTAAACGAAGTTCAATGGGATCAATATTCAATTTATAACTCAGTTCATCCAATGCTGATTCCAATGCAAAGCAACCGGTAGCGGGTCCGGGGCCACGCATCCAGGTAGGCGTATTGATATCAAGCGGTAAAATTCTGTAAGTAGTGTTTACGTTAGGACAGTCATATAAAAACTGTGATACGTTCACAATACCTTCTGTAAAATTTTCATAAGTAGAAGTGTTGCTTACTGCATGATGTGAAATACCTACCAGCTTACCATCTTTACTGGCACCTATTCCAATTTTTTGCCAGCTCTGCGGACGATAGCCCACCATTGTAAACATCTGTTCACGATTCAACAGCACTTTTACCGGGCGATTTACTTTTTTAGAGGCAATTACTGCTGCGTGCACATGTGGCCAGCTGCGAAGACTGCTGCCAAATGCACCGCCTACATATTCAGTAATCACTTTTACATTCTTTTCATCAATAGCAAACAACCTGGCCAGTTCGCTTTGTACAGACTTGGGCCCCTGCGATTTATCATACACCGTTAATTTATCACCTTCCCACATGGCAATGGTGGCATGCATCTCCATGGGGTTATGTGTTTCAATGGGAATAGTATATTCTTCTTCCAGTTTTACTTCTGCTGTTTTCCATGCATCTTTTTCTTTACGCAGGTATTCAACTGCAGGTTTCAACACGGCATCATTGAATTTATTCCTGTCAAAATCTGTTGTGTGTACTTCTTTTACGTAATCAACTTTTACAAGCGAAGCAGCATGCACCGCACGTTCATAGGTATCAGCTACTACCAGTGCAACAGGCTGTCCATTACTTACAATCAAATTATTATAGAACACTTTGAAACCGATATTTCGTTGATTGGGTCCCTCTGTTGGCTTAAAACCCGGAACCACCGGCGTATTGAGATGATGAATAATATCAATAACACCGGGCGCATTCTTTGCAGCAGCGATGCTTATATTTTTAATAGCGCCTTTAGCAATGGTGCTGCACACAAAAACACCATACACCAAACCCGCAGGCTTAAACTCCGCTGTGAATGTGGCCTTTCCGGTTACTTTTGAAAGACCATCAACACGGTCGTCATCATTATCGGGCAATTTGTATAAAAGATCTTTATCCATAAAGTTTACTTGATCGTGTGATTGAAATAGTTCAGCTTGTGGCTTTTGTTAAGGCTTCAACAACAGAAGCCATGCCCAGTTTTATTTTGAAGTTATTGTGCTGATATGTTTTTGCTCCGTTCATAGCTATGGCAGCAGCTTCCGTGAATACATCTTGTGTAACTGATTTACGAACGAGGAATTTTTCAACGTCATACAAACGCCATGGTTTGTGTGCCACACCGCCCATGGCAATACTTGCTGATTGGATGATTCCATTTTTTACTTCCAGTGCCACAGCAACAGATACCAACGCAAACGCATACGATAAACGGTCACGTACTTTTAAATAATAGGCTTTATTAAAATGATTGGCAGGAATATGAACGGCCGTAATTAATTCACCTGCCTGTAAATTGTTATCCAGCTCAGGAGTGGTACCGGGCAAACGATGAAAATCAGCAAAGGCAATGCTTCGTTCTTTACCATTGTTACTTATATGTACAGAAGCATTTAATGCTGCAAGCGCCACACACATATCACTCGGATGTACAGCAATACATTGTTCACTTGCACCAAAGATGGCATGCATACGATTATAACCATCTATAGCACCGCAACCACTATTGGGATTTCTTTTGTTACAGGGCATGGTGATATCATAGAAATAAGGGCAACGGGTACGCTGCATTATATTGCCACCCACTGTTGCCATATTTCTGAGCTGGGCAGAAGCGCCGGCATTCAATGCCATTGAAAGCAATGGATGTTTTGTTCGAATAAGTTCGTGTTCAGCAGCAACACTGTTTGGCACCAATGCACCGATGGTTACTCCCTTTGCATCTGACTTAACTTCTTTGAGCGGTAGTGCGTTGATGTCAATCAATCGTTCAGGCGCCGTAACACCTTTCTTCATCAGGTCTACCAGGTTGGTGCCGCCGGCTATAAACTGCGACGTTTTGTGTTTCGTGCGTGCTTCTGTTGCAGATTTTACAGAAGAAGCTCTTGTGTATTCAAAATTGATCATACAGCCTTCCCTCCTTTTTTTACTTCAACAATTGCGTCAATAATATTGGGATAAGCACCGCAACGGCAAATGTTACCACTCATATACTCACGGATATCTTCAGGCGAATTGGCATGACCCTCACGGATGCATCCGATGGCCGACATGATTTGCCCCGGAGTACAGTAACCGCACTGAAAACCATCATGTTTCATAAATGCTTCCTGCATGGGATGCAGCTGATCACCATTTGCCAGCCCTTCAATCGTGGTAATTTTTTTACCGTGATTGGTAACGGCTAAGGAAAGACAGGAGTTGATTCTTCTTCCATCCACATGCACTGTGCAGCAACCGCATTGACCATGATCGCATCCTTTTTTAGTGCCTGTAAGACCTATCTGTTCACGCAAAAGATCCAGCAGTGTAGTGCGGGGCTCAACAGATAAACTGTAGGGCTTGCCGTTGATCTCCAGCAACAACGGAATTTTTTCAAAGTACGAAGCGATCTTCTCATCATTTTCTGCTGCTTTTACCAAAAGCGGCGATGCGGCTGTTAACGCAGCAATAGCCGTTGATTTTTTAAGAAAGTTCCGCCGGCTTTCCTGCCCGGAATTGTTTTGTTCTTCTGTAAGCATAGTTATAGTATGTGTTTCTAAGTTAGGTTTTTCATGAAAGGAACAGAAATAAATATTGTGAGCGGCCATTTGCTTCTTATCCTGCGGTGTTGGTGGGCGAGAGGAATATTTTCCGCCCCTGTTAGTGTTTTGCCTCTGTTGGTGTTCGCTGCAGCTGATAAATGAACCAATGATGAATAAGTGCACACCGTCCTCGTTGTGTGTTATCACCAACGAGGAATTCATAAGCATAAAGCTCATGTGTCATTGATCAAAAGACACAACAACGGTGGGTTGTATGCAATACTAAACTAATTAATAATTTTACCCCTGTGCAATACCAGCAATCACAAAAAATAGTTTACTGCCATCGCCCTAATTTCAAATAAAAAGTACAGGAATGCCACAACGATTAGATACAATGCAATGGTTCAATGAGCCGGAAAAGTGGGAAATTAAAAATCCCGCAACAGTTGTAATACACACGCCTCCTAAAACGGATTTTTGGCGCATCACTCATTATGGCTTTACAGTGGACGATGCACCTTTTTACTATGGTGTTTATGGCGGGGAATTTGAAGCTAAAGTGAAAATAGCAGGAGATTATAAAACTACGTTTGATCAAATGGGCTTAATGCTGCGTATGGATCATAAAAACTGGATCAAAGCAGGGATAGAGTTTGTTGATGGCAAAATGAATGTTTCAACTGTTGTAACACACAATACATCTGACTGGAGTGTTTTAGAGTTAAACGAAGCGCCGGCCCTTATTTGGATGAAAGCCTTGCGCCGGCTGGATGCCATTCAGGTGTTTTACTCACTGGACGATCAAGTGTATAAGATGATTCGGACCTGCTGGTTTCAGGATAATACACCTGTACAGGTGGGTTTAATGGCGGCTTCACCGGATGGTGATGGGTTTACAGCAACATTTGAACATTTTGAAGTGAAGCCACTTGCGGATCTGCGCCGTTTGGAATGGTCGGGAAAAAATCATTAACCCTTTTTTTGCGCTTCGTGTATGCTCCGCATCTCATAAAGAATGTGTAATTAAAAGGTAACTAAATTAGTTGCACTAAAAACCAAACACATCCACATGCAAAAGTTATTTTTTCTCTGTTTCTTTTTGTGCTCAATAATAAATACATCAGCACAAATCACCAATGAGCAGATTACCGGTAATTGGAAAATGATCATAAAACAGGGTGAGCGTGTTATAGAAGTAAGAGAATGGTCGTTTTCAAAAGATGGAACAGGTCGCTATTACATGAATTCAGATGCTAAAAACACACGCTGTGCCACTTCTGAATCATTTACCTACCGCATACAAGGTGAAAATATCTTCATCACGCCCATTGTTAGAGAAAAAGGTTGTGCCGAAAAAAGGGGTCCGGACGATGAGCTAATTAAAACGAAAGAGAAAGCTGAACCTTATTCACTCCAGATAGTGCGGGATGCAGCAGATAAGTTATCCATTGGCGGAATGCTGTTTACAAAATACTAAACAGAAATACATCAACAATCAATCTGAAGTAACCGCAGCTTCACAGCAAGAACCCCATCAAGGGAACTATAAGTAAACAGTAATCGTGGTATGTTCACTACTCGTGTTGGTTTCTATTCATTTGTTAAGATTAGTTTTGTTCCTGTTTATATCCTGTTTACCCGGTAGCTTTTTTGCTGCTATAGGTGATTTCGGGGCCCTTCTTTGTTTACCTGCGCAAGAGTTTCAATGGAGCATTCAGCTTTAATTTTGTACATAAACCCAGATGTGGCAAAAGGCTCATACGCTAGTGCTTCCTGGTGCGCTTTTACTTTGCCTTCATTTTATTTCCTTTTGGATCATGTGTTAACTCTGCAAGACCAAGTTTTTCCATTAACGGAGGAATATACATTCCAAAGCGGCCACGTAGCCCCTTTTTAAGTCCATACCAACCACCAACTGGATTTTGCTCCGAAC
>ERZ1066115.280-NODE-280-length-15611-cov-11.999743_pt1 | contig 15611 bp, 10 predicted proteins | sample MGYA00382762_ERZ1066115 | MGnify/ENA primary metagenome ERZ1066115 (study PRJEB33369, sample SAMEA5778345) | biofilm metagenome | biome: Industrial cooling water; feature: Water cooling tower basin; material: Biofilm | place: United Arab Emirates | collected... | reverse complement strand
ACCGCCACCTCAAAAAAGAGATCATTTTTATGATAGGGTAAGGTAAGCGCGCGGGAATAATAAAAGGCACTGTCATGGTTAATCACCACCTCATTCACCTTGACTTCTGTTACCACCGCCACCGGTGGCGATAATCGCGCCTCTTCTACACCTGTACGAAACCAATTGAAGCCCTTGATCCCGCCAAAGTAGAGGTTGCCAGACTTCCCTTTATGAAAGGCTCCGGTATTGAATTCATTACTTTGAAGACCATCTTTTACCGTAAAATTTACAAAGGTGTTGGAGGCACGATTCCAAAAGCATAATCCCGCGTTGGTACTTAGCCAGAAATTATGATTATCATCTTCCAAGACTCCATACACCAGGCTTCCCGGAATACCATGAGTTTCATCAAACAACCGGTACTGGAACGTGGTCGTGTTGAACTCTATCAAGCCAGCTGCAGAACTCAGCCAAAGAATGGATGAATCACTTTCATCGGCATGAATACTCTTCAGGTTAATCCGGTCCAGAAATCGTTGACTTCTAGTGGTTGTCATTTCTTCAGCCGATACCCGCAACAGTCCTTCCACAGAGGATGCCACCCAAAATTCCCGTTCATTACGGGTATACACCCCATTCACATTACTCGTTAAATTCTTCCAGGTCCGGCCTTGATAAATACCCGCTTTATTAACAGTGTACTGATACAACCCAAATTGGGTCACAGCCAAAATACCATTGGAAATTTCAACTAACTGAAAGATCTGACTCTCGTAGGGTACACCCGATGGCCTTTCCAACGGAACATAGGTAAATTTACCAAGCTGTTCATCAAAAATTGATACACCCCGATTATGTCCAATCCACATGTTACCGGAGCGGTCGCGCAAAATGGCACCAACCGAATTGCCCTGCAGCGAAGCAGGATTTTGCGTTTCTGCCTTGTACTGCTTACTGGTTGAATGTTGTGGATCGAAGATGATTAAGCCTTCCGAATTGGTTCCCACCCAAATCCGACCCATCTCATCTTCATAAAGACAACGAACAAAATAATCTTGAATGGCCGAAGGCTCGCCCGGAATAGGATAGAGATGAAAACGCGGGGGCTTTAAATCAAGCCAGCTTACTCCACCCCCATCTGTTCCGATCCATAGATTGTTATCCGAATCCACCAATAAATCAATAATCAAATTAGAGGTGATTGATTCCGGAACAGACCGTTCATGCTGAAAGGTCACAAATTTTCTACGGTCGGGTAAATACACGAAAAGTCCGCCTTCAGTTGCCACCCATAATCGCTGGTTGCCATCGAGCCAGGCGTCTCGCAAGGGTTGTTGGGTATCGACCTGCATGGATTCCAACCGTTGAGAGGCCGAATCATACCGGATCACTTTATTTTCCTGTAACAAGTATAAGGCTTCGGGAGCAACGCGAACCTGAATTCCGGATAAATTTTCAAAGATCCAATCAAACTGTTTGGTCTCGAGATGAAAGCGCAGAATGCCAGGTCGGTTAGCGACAGAAATATAGATATAGGGATAACTCTCCTGGGGAAAGAGACCGTATTCCCCGGGCTGCAGGAATTCCACATAATTAAAGGTCTTCACTTCGTAGGTGTTAATGGAAAATTGAAGCAACCCTTGCTCCGGGTCCAGAATCCACAAATTATTGTTCCGATCGAGTGCTATCAGACTATAATAAATAAAGCCAGTGAAACTTTTCGATAAAAAATCGTACGCTCGCTGGATCTGTTCTTTTACCGGATCAAAAAAATAAACTCCTGTTTCATTGGCGTACCAGATTCGGCCTATGGAGTCTTCGCAAATCCATCCCCGAATGCTGTTGGTATTCGCTTTGGCAATTCCGGGACCTATATAGTTAAAAGCCCGAACGTGCTCGCCATCAAATCGGTTTAACCCATTGGCAGTACCCAACCAGATAAATCCCTTTTTGTCCTGATAAATCCGGTATACCGAGTTTTGGGACAATCCCGACTCAACATCAAGTGTTCTAAAGTGAGGAATAATATCCTGACCCAATCCGGGTACTGAGATAGCCAGGCCGATAAGCCCAGTTGCCAGAATGCGATACAGGTGCACGGCAATCGTATTTAAGTAAACATAGCATTAAAGACTCTTCTAAACCAGAATCAATAACAATTATCGGTGCAACCAGGAATATTCTACCTTTAAGGTTGACATGCGGCTTCTTCACGATCGGTATGGGATTTATTGTCCATCAAAATAGCAGCCTCCACTATAATCGGGTAGGAACCGGCAAACGGGTGTTACTCTTATTCCATGGATTTGGACAACATCATAAAGCCTTTGATTTACTGACTGATGCCCTTGCGGAAACGCACACGCTCTACGCTTTTGACCTGTTTTTTCATGGTGAGAGTAAATGGCCGGACGAAAAACCTCTTGAAAAAGCAACCTGGCAAGAAATGATGGCTCAGTTTTTTGAGCAAACCAACATTGATCGTTTTGGCGTACTGGGTTTTAGCATGGGCGGCAAGTTTGCCTTAGCTACCGTTGAATATTTTCCCCACAGGATTGATCACTTAATTCTCCTGGCTCCGGACGGCATTAAAACAAGTTTCTGGTACAGTCTGGCCACTTACCCAATCGTACTCCGCAGCTTCTTTAAGAGCATGATTCTTAAACCCGGTCACCTGCACGGTCTACTAAAATTCTTGCGAACATTCCATTTGGTAGATGCGGGGTTAATCCGCTTTGCCGAATTTCAGATGAATACGCAGGAGAAGCGCGAGCGGGTCTATTATTCCTGGGTTGTATTTCGCCACCTCAAGTTTGATCTGAAGAAACTCGCCAATCTGGTCCAAAATCATCGGATTCAATTTACCCTGCTGATTGGGCGATACGATAAGATCATTACAGCCCAAAACATGAACCGAATTCTTCGTTATTTACCAGACGTAAAGGTTACCCTGGTTGAGTCAGGTCATAACCGAATTATTGAAACCAGCATTTCGATCCTCCAACACACCTTATAGTCTGAGCTGTGAATTTTTTTATTTAATTTTAACTATAAAATTTTACCATTATGTCAAAAGGAATGGATCGTAAGAAAGAAGAGAAAAAGAAGCCCACTAAAACCCTAAAGGAAAAACGGGCTGAAAAAAGAGCGAAGAAAGCCAACGGCTAAACTCATTGCTTCTTCAAAGCAAGGCTTTATTCCGGATGGGATAAAGCCTTTTTTATTTTAACCTCGAGTGCCTTGGAAAAAAATCTATGCTTGATGTTAGTGCCTGGCCCCTGGCTCCCAAATCAAGCGCATGAACATGCTAAACCTCTGATTATCGCGATGGATGGGTACTCCGCCCAAAATTCCAATCAGAAAATTTGGTGAAACACCCACCCGCATTTGCGGTCGTACAACCGTATCTACTTTTTTGTCGGCCCACGAATTATTGACTTCCACACCAATAAAATTTCGGGTTCCCGAGATCATGTAATGAAAACTGGTGTGTAAATCATAAGAAAGGTGCCACATTTTCTTCTGAAAATTTTGCTCCAGTCTGGGCCCCGTGTACACGAGCGTGTGGTAATTATTACCCCAGCGCTTTGCCGAAATCAAGAAGGGGTTGTAAACATTACCCCGAACCAAGGGATTACCAAACTCGTTCAGATCTGAAAATTCCAACTCATTGATATACCCAAGCGCTATTGACGATTTCAACTTCTCCGAAACAAAGAAAGACCATTGAACCGCTGTTTTCAAACTTTCAATTCGGCTGGAAGGAACCGTGTCACGCTTCTCCTTTCGATACGGAGCAATGATGGTCATCGGCACTTCGATTTCAAGGCCAAGCCGGTCGATCGGTGCCCATTCATATTCAATAAGCGCCTGGTAGGTGTCATATCGCAAATTATCGGTTAATCCAATTCCCAGATTCCATTCTCGTTCACCCTTTCGGGCTCCCAGGTCTCGGATCAAATCAATATACAGCGGTTCTGCATGTAGAACTTTAGTGCGCTCCAGGGGATTCTCAACCTCTGCAATGTATAGACTGTCCAACTCACGGTTAGCTGCCCGCAGTGAATCCAACTCCTGAGCCGCAACTTCGAATACCAACAAGAATCCCAACACGAATGAAGCAAGCAATCGCATACTATGTTCCTTAAAATCTAACGTATTGATTTAATCCCTTTCTATTTCGGCTCAACACATCATCGTGTTAGCCAACTACTGATCAGCGCCAGCAACGTAATGATTAACAGAATAAATAAAAACAGGACATTGATTTTATATCGACCCGTCATGATTGTGATTGTTTTGAAAAAAAATCCAGCGTAAATGTTGGATCAAACAATCTGGGGTGGTGGCGATATAATTTCGGGAGTAAGGGTAGGTAGGGCTTGACTTAATTCGCAACAAACAGGCTTATCAACCCTGGTAGCTTGCACTGGCAAAATCAAGGGAGTGGCAACCAGGTAAACCAGTGTGAAATTGATCGTGACCATAGGTTCCCGATCCGATTCCGAAAACTCTTGGAAAAAGTTATCAACCTGCGCAACTTCTTCCACGAGCAATTCAGCTAGCGACTCGATCTCATTAATGGTATTACTAATTTGTGTTACGGTGCGTGGATGTAAAACATCAACGCTGATATTCAGCAGGTACACGGCCAGCAGGCCGGCTAAAATACGTCCCATACCCGTACGCATGAATATAATGGAATACCGCACCGCGCAAAAATACGCAAATCACGGAAGGGGGTTTCATAAAATGCCTCTGCAAAAACATTCCTATACAAATTCTAATGGGACACTGTGAAACATTATTTTTGTGCTTACGCTCTCCACTATGATCGTCTTCTTCCGGACTCCGGGCGCTACCCTATATGCTGTAGCCACTTCTCAACCCCTTGGTTCTCAAGAGTATGATAAATTGATCTGGCTCTTTGGGGGTGGAAAACCACTTTCCGAACAATCGCTGGCCGGCTATTTTATTGGCCCACGCAAGGAAATGATTACCCCGTGGAGTACCAACGCAGTTGAGATCACCCAAACCATGGGGATTTCGGGTATTGAGCGGATCGAAGAATTTACCGAAGCCACGGCCAACACCCCGCACGACCGGATGCTGCAGCGGCTGTACTCTGGTCTTGACCAGGATTTGTTCACGATTCACCACGCACCAGAACCTATCGTTGAGATTGATGACCTAAAGGCCTATAACGAAAAAGAAGGCCTAGCGCTAAGTCAGGAAGAAATTGATTACCTGAATGATGTCAGCTGGAAGTTGGGACGCAAGCTTACCGACAGTGAAGTATTTGGTTTCTCGCAAGTCAACAGTGAGCACTGCCGCCATAAAATTTTCAATGGAACTTTTATTATTGACGGCCAGGAGAAGACAGCCACTCTTTTTCAACTTATTAAAAAAACATCCCGGGAAAATCCCAACTACCTGATTTCAGCCTACAAAGACAACGTGGCTTTTATTAAGGGTCCGCGTGTCAAACAGTTTGCACCTGCCTCTGGCGATAAGCCCGATTTTTTTCAGGTAACCGATTTCGATTCCGTGATTTCGCTGAAAGCCGAAACCCACAATTTCCCGACTACGGTTGAGCCCTTTAACGGTGCGGCTACGGGTGGTGGTGGTGAAATCCGTGATCGCTTAGCTGGAGGTAAAGGTTCGATTCCCCTGGCGGGAACGGCTGTATACATGACTTCCTATCCGCGACTGGAAAAGGGTCGGCCCTGGGAGAAAAAGTTTGAAGCTCGCCCGTGGTTGTATCACAACCCGGCTGAAATTCTAATCAAAGCGTCCGATGGGGCCAGTGATTTCGGAAACAAATTTGGTCAACCGTTAATCGGAGGCAGTGTATTCACATTCGAGCACTTCGAGCAGCATAAAAAATACGGATTCGATAAAGTGATCATGCTGGCTGGTGGGGTGGGCTATGCCAAGGAAAAAGACAGCAAAAAAGAATCCCTTCAAGCCGGAGATAAGATTGTATTACTGGGTGGCGATAACTACCGCATCGGAATGGGAGGCGCAGCCGTGTCCTCGGTCATTACGGGCGAATTCGCCAATGCCCTGGAGTTGAATGCCGTGCAACGCTCGAACCCTGAAATGCAAAAACGAGTGATGAATGCCATCCGGACGTTGGTTGAATCGGAGAATAATCCAATCGTTTCCATACATGATCATGGTGCCGGTGGCCATTTGAATTGCTTCTCAGAATTATTAGAAGAAACCGGAGGCACGATTGAAATCGACAAACTGCCGGTGGGCGATCCTACGCTTTCCGATAAGGAAATTATCAGCAACGAATCGCAGGAGCGCATGGGATTGGCGATGCATGCAAAAGATATTGACCTGTTAAAGCGGGCAGCCGAACGTGAACGCGCACCTCTGTACATCGTGGGCACTGCCACAGGCGACAAGCAGTTTAAGTTTGTTGACAATAAAAAGAAAACAAAACCGGTGGCGTTAGCCATGAGCCATCTGTTTGGTTCATCGCCAAAAACAATCCTCCACGATAAAACAAATGCCCATTCGTATGGAGAGTTAGCGTATGATACCGCTTTGCTAACCACCTACCTCGAGCAAGTTCTGCAATTGGAAGCGGTAGCCTGCAAAGATTGGTTAACGAATAAAGTTGACCGCTCCGTAACGGGTCGTGTTGCAACCCAGCAAACCTGCGGACAAATTCAATTGCCGTTAAATAACGTTTCCGTGATGGCACTGGATTTTACCAGTAACAAAGGAATTGCCACCGGGATTGGTCATGCACCGGCTGCGGCTTTGGTTAATCCGGTTGCCGGCAGCAAGCTGGCCATAGCGGAATCACTGTTGAATCTTATCTGGGCACCACTTACCTACGGATTAAAGGGAGTTTCACTGAGTGCGAACTGGATGTGGCCAGCAAAAAATGAAGGTGAGAATGCCCGCCTTTATGCGGCTGTAGAAGCAGTTAGTGATTTTGCCTGCAAATTGGGTATCAATATTCCTACCGGAAAAGATTCCCTTTCCATGACGCAGAAATATCCTAATGGAGAGGTGGTCTATTCACCGGGTACAGTGATCATATCGGCTGTGGCCGAAGTGAGCGAGATTCGCCAAACGGTATCGCCTGCGTTACAACCCATTTTCGGTTCCAGATTAATCTATATTGATTTTTCAAAGGATCAGTATCAATTAGGTGGTAGCAGTTTTGCGCAAATTGTCAATCTACTGGGAACTGTAACTCCCACCATTACCGATGAACACTATTTCGCTGCAGCATTCGAGGCAGTTCAACGGTTAATTAAACACGAGCTGATCGTGGCAGGACATGATATTTCAGCTGGCGGACTGATTACCACCTTGCTGGAAATGTGTTTCCCGACTCCCGGTGTTGGGATGAACATCAGCATGAACGAATTGAGCACAGATGTTATCAAAGCCCTTTTTGCCGAAAACCCAGGTGTTGTTTTGCAGGTTGAAAATCTCAACGCAGTTGAAAAGATTCTATCGCAAAACGGAATTAAGTCTTTTACACTCGGAGAAGTAACCCCGAATCGCCAATTGATCATTGACAACCGACCCTTTTCAATTGACAACCTAAGGGATACCTGGTTCAAGACCTCTTATCTGCTCGATGCCCTGCAGCGCACCAAAGGCCACGCAGAACAAAGAAGAGATAATCTTTTTAAGCAACCGTTAACGTTTAAATTTCCGGTCAACTTCAATGGAAGTTTTGCTTCGTTCAACATCGATCCGAAACGAATAAAACCGAGTGGAATAAAGGCCGCCATTATTCGTGAGAAGGGTGTCAATGGCGATCGTGAGATGGCCTATGCACTTTACCTGGCAGGCTTTGATGTAAAGGATGTGCACATGACCGACCTGATGACTGGCCGAGAAGATTTACGGGAAGTCAATATGATCGTTTTTGTTGGTGGCTTCTCCAATTCCGATGTCTTGGGTTCGGCTAAAGGTTGGGCGGGTGCCTTTTTATACAACCCAAAAGCAAAGGCAGCCTTGGATAATTTTTACAAGCGACAGGATACCCTAAGCCTGGGCGTTTGCAATGGATGCCAGTTGATGATGGAATTGGGACTGATTAATCGTGAGGTTGAGATGGCCCAGCATCCGAAGTTGCACCACAATGGCTCCGGAAAATTCGAGTCCACATTTTTAGCCATCAGCATTCCAAAGAATAACTCGGTCATGCTTAGCAGCTACGAAGGCACTCAATTAGGGGTTTGGGTAGCACACGGAGAAGGCCGTTTTGATTTAACGAACCAACGGGATTATCAGGTGGCTGCCACCTACTCCTACACCCAATATCCGGGTAATCCAAATGATTCTGATCAAGCCGTTGCGGCACTCTGCTCGGCCGATGGCCGGCATCTGGCTATCATGCCGCACATTGAACGCACGTTATTCCCCTGGAACTGGGGCTACTACCCGGCCGATCGCAAACGCGATGAAGTGGGCCCGTGGATAAAAGCCTTTGTTAACGCACGGGAGTGGGTGAGGAAAGTAAAGGATTAGCTTTCAACCTAATTTTACTGAGCAAGTGAAAGGTTGTAAACCTTTGCTAAATTTATTGAATGCCAATCCCAACTAAGTACCTGGCTGATTTTGAAGATGGTAAAATCTATCATGTATTTAAGCGTACGAATAACAATGAGCGATTGTTTATCAACGAAGATAATCATCGGTTCTTTCTAAAAAAGTACACCCAGTATTTATCACCATATACGGATACCTTAGCTTGGTGCTTACTCACCAATCATTTTCATCTGTTAATAAGAGTCAAATCAACAGAATTAATAACTAATTATTTAAGTTCTCAGGACACTCATGCAGTATCAACTACTGAAAAAAGATTTCTATCTGGATTAATCACATTAAGTGAATTGATTGAGAGTGCTTTCAAAAGATTCTTCCAATCATATGCCCTTGCTTTCAATAAAGTTCATAACAGAAAAGGAAATCTATTCTACAAACCATTTAAACGACTTGAAGTTGCAAATGATAGTCATTTCACAAGTGTAGTAGTGTATATCCATACCAATCCAAGAAAACATAAAATTGTTACTGACTTCAGGACCTGGAGGTGGTCATCTTATCAATCTTATCTCCATGATTTAGAAAACGAATCGCATGCGGATATAGTAGAATGGCTTGGTGGAAAAGAACAATTTGTAAAGATGCATGAGGATGTTCTTGAAGAGTCCAGTGACTATATCATAGAAGAGTAGCGTGGGTTTCCAACCTTTTTAAGGTTGGAAACCCTACCTTCAACCTCACTTCACCAGCAGCACCACTACAGAGTGCTTCGGCAACGATACTTTCAAAACACCCTCTTTCAACGCTGCTCCTTTAAAGCCAGCGGGTTGTATTTCTTCCGGTTTATCGAATGAGTTGTAATCCTGAACATTCGCGCTCGTTAAAATTCTTCCGGTCACAGTAGTGAACTTACCGCCCCGCAAATCCAAGCTCACCTCCTGACTGGCTTTTGCATCGATGTTAACCAACGAAATATGAATGACTCCGTTGGCATCTTTAGAGGCCGAAGCCGAAACCGCTGGTAATTTTTCATTCTCTACACTGTATTCCGTTGTGGAAAAATCCATGGGCAAATAGGTTGCATCCTGATGAACATTATACATCTCCATAACATGGTAGGTGGGTGTCAGGATCATCTTCTCTCCTTCTGTAAGCACTACAGCTTGCAGTACATTTACGGTTTGGGCCAGATTCGCCATCCGAACCCGTTCACTGTGCTTATGAAATATATTTAAGGTGGCACCCGCCAACACCGCATCGCGCATGGTGTTTTGCTGAAACAGAAATCCGGGATTGGTGTTCGGCTCCACGTCATACCACCCGCCCCACTCGTCTACCACCAAAGCCACTTTCTTTTTCGGGTCATACTTATCCATGATGGTACTGTGCCGTTGAATCAATTCATCCATAAACAAAGCACGCTGCATGGTTTGAAAATATTGTTTCTCGGTAAAGGCGGTGGCAGAACCTTTCTTGTTCCAATCGATTACCGAATAGTGATGTAAGGCAACGCCTTCGAGCATGTTGAGTGGAATGTCGCGCATCAGAACCTCTGTCCAATTGTAATCGGAAGAGTTAGCCCCGGAGGCTATTCGAAAAATCTTACTCTCGTTGCTCCAGCCCGTCATGAAGGTGGCATATTGTCGGTAGATGTTGGCATAATATTCCGGCTTCATGTTACCCCCACAGCCCCAGGTTTCATTACCCACACCCCAGTACTTTACATTCCAGGGCTTATCGCGTCCGTTCTCCCTGCGCCACTTCGACATCGGGCTTTCACCCGCAAAGTTGACATACTGCACCCAGTCGATAAGTTCCTGCACAGTACCACTACCTACATTGGCTGCCAGGTAGGGTTCGGCACCAATCAATTCACACATATTTAAAAAATCATGCGTACCAAAACTGTTGTCCTCCGTAACCCCACCCCACCAGGTGTTAACAATCGTTGGGCGTTTAGCCTTCGGTCCTACCCCATCTTTCCAATGATAGGTATCCGCAAAGCAGCCACCCGGCCATCTCAGATTGGGGACTTTCAATTTTTTCAAGGCTGCCACTACATCATTTCGCACGCCTGCGGTATGAGCGATTGTCGTGTTGGTCTCACCCACATAAAAACCACCATAGATACACCGCCCCAGATGTTCCGAGAAATGTCCATAGATATGCCGATCGATTTTAATCTTACCCTGATCCGTGTGCACGATCCCTTTATTTTGGGCAAAGACACCACCGGTCATGATGGTTAAGAGAAGCGATAAAAATAGTTTCATAGAAACAGATTTAAAGGTGAACGTTATTTTTAGAACAGCGTACGTATCACGCTGAATTTCTGGCTGCGTTAATAATTCCAAACATGCACCGGATAATAAGTTTTCGGTATCGGAGTTCGTACATCTTGTTTGATTCGGCAAGGTTACGAAGATTCATCAACGCAAATTGTTGAATCGCGACCAGCGGCAACACGATGCGTTCGCGCAACCGAACGGAATCCCGGATACCCGGATTATTCTCCATCAGCCCACTTAACCCGGATACTTCCAATACTTGTTGACGGGAGAGTTCATATTCGGAAAACATTTTCTTCCAGAACTCACCAAACTCTGGGTCATGGGCCAAATAGGTGGTGGCCCGGTAATACGTTTTGGTAAGTGACATCATACTATTGCCCAACAGGGTTCTAAAAAATAAGGAATCCTGATAAAACGACTTAAGCCGGGATGTGCCCCGTTGCTCGCCCAAAGCTTTGAGAGCAGAACCAACTCCGTAAAAACCGGGTATGTTTTGTTTCATCATAGCCCACGAACCGACAAATGGAATGGCGCGCAGGTCCTCGAATTTTAATCCTTCTGAAGCACTTCGCTTCACCGGCCGTGAGCCAATATTGGTATCTCCAAAGAACGAGAGTGGAGTCACCTTCTCCAGGTAGGGAACAAACTTTTCATGATGCTTCAAACTCAAGTAAGCTTTATACCCTTCGTCCGCCAGGCTATCCAACACAGTCTTCTGCTCATCTGACAATTGGTTTTCTTCCCGTTTGAAAACCGCTCCTTCTAATCCGGCTGATAGTAATTGTTCAAGATTATACTTACACGAGGCCACCTTACCAAAATTGGAGCTGATGGTTTGTCCCTGAATAGTAATCTGCACTTCTTCATTTTCAATGGTATCGCCCAGCGAAGCATAAAAGTCGTGGGTATTGCCACCCCCGCGCGCAGGCGGCCCACCGCGACCATCAAAGAAAAGCGCTTTCAATCCATGTTTACGGGAAATGGCCGTGAGGTTCTCTTTGGCGCGGAAGATTGACCAGTTTGCCCTAAGGTAACCGCCATCTTTTGTGCCATCGGAAAATCCGAGCATAATAGTTTGGTGCGAACTGCGTTGCTCCAGGTGTGCACGATAGGCTGCAATGCTGTAAAGTTCGTCCATAATCTGCGGGGCATGCGCCAGATCATCGATTGTTTCAAATAAGGGAACTACATCCAACTCCAATCCATGTTCATTGCCTAACAGCAGACGGCCTAGTACAAATACTTCAATAACATGCAAGGCACTTTGGCAATTGCTGATCACATACCGATGGCTTCCCGTGGGGCCATTACTTTTCTGAATCTCACCAATGGCCTGGATGCTATTGATGGTTTCCAGAACAAAACTATCCTTGAGGTTCAGTTTACCCAGATCCATTTTTAAGGACAGCAGATAGTGGATTTGTTCAGGAGCCGGTAAAGCAAAGAACTCCTTGGCGGATCGGGTAAGGCCAGCCTTTGCACCACAATCCAGGATATGCGTCCATACAAGATCGTGCTTGCGGCTATCTTGCCGCACATCCAGGCTGGCAAAGTGGAAGCCAAACAATTTAACCTTGATTAAAAAGACATCCAACAACTCCAGGAACAAGCCATCGTGATCATCAACCAGTTTTTTACGAACCGCTTTCAGATCCCGGACTAATTCGGCTACCTCCTGATAGCCACGTTCCGTACCATAAGCCCACTGATAAATTTTACGTTCGATGTCAATGACCAACTTATCAACACCCCGAAATGTAAGGCGCCTGCGCAGCAACCGGATGTCGCGATAGTAACATTTTAGGATACTCTCCTGCAACCGGGCAGCTACTTTACGGGTGATGTCATGAGTAACAAACGGATTGCCATCCCGGTCTCCACCCGGCCAAAAGCCAATCACCACCAAGCGGTCATTCTTCCATTCGGATAAGGGCAGGTTGAGGCCGTTACATAACAATTGAATGATCTCCGGAATAGCCGGGTAAAAGACATTTTCAAGATACCAGCATAAACTGACTGCTTCATCGTAAGGGGTTGGCTTTGTCTGATTGATAAACCCAGTTTTACCGAGTTGCTGCAACAATAAGTTGATTTGCTGAAGATCATTATCGCGAATCGATTTTTCTAAATCGGTTAAAATGCCCAGCACATGACCGGGATAAAATTGGGTAGGGTGAGCCGTGAGCACCGTACGTAAACTGAAATTTTCAAGACGCTGAATCAATTCCTTCTCCTTCCGATCAAAGCGTGCGCGCTGTAAGAGGGCTGTAACCGTTCCCTTACCGGTAGTATCATTAATTTGTTCAAAGGCAGAGTCTTCGATGGAATCGAATAAGGCCACCTGGCGCTCGACATATTGAATAAACTTGAACAACAGGTCAAATTGTTCCTCGGGCTTGGCTTGCGGAACCAGGTCATTGAAAAACTGGGTGAGTATTTCGGTAGCCGACTTCCCTTGCTCAAATCCTTCTTCACAATATTGTTGTAAAAAAGGAAGCAATGTACCGGTGCGTAAAATATCCTGATACGGTAAGTTCAGAAACAGTGAGTTATAGATATGGAACCGGGCCCCAACAGTTTGATTGTACTTGGAAATCATGAACGTGAAGTTACTCTTTGAGCACTAAAACCTCGCAATTCTGATAAAAACAGAGTAAGAAATTCTCACCCGATCGAACATTTGTTTCCAATGGCAAAATCCTCTAACTTTTGTGGCAAACCACTATGTATGAGGAAACTGTACCTGCCTGTTGTGCTGCTTGTTTTGCTAACCTCTTGCCTGGGCTACAAAGAGCTGCCCGTTGAATACGATTATAGCTACAAAGGAAATTTTAAGAAGTATCGGACCTTTGACATCATGCACCCCATTGGGCTCAATGATACTACCATGGTTAATGAGATAGTCGAAAAATCGATTATTTCCCGAATGAAGTTTCTGGGGTACAAGCAAACCGAAACCCGACCTCATCTCATCATCGGATTCAAGATGTATAACGATAGCCTTCGATTTAATGGCTATGACCAACCCGAAATTGAAGAATGGATTAAAAGTCAGGACGAAAATCTTGAGTATGAAGCGCGCAAACTCGATTTAAAAACCGGCACTTTATTAATCCAGTTTTTTGACAGGCGCCAGAACCGGTCCATCTGGCAAGGTTACGCCACCACGATGTACGGCAACATTAATTTTAACAACGAACGCCATCTACGCAATGCCGTTATTTCCATTCTTGACAAATATCGATTTATGGCAGATGGTTTTGTTGATGGCAACACAGCAGCCTTACCCGAAAACAACGAGCCCAATTAGCCAGTAAAATCAGCCATTTCGAGCAAAAAACAGTGAAAATCAGATTTTCACTTGTCGAAATTTATCCTACCTTTGCGAACCCTTTTTTAGGGGTATTGGATTGCCCGATGGTGTAACTGGCAACACGCTTGATTTTGATTCAAGAAAGTCCAGGTTCGAGCCCTGGTCGGGCAACAAAAAATCCTGGCGCTAGTGCCAGGATTTAATTTTTGAAAAGTACGCATGGCAGTAAAGATCTTTTCCGGAAGAGCGACCACCTACCTGGCTGAAAAAATTGCACACGCCTATGGAGAACCCTTAGGACGCGTGGATTACCAGCAGTTTAGTGATGGTGAAATGTCGCCCTTTATTGGCGAATCGGTGCGCGGTCATGACGTCTTCATCGTTCAGTCAACGTTTGCACCGGCTGAAAACTTTATGGAGCTGTTGCTCATGATTGATGCCGCCAGACGGGCAAGCGCTTCCAACGTTAACGTCATTATTCCTTACTTTGGCTATGCCCGGCAGGACAGAAAAGACAAACCCCGGGTGGCCATTGCCGCTAAATTGATTGCCAACCTGCTTTCAGCCGCGGGAGCCAGCCGGATCATGACCTGCGACTTACATGCTGATCAGATTCAGGGATTCTTTGACATTCCGGTTGACCACCTGGATGGCAACTATATTTTTGTTCCTTACCTCAAATCGCTAAACCTAAAGAACATCATGTTTGCATCCCCCGATGTGGGTGGAATCAAGCGGGCTCGGAGTTTTGCCAAGTTCTTTAATGCCGACCTGGCCGTTTGCGATAAGTACCGAAGAGAAGCCAACAAGATTGAATCGATGCGCCTGATTGGGGATGTGGATGGAAAGGACGTTATCCTGGTCGATGATTTGGTGGATACGGCCGGCACCATCTGTAAAGCGGCCTCTCTGTTAAAGGAAAAAGGGGCCAACAGTGTACGTGCCATTTGTACACACCCGGTATTATCGGGCAGTGCGTATGAAAACATTAAGAACTCAGCACTGGAAGAACTCGTGGTGTCCGACACCATTCCGCTCAAGCAGTCGTTAGACAAGATTAAAGTGTTAAGCGTGTCAGATTTATTTGCCAAGGCCATCCGTAAGATTCACGATCACGAGTCCATCAGTTCCTTATTTATTCGTTTGTAATTTTTATTCCATTAACCATAAACAATTAACCAGTATGAAAACCATCGAGATTATAGGGTATCGAAGAGCAAATCTCGGCAAGAATGACGCTCAGAAAATCCGTGAGGAAGGTCATGTGCCTTGCGTATTGTACGGAGGAAAAGAGCAAGTGCACTTTTATGCACCCGTCATTTTATTCCGCGATTTGATTTATACCAACGAAGCCCACTTTGTTCACCTGAATATTGAAGGTGAAGAGTGCCAGGCGATTATGCAGGAAGTTCAGTTTCACCCGGTGAGTGAAATGATTCTGCACGTAGACTTTTTACAAATAAGCGAAGATCGCAAAATCAAAATGGACATCC
>ERZ1066115.279-NODE-279-length-15675-cov-13.733931_pt1 | contig 15675 bp, 16 predicted proteins | sample MGYA00382762_ERZ1066115 | MGnify/ENA primary metagenome ERZ1066115 (study PRJEB33369, sample SAMEA5778345) | biofilm metagenome | biome: Industrial cooling water; feature: Water cooling tower basin; material: Biofilm | place: United Arab Emirates | collected... | reverse complement strand
GCTATGAAGCGCTGCTCCTGGTAGGGCGACGCGACCGAATATCCCGAGAGGTTCTCAAGGCGGCGCTTGATGAGCGGGGTCACCTGGGGTACGACGTCGACCTTGCCGGCCTCGAGCAAGGCCACGCTGGAGTCGATATCGGGTACGAAGTAGATCAAGAGCTCGTCGGCGAGCGGGTAGCCCTCCTCCCAGAAATCGGGATTCCGGACCAGGTGCGCCGACTCCTTCGGCGTCAAGGCCTTGACCATAAAGGCGCCCGTGCCCATCGGCGCGACTTCGCCCTTGGCGACGTAATCGTATTCGGACGAGAGCACGGCCATATTATAATCGGTCATCTGGTAGATGAAGGTCGGGCGGACCTCCTTGAGCCGTACGATCACCGTATGCGCATCCGGCGTCTCCACCGATTCCACGACGGAGAAATCCTGCGCCTTCAGGTGGCCCAGCCCTGGGTCCTGCGTACGTTCGATGGTGAACTTCACGTCGGCGGCGTCGAAGGGGCTTCCGTCATGGAAGCGAACTCCCTGCCTAAGCTTAAGCTCCCAGGTCCGGCCGTCTTCGCTCGCCCAGGAGAGGGCCAAGGCCGGGGAAAGCTCGCCGCTTTCGGGATCTATCTCAACGAGGTAGTCGTAGACGCTCGCGTTCAAGCTGAACGCCTGGCCGTCCCATACGCCGGGCGTTATGAGGTTCGGCACCTGCTCGGCTACCCTGATCCTGGAAGGCTCCGCATCTTTCTTCGCATCCCCTCCGCAGGCCGAGAGGGAAAGAGCCAGTATCGCGGACAACACCATGCCGGTGCGTAGGTGGTTCTTCATCGAGACTCCTTTCATGTCATCATAATACATACTATGCTATGCATTTATTTAGCTTATGTCAACCTATTGCTATGTACTCTATGCTTTATTGTAACTTCATTTCCTTTTTATATATATCTTTAAACTATGCTGAATCTTTTTTATCATACAATTGATTGCTTCTTATCGTATATCTAAAGGTGTACACTATACAAAAAGATCGCCCTCTACTACACTCTGGCCTAGTAAGGAGCGATCTATTCCGTGCACGAAGAAATGATCCATGCCGTTATCTCAAATTTACGGAAGATAAGCCGGGCCATCGAGCTTCATTCACGCATGCTCCTGAAGGAGTACGGCTTGACGAGCCCGCAGCTGACGATCCTGACCACGCTGGAGCGCATCGGCCCGCTGCCGGTTACCGATCTCTCCAGGCGCATCAGCCTGAGCCAAGCCACCGCGACGAACATACTCGGTCGCCTGGAGCAGCAAGGCTTCGTGACGCGTTCGCGCCGCGGCGAGGATAAGCGCATGGTCTATATCGAGCTTACGGACAAGACGCGCGCCATACTCGCCTCTAAGCCGAGCCCCCTCAATAAGCAGTTCTTAGGCCGCTTTCAGAAGCTCGAGCCCTGGGAGCAGACTTCGCTGCTCTCCTCCCTTCAGCGCATAGCCGCGCTGATGGGCGCCGACGAGGACGAGGAGACGCCGCTCGCCCGTATCGACTGAGGCCGCCCCGATCGCGACCCCCAAACCTCCGGAGAGGATTACCATGAATATATTATTACTATCGCTTAGAAGCATTATCTTCCTCTTCGCGCAGTCCGCGATCGCGCTCGGCCTACACCTCTCCGGCTCCGAGCGCCCTTTCGCGGACGCCGGCGCCTACTGGCCCCTCTATCCACTGGTCGCCAACGCCGCCGTCCTCCCTATCCTGCACCATGGCGCGAAGAAACGCGGCCTCCGGTTCTCAGACTATCTTGGCGTATTTTCACGGCTGAACGGGAAGGAGATACTCGAGGCGGCCGGCATGTTCCTGCTGGTCGGCGCCGCCGCGACCTTACCGAACGTCCTCGGCGTTACGCTGCTATGGGGCGACCCGTCGATCGTCAATCGGCTTCTGTTCCCCGGCTTGCCGCTCTCGCTCGGCATCGCGGCCTTGTTCATGCCCCCGACCCAAGCGCTCTGCGAGCTACCGTTTTATTACGGCCTCTGCCATGACCGGCTTAACGGCCCGCGGAAGATCGCCGCGGTCGCGGCCTTCCTTACCGTCCAGCATGCGTTCCTCCCCTTCGTGCCGGACCTTCGCTATCTCCTATGGAGGATCATCTCCTTCGCGCCCATCGCCCTCGTCTACGGGCTCCTCTACGTCAAGCGGACGCGGCTTCGGCCATACGTCCTCATTTCGCACGCGCTGCTGGATCTGCCCGTCGCCATCATGGCCATGGTTTGACCGGACGCGCGGAGCATACCGTTCATGTACTTCAGGTATTGCCGCCGAGTTCGACGGAGCGATATACTAAGCGTTACTTTGCATAGCGACGCCGATCCGGGCAGGCGCCCTTTCAGCCGTCTAGGTCCCGTCGGCGCCGCGGCGCTTGAGCGGCGCCGTCAAATAGCGAAATAAATTAAGGGGAACTATGCGCATACATCACGTGGCGATATGGACGCGGGATATCGAGAGGCTCTCGGACTTCTACGAACGGCATTTCGGGGCCAAGAAGAATGTAAAATACACGAACGAAAAAACCGGCTTCTCTTCGTACTTCCTACGTTTCGACGACGGAGCGAGCCTCGAGCTCATGAACATGGCTTCCATACCGGAGAACGAGAACGACGTAGAGAAGCAGTATCTAGGCTTGATCCATATCGCGATCTCGCTAGGGTCGAAGGAGGCGGTGGACGCGAAGACGCGGGCGCTCCAGGAGGAGGGCTACGCGCTGCTCTCCGGGCCGCGCTGGACCGGCGACGGCTACTATGAGAGCTGCGTCCTAGATCCCGACCGGAACCGCGTCGAAATCACGATCTAGCGTTCGTGAGCTAGGATCTAGAGCCCCGATCAGAACGGACGCGGCCATCTGCTACCTGCGCGACCCTCAGCCGCCTGCGCGCTCTGCGCCGAGGGCCGCACGGCGTATGCCGAAGCGCTCAAAGTTTTGACATAGAAGGATAAACATACTATGCCTACGAGAGATGAACTCCTAACCGTCGCCCAGGAGCTGGAAGCGGCGGCGCCCCCAGAAACGCTCGCCGTTCAGATCGTCGGTTCCGTCGCCCGGGGACTATCGGACGAGAACTCGGATCTGGAGATAGAATTCTTCTCCGAGGAGCTGCCGCCGCTAGACGCTATCGACGCCTTCATCGGTACGGTCGGGGGCGATGAGATCTTCCACTACCCCGCCCCCCTAGCGGACGGGTCGGTATGGACCGCGTTCAGGCGCCAAGGCGTCTGGATCGAACTCGGCTGGCAAAAAGAGGAGAGCGCCGTCCAGGCGATACGATCTATCTGCTCGGGATTGATCCTAGACCATGACCGGCTCATCATCGGATCCACCTACAAAGACGCCATCGATCTGCGCCGGAGCGAGGCCCTACGTTCCGCCAAGGAGGCGCTGAACGTATACCCGAGCGGCCTCGGCCGTAAAATCGTCGACGCCACGCTACGGCAGTGGGACGTCGCGCTGGCCTGGGAGATCAAGGGCGTATTGGCGAAGCGGAACGAGAGAATGCCCTTGGCGCAACGGCTCGTCGCCGACTGCCAGCGGATGACCCGCCTGATTTTCGCCGTCAACGAATGCTGGGACTACGATTACAAGTGGCTACAGGCTATCGAGCGGAGCAGTCCGAAATGCGTCGACGGGTTCGCCCGAAGGGTCGATGAAATCCTAGAGCTCTCCGATTGCGCGAACTCGATACGCGCCTTGCATGGGCTCCTCGCCGATATCCTCGATCTGTCGCGGGCGGAAGCCGGCGACCAGGCGTTGATCGAGCGCATCCTCTCGCATAGCGCAAGGATGCTGGCCGTCGTCCCGCGATGACGATGCCGTCCGCTAGGCCTTACCCCGGCGGGGGTAACGCCTAGCGCCCGCGGCTGATCTCCAGGCCGCTCCGCCCCCGGATATACCAGTTCTCCAAGGGCGGATCCGATAGGATTATCATGGTGTCGCTCTCGCGGATGCCGAAGCGCGCGAGCTCGGCCTGCGCCGCCTTGTACAGGCGCTCCTTATCCTCGGGATCCCGGCGCGACATGAAGGCGATATCGATCGCCGTATACAGCTCGGAGGAAACCGCGGGAACGCTCATCTCGTCCTTCTCGTACTCGCGTATCCTGAGATGGAAGTTATCGTGCTCGATGCGCAGCGCCTCCTTGACGGCCCGTTTAAGGCCCTCGCAGATCGCCATGTTCTCGGCGCGCGCGCGGATGCCCTTGAAGACGTGTATCGTAATGAACGGCATGATTCCTCCTCCTCGCCCGGCTACGGCTATGACGGGATCTCAAGTTCGGTCTTGAACGCGATACAGGCGCGCCCGCCGATCTTGACGAGCCTGGGCCCGGTATCGTCGCTATACACGTAGACGTCCATATAGCCTTTTCGGTCGATAGCCTCGCCCTGCTTGATCCGGAACGCGTAGCCTTCGCTTCGCCCCTCGATGACGCCGTAGCGCGTCAGGTAGGCGCCCAGCGGGCCGTTCGCGTTGCCGGTCACGGGGTCCTCGCGTATGCCGATGGCCGGCGCGAACATGCGGCCGCTGACCAAGGTCCCCTCCTCGCCGCTATCGAAGGTAAACGCGTAGTAACCGTTGCAGCCGATGCTTTCGCTCAAGTCGCTCAGCTTGGCCTCGTCGATGCGCATCGCGTCGAGCGCGCGCTTCGTCCGGATCGGTACCAGGACCTTCGAATGCCCGGTCGAGACGATCTGTATCGGGCATCGGCCGTCGATCTCGGACTCGTCGATCCTAAGGCCCTCGAGCAATCGCTCCCGTGCGGCGCCTTCGATCGTCGCGCCGAATTCTATCGCCGCCTGGGTCATGACGATGCGCGTTTCGCCGGCGCCGCCTTCGTCGCCGTCGTCGACGATCTCGACGGGCAGGATCCCCGCCTTGGTCTTCTGCACGACGGTTCCCCGCGCGATGCCCTTAACCCGCGCGTACACGTAGTGCGCCGCGATCGTGGCGTGGCCGCAGATCGGCACCTCCCTCGTAGGCGTGAAGAACCGAACCTCGACGTCGTATCCCTCCCCCGGACGCTCGATGACGAAGGCCGTCTCCGAGTTGTTGAGCTCCCTCGCGATCCGTCGCATTTGGAGCTCGCTTAAGCCGCCCGCGTCGAGAACCACGCCCGCGGGATTGCCCTGGAACGGCGTCGTCGTGAAAGAGTCGACCTGATATACGTCTAGCTTCATCATAGCCCCTTTCGCTATAGCCGCCCGCCGGCCGGCGAGGCTCGCCGCGTCGCTTAAATAAACGAGGCGATGAAACGCTCGGCCGCCCCGTCGATCCAGGCCTCTAGCCTCGGCTCCCGCGCCTGCAGGCACCCGCCGCCGCTCCACACGACCTGCATCAGCTCATGCTCCACCTGATACGCGCCCTGCCTTCGGGCGAACGTCCCATCGTCATGCCTGAACGGCCGTTCCTCCAGGATCGCCTTCACGAAGGGAACCAAGTCCGCGCCGGCGGAGGGCGGATAGAGGCACCAATGGATAAAATGGCAGAGCTCGAAGTCCGGCTCGCCGAACTGCGAGCATTCCCAGTCGATCACCCCGCTGAAGCGCCCTTCGTCCACGATGATGTTCTTGGGGTGCAGGTCGTTATGGAGGAGAGCGGGCCCCGCTTGATAGTCCAAGGAGTCGCGGGTCGATTCCAAAAAGGCGAAAGCCTCGCGGATGAGCGGCCGATCGGATAGGCCGAGGGCGTCGAGCTTGATCCTGATGTAGTCCCAGTACTCCAGGTGGCCCGCCTTCCAGCTCCCCGCGAAGCCGGGCAAGATCGGGACGTAATGCCCGATATCATATGTCGAACCGCCTACGGCATGGAGCCGCCTCATGAAGCCGGCGACGTCCTTTCCTAGCTCGCGCATGCGCTCTATGGGCATATCCCCCGCGCAATCGAAGAAATCAACGCCCCTGATTTTCGTATAAAGTATATAGTTATATTTTGTTCCCAATAAAGACTGTTCGCATGCGCGCACTTTCAAAGCCGGATCTAAACCGGCGACCCTCGTCAGCTTGGCGAATTGATCTCGGACGTCCCGCGGGGTGAGGCGCAGTACGTATTCGCCGTTTACCGAATACAGGAACTCGTCATCGCCTTCCTTGATCCGCGTCACGTCGTTCGCCGGCAGGCCGTTCAGCTTAAGTATCTCGCTTACGAGGGCTTCAACCATGCTATCCATCCTTGCCTTTCAAGCTGTACGCGCCGTCGCGGCGGCCCTTATGAACCGAGCCCGGAATCCTGAAGGAGCCGGTCCCACGACGACCAAGGGACGCTCGCGCCCGACAGCCTGGATCGGTGCGCTGCGAAGGCCATTAGGTGGCTCGTGAGTCCCGAGTCGGCCAGCCAGGAATCCGAGGGCGGCCCGGCGTCCCCGCGCGCCAGGCCCTCGCGAGTCGCCTCGGCGGCCTCGCTGAGCCGCGCATGGAACTCCATCATCACGCCCTCGTCGCCCTCGCTATGCCCGAGGGGGCTGGACGGGAAACGATATCGGCGCGGGCGTATCGCGCCGTGCGGCCACAGCTCTATCTCGCTCCTGCCGCCGAAGGTCGCGCGCAGGGTGCCCTCGGTGCCGTCAATCCGGATCGTCCGGCCCTCCTTGGAGGACATGCCGTGCAGCCGTAGCGTCGCGCTCAGCCCGGAGGCGAAGCTGATGACCGTATCCTGATGGTCGGGTTGGTCGCCGCCGCAGCGGTAGACGCAGCGGCCGAAGGGCCCCTCCGCGAGCGCACGCCTTATGCCCTCGGCGCTCAGGTCGCGCGTAATGGTAGAGGTCGGCCATTCCTTCCAGACCGGCATGAGCGCCCGCGCCGCCAGGGCCGTGAGCGGGGCGCCGTTGGCCGCCAACGCGGCCTTAATCGGCCTGCCGCGGAGATAGCAGGCCTCGGCTTCGTAGGGGCATTCCTTCGCCGCCGGGCAGCCCAGTGAACAGCGTTCGGGGGCGCCGGCCGGGGCGTTCTCGGGGCGAAACGCGATCGAGCCTCCGACGCTCGAAAGCGCCTCCGGACGCGAGCCCGCGAACCAGGCTATCAGGTCTAGGTCATGGCTGCATTTAGCCAGGATCATCGGCGAGCTCTCGACGGACGAACCCCAATTTCCCCGGACGTATGAATGCGCCATGTGGTACCACGCCACGTTCTCCGCATGCAGGATAGAGACGGGCAGGCCTACGGCTCCATCGTCGACGAGCTTCTTAACGGCGCGGAAAAGACGCGTATAGCGCAGCACGTGGCAAACGGTCAGCGTCAGCCCCGCGGCGCGGGCCTGGGCGGCTAGCCGCGCCGTCTCCTCCGGCGTCGTGGCGACGGGCTTCTCAAGGAGTGCATGCAGGCCCTGGGCGATCGCCCGGGACGCGGGTTCGTAATGTTGGCGATCCATGGTCGCGACGATAACCGCGTCCGCCTCCAGGCGGCCCTCGAGCTGGGCGTCCAAGAGCGCGCTCCAGTCTGCGAACACGGCGTTCGTAGGAAGGCCGAAACGGACGGCTATATCGCGCGCCTTGCGGGGATCGGGCTCGGCGACCGCCGTCAAGATGAAACGTCCCGGATTCTTGCGGATGAAACGGGCGTAGATGGAGCCGCGGTCGCCAGCGCCTATGAGCGCTACCTTAAATGGCGCGCGGTTCGCTGCGACGCTCATTTGCGGGCTCCTTTAGCGGAGGCGGCCGTGGCGGCGCCGCTGGGTTCGGCGGCCGCGCGATCGCCCGCGTCGCCCCTGGCCGTCGCTAAAAGGCCGGCGACCTTCTCCTGCGGGTAGCGCAGGATGACGAAGAAGCCGATGAGCGAGACGGCCGCCGCGATGGGCCCGGATAGCTCCACGCCGAGCGGCCGCGACGCGTCCTTGCCGAAGGCGGCGAACAGCGAGCTGACGATCACCGCGGCCAAGCCCAGGTTCACCTTCATGAAGAAGCCTTGCGTGCCGAAGAACATGGCCTCGCGCCGCTGGCCCGTAGCCAAGGCGTCCGCCTCGCCCAGGTCGGCGACCATCGCGTTCGGTATGACCAAGAGCACCGCGACCGGATAGCCGAGTAGCGCCATCTGGATAAAGGCCAAGGCCACGCCGGCGTCGCCGACGCGGCCGATGACCATGCTCAGGTTCAAGAGGACGGCGAAGCACAACAGCCCCGAGGCCATGAGGCGCTTATTGTCGACGCGGCGAGACAGCAAGCCGATGCCGACGAACCAAAGCGCGGCGCTGCCGAAGAGGGCCGCCATCAGGAACGTCTGGAACGACTGCGGCCTGCCGAGGAGCACGACCGGATAATAAGCCACGGTAGCCCTGATGACGTTGAACGCGAAGAAGAACATCATGTTGGAAAGGATGTAGATCATGAAGGGCCTATTGCCTACCGTCCTCCGGATGGATTCGAAGAACGGCACCGCCGACGGCTTTCCGCTCGAGAAGCGGCGCTCGTCCACGGCGAAGACCGGCGCGAGCATGAAGGCCAGGGAGAGCGCCGCGGAGGAGCCGACCGCTATGAGGAATGCCGAGGGGCTCGCCCCGCCGGCCCGGGCGGCGAAACCGTCCCACAACGCGGGGACGCCCATCATGACCACGACGGCCCCGAGCAGGGAGAACAGAGCCTGCTGGGCGGTCATGCTTATGCGCTGGCCGTGGGTCCTGGATAGCTCGGGGATGAGGGCGAGGTAGGGGGCGATGTAATAAGTGTAAAGGAAGAAGTACAGCCCGAGCAGGACGAACTCGTACGCCGCGTTCAGGCCGCTGACGCCGGCCGTGGGCGGGGTGAACAGGAGGAAGCAAACCAGTGCGAAGGGAAGCGCGCCGGTAACCAGGAAGAAGCGCCTCCTGCCGAGCTTGGAGCGCGAACTATCGCTCCAGTAGGCGATGAGCGGATCCGACACGGAGTCTATGATCCTGCCGAACACGACGATGAGTCCCGTCAGCGTCAGGCCGAGGAAGAGGGGCGCGTTGCTGACCCGTTCAGGCAGGCCCGACTCGAGGGGGGGCAGCAGGAAGAAGATGAAGTAGATGCCGAAGAGGTTGTCGAGTATCGAGAAGCCGCCGCTGCCGAGGTTGTAGGCGAAGCGCCGAAGCGCGCTCATGTTGTCCGGTTGTCGTTCCATGAACGGGCACTATATCGGCGCTTCCGGATTATGTAAAGAATAATGTCGGCTCCGCCCGCGCGCGGCCTCCGTTACGGAGGCCGCCCCCGCCCGCGCGACGGCAGGTTGACATTTCTCCGAATCGCCCCGATACTGCCAGGAAACTAGAAAATCATTTTTGGTTTCCTGGTCTACTGGTCCGCCTTCTCGGATTCCGAAAGGCAGGCCGCCAAGGAGCTTCGATGGGCGACTATCTCGACATCGCGAACGATCCCGTCTTCTTCGCCTGCGGCGCGGCGATCATCCTCTTCGTCCTAGGGCAGGCGGCTCTCTTTACCCGGGCCGCCTACCGCGAAGGCCGGCGGCTCGGCATGGAGCGGCGGACCCTCTGGCGCTCGTTCCGCGCGGGAGCGATCTCCTCCGCCGTGCCCGCCCTGGCGGTCATCGTCGCCCTCGTTACCATGGTGCCCGTCCTAGGCGTGCCCGTACCCTGGATTCGGCTCTCCGTCATCGGCTCCGCCCCCTACGAACTCATGGCCGCCGGCATCGGCGCCAAGACGATGGGCGTGAACGGGCTGGGAGGATCGGGCTACACGGCCGAGGTCTTCGCCGCTTCCGTCTGGGTCATGTGCTCGGGCTCTATCTGGTCGGTCCTCCTCGTCGCCTTCGCGACGAAACGCCTTAAGAAGCGGGTCTCCGGCTCGCTCGACAAGGACCCGGCATGGAGGAACGTCCTCATGAACGCGGCCTTCCTCGGCGTATTCTCGATCTTCATAGCCGACCCGATCGTCCGCGGCGGGCTCCCGCTCGCCACGCTCGGGGCGAGCGCCCTCATCATGGCCCTCGTCGGCCTGGCGGTGTCGCGGCTCAAGGCGGAGTGGCTCAGGGAATTCGCCTTGGCTCTCTCCATGATCGGCGCGATGGGCGCCGCGGCCCTCCTAGCCCCCCTCTTTAGTTGAAGTAAAGGATAGCGCCGTGATAACGAAAGCCCTTTCGCCCGCCGAAGCCTACGAGAACAGGATGCACCTCATCGGCCGCATAACGCTGCCGGTCGGCCTTATCCTAACCTTCCTGCCGCCCCTGATCCTCTGGCTCCGATTCGGTATCCTACCCCCGGGGAAGAGCCTCCTCGAGGGCGTCGTCGGGATATCCAGCGTCATGATCCCCGTCTCCATCGTGGAGGTCCTTACCTTTACGCCCATACTCGGCTCCGCCGCGATGTACATGTCCTATCTGACGGGCAACATCTCCAACATGAAGCTCCCGAGCGCGGCCCTCGCCATGGAGTCGGCCGGCGTCCTTCCCGGCACGAAGGAAGGCGACGTCGCCTCCACCTTGGCGATCGCGGGCTCCGTCTTCGCGAGCGAGCTCATCATCGTCCTGGGCGTCCTGCTAATAGCGCCGCTATCCGCCAGGCTTCAGACGCCGGCGCTCAAACCCGCCTTCGAGCAAGTCCTCCCGGCCCTCTTCGGGGCCATCGGCGCCTACTACATCGCCAAGAGCTGGAAGCTCGCGGCCGCGCCCCTCGCGGTCGCGCTGCTCTTCGGCTTCCTCCCCGGCGTACCCACGGCCATTTCCATACCCCTCTGCGGCCTCGCCTCCGTACTCGCGGCCCGCTTCCTGTATCGGAAGGGCCTGGCAAAGGCCTAGGGGCGCGGCATGAAGCATCTTAAGGTATTCCTGATCGGCGTCTTAGCGAGAATCGTCGGCTTAGCGAAGGGCGATCGATGGCGTCGATCTATGGGGCACGAGGACGACGTGAGGCACATGGATCTAGAAGAGAAGCTCTTCTGGTTCTACAAATCCACGGTCAGGCAGGTGGAGCTCCCCGAGCCCGGCTCGGGATTCGAGGAGCGCTTCGCCGACCAGAACCTCGACTTTGCCCCTCCAGCCTCCTTCAACAAGGAGGCGAGCGTCGTCATCTCCGCCGGCGGCGATCTCTCCGCGATGGAGCTCATCAGGCCCGATAACACGGAGCGGCTCTGGGATGAGGTAGGCGGCTTTCTCTTCGGCGGGACCGCCGAGACCGCCCCAGTCATCGCGGTAGCGAACCTCGAGACGCCCATCCGTCCGGGCGAGCCCGCCGTCGGCGTCCCCGCCGTCTGCCTGGCCGCGCCCGCGTTAAACGGTTCGGCCGCGATGTTCGAGCGCTTCCAGTCGGGCGGCGGCTTCTCCTACCTCGCGACGGCGAACAACCATAGCTACGACCAGGGCGAGGCCGGCGTCGCCGAGACGCTCGAGTTCCTGGACGGACGCGGCGTGCCTCACTCAGGCACGGCGCGGAACCCGGAGGAGCGCGACGCCTTTCCCATCCTGGAGCGCGGCGGCGTGCGCGTCGCCTTCTTGTCATGGACCTACTGCCTGAACGGCCGGCTCCTTCCCGAAGGGAAAGAGCACCTGGCGAACGTCGCCCGCCTGAACAAAGCCGGTGTCGACGTAGCGCCTATAGCGGCGCAGGCCAAGGCCGCCAGGGAGCGCGGCGCGGACTTCGTCGTTGCGGTCCTGCACTGGAGCGTCGAGTTCGAGGCCTACCCGACCGAGGACGTCGCGGACTCGGCACGGCGGATCGCGGAGGCCGGCGTCGACCTGATCCTAGGCGGGCACCCGCACAACGCTCAGCCTTCGGAGCGCCTCGTCGTGCGCGATCCGGAGACTGGCCGGGAGCGAGAGGCGCTCGTCGTCTACTCCCTGGGCGAGCTCGTAGCGCTTAACCTACGCACCAGGAACTCCCGCCTTGCCCAGCTGGTCCGCGTAGAGCTCTCCGTCGGGACCGAAGGAGGCCGTAGGGCATCGCGTATAACGCGGCTCGAGATCCTGCCGATCGCGACCTCCTACCGGCGCAGGCGGAGCGGCTCGCAGCCGGGCGCCCCGGCCGACGAATACCGCGTCCTGGACCTCCGCGCCGAGCTCGCTACCCTAGATCGCGGGGAGAACCCCGAGGGCTACGCGAAGCGGGAGATCCGCGAGCTGCGGCGTCTCTATGCCCTCGCGCGGAGAACGATGCTGCCCGCCGCCGCGGCTTCGATACTCGCGCCCCCCGGCGTTTGGAGGAAGCGATGACGGACGGCAAAACCGTATCCGTGGCGGGCAAGCCCGCCTTGAGGGATGTCGGCGCGGGGCGGCGGGATCCGGTTCGGATACTGCAAGATCTTATCCGCTTCGACACCACGAATCCGCCGGGAAACGAGTCGGATTGCGTCCGCTACCTCGCCGCCCTCTTAGCCGATGCGGGGATAGCGGGCGAGCTTATCGGCAAGGACGAAAGGCGGCTGAACCTCGTCGCCCGCCTTCCGGGCCGCGGCGAGGCCCCTCCGATCCTCCTCTACGGACACGCCGACGTCGTCCCGGCCGATCCGGCCGGCTGGCGTTTCCCGCCGTTCTCAGGCGAGCTCGCCGAAGCTTGCGTCTGGGGCCGCGGCGCCCTGGACATGAAGGGCGCCGTCGCGATGATGGCCTCCGCCCTCCTCGAGGCGGCGGCCTCCGGCACCCCGCCCGCCGGCGACGTGCTCCTCGCCTTCGTAGCGGACGAGGAGGACTGCGGCGACTTCGGGTCTAGATATCTCGTGGAGGAAAGACCCGAACTATTCGCGGGGATCCGGCACGCGATAGGCGAGATCGGCGGCTTTAATCTACGCCTCGCGGGCAAGGAATTCTATCCCGTCATGGTGGCGGAGAAGCAGCGTTGCGGCCTTAGGGCCAGGTGGCGCGGCCCGAGCGGCCACGGATCCATGCCCGCCCGCGGTTCGGCCGCGGCCAAACTCGGCAAGGCCCTCGCGGTCCTGGACCGACGACGCCTTCCCGTACATGCGACGGAACCCGCGAGGCTTATGATCGAGGCCCTGGCGAGAGGCATAGGCGGCGCGCAGGGTTTGATGCTCCGCGCCCTCTTGGCTCCCGCCCTCTCGAACGGAATCCTCGACCTAATGGGGGCTTCGGGTAAATTCTTCGAACCCATCCTGCGCAACACCGTCAACGCGACGGTACTGCGCGCAGGCGCCAAGATCAACGTCGTGCCCGGCGAGGCCATGGCGGATTTCGACGCGAGGATACTCCCGGGCTACGGCGTAGCGGAGCTTCTCTCGGAGCTACGCGCGACGCTTGCCGCCGGCGAGGCCGAGGAGCCGGAGCTGGAAGTGCTATTCTTCGACGAAGGCCCCGCCGCTCCGGATTTAAGCCTGTTCGGTCTGCTCTCGGACATCCTCACGGAGGCCGTCCCGGACGGCTTACCAGTTCCCTTCATGGTCTCGGGCGTCACCGACGCGCGCTTCTTCTCCCGGCTCGGCATCCAGACCTACGGCTTTACCCCGATGCGCCTGCCGCCGGAAGTCGACTTCTCCCGCCTCATCCACGGTACGGACGAGCGGGTGCCCGTCGAGGCGCTGGGCTTCGGCGCCCGCGCGCTAGGCGAGCTCATCGCCCGCTACCGCGGCTAGGGCGACGCGGCGTCTTGAGGTATACTCGGGACAGGGGGAAGCATGAGAGAGCGCCTCATCGATACCGTCGCGAAGCTGGTCAACGCCAGGGGGATAGCCGGTTTCACGGTGGACGACATAGCCCGCGAGCTGGGCATCAGCAAGAAGACTATCTACAAGCACGCCCTCAGCAAGGATGAGCTGGTCGCGGCCTTCCTTAAGGCGAGCTTAGGGGACAACCTACGCCGCACGGGCGAGGAAGTGGCGAGGGCGAAGGGCTTCCCCGCCAAGCTGGACGCCGCGTTACGCTCCTACCACCGCTTCAGGATACCGACCTCGACGCTCGAGGGCATCAGGAGCGCTTATCCGGATTGCTGGGAGCTCATCGAAGAACAAAGGCGGGGCAAGCTCGCCTTGGTCCGCGGCCTCGTCGAAGAGGGCATGCGAAGCGGCGAGCTAAGGCCGGACATCGACCTGGACGTCTTCGCCCTACTCCTCGACCGCTTCTCGACGGCCCTCCTCGAGGGTGACTTCCTCACCGAACGCGGCCTAGGCGTCAACGAAGCCTTCGCCGCGATGGTGAAGATATTGCTCAACGGGCTCCTCGCCACCTAATCATCGCGCCGGCCCGGCCCATGCGCCGGATCCTCGCCGAGTCCGGGATCCTGGACGGGAAGCGCTGCGAGGGGCGATTGGACGGGCATCGGGCCGGATGATCCCGACAGGCCGCGATTCGTCAAGGCGGAGCTCCTTCCCGACGACATCGTGGTCGACGGCGACGTCGTCACCGCCAAGGGCGTCGCCTATCTTGAGTTCGCACTCGAACGAGGACGAAAGATGGGCTCTACGCCACCGACGATGAGTACCGATCGGATTTTTCGACTTGCAAGAATTTAAAACCTAATAATTCATAACATCGTTCCAGGGGCGGCCGAGCGCTAAAAAAATAAACCTCGATGTTGAGGTCATATTTTTTAGCGGTTCTGCCCCTGTTCAGGACCCGAATCCCTCGGATAGTATGCTTAAAATTAACTAAGGAGCGGCCATGACTCGTCGCGATTACTTTTGGGCCGGAGTACGGGCGGAGTTGCCGCTCCTCGTCGGCGTGATGCCCTTCGGGATGATCTACGGAGCCCTGGCTCTCAACGTCGGACTATCCAAGTTAGCCTCCCAACTCATGTCTTCGATCGTGTTCGCGGGCTCCTCCCAATTCATCACGGCCAAGCTCGTAGGCGAAGGCGCCCCCGGACTGGTCATCGTGGTCACCATCGCGGTGGTAAACCTGCGGCACGCCCTCTACTCCGCGTCTATCGCCCCGTTCCTGAGCCCTTGCGCCACGCCTTGGAAGCTCCTCTTGAGCTACCTCTTGACCGACGAGGCTTACGCCCCCGCCATCGTGCACTACGAGTCGCGGGGGATAGGACCGTATTCGCACTGGTTCTTACTTGGTACGGGCCTTACGCTATGGTCGGGATGGCAGGCTAGCACCGCGCTAGGTATTTTCTTGGGAGCGGCCATTCCGACGGCCTGGTCCCTTGACTTCGCCCTACCGTTAACTTTCATCGCCATGGTAGTGCCGTTGCTCAAGACCCGCGCCTCCGCCGCCTCGGCTTTTATCGCGGGACTCGTCTCCCTAGGGGCCTATCAGCTACCCTACAAGCTCGGGCTCATCCTCGCCGCCGCAGCGGGTATCGCCGTGGGCGTGTATCTGGAAGGGAGAAGGAAGGGATGAATATCTGGCTGATCATGCTATGCGGGGGGCTCGCGACGTTCGCGATCAGGCTCTCCTTTATCTATCTTTTCGGCCGGCTGAGGATCGGCGAAGGCCTGCGCCGCGCCCTTAACTACGTGCCCCCTTCGGTACTTTCGGCTATCGTTTTCCCGGAACTATTTATGCCCGGCGGCGCCTTCGATGTATCGCTCGGGAACGTGAGGCTCTTAGCCGGCACGGCCGCCGCCCTGGTCGCCTGGTTCAGCAAAAACACCTTGGCTACCATAGTGGCGGGTATGGCCGTCTTAACGCTTCTATCCTTGTTTTAGACCATGAATCAGACTCGGCGTTAGAGCCATGCGCAGACCAAACGCCGGCCATCCTACTAAGATTAGATCTTTCTTTTATTGAAGCGCTGCAATGCGCGAAAGGCCCGGCATGGACGAGCGTACTCATGTGTACGTGAGTCCGTGCCGGGCCCCGAG
>ERZ1066115.278-NODE-278-length-15710-cov-15.805621_pt1 | contig 15710 bp, 14 predicted proteins | sample MGYA00382762_ERZ1066115 | MGnify/ENA primary metagenome ERZ1066115 (study PRJEB33369, sample SAMEA5778345) | biofilm metagenome | biome: Industrial cooling water; feature: Water cooling tower basin; material: Biofilm | place: United Arab Emirates | collected... | reverse complement strand
CGTGTTCGCCACAGTATTCGTCGCGTCAAACTCAACCGTCGAAGGAACCGCTGCAACATCCCCCCCGAACTTCACTACCAACGTATCTACGCCAGCCCCAAGTGTCACTTGGTCTGCACCTTCACCGGGAGTAATCGAGTTAGCGCCAGTTGTTTTAATATCAAACACTTGGGCTCCAACCGAACCAGCCACGATCACCCCACCAGGACCAATAATGTCCCAAGTATTTGCTGCTTGAGCTGCGGACAAGGTTAAGGCCCCCCCAGAATGGACATAGTAATGATCCAATCCATTGCCATCGACATTCTGACCAAGAGAGGCATTTGTAGTGATATTCACACTCGCCGGCGCATGCAGGGAGCCCACAAGACCCACTGACTCAAGAGAGGAGGCAAAATGGGTCGCATCAGTACTGCTTGATAGCCCTCTGATACTCAGGACTCCGTCCCCAGTAATAATCTTGCCACTTGCGACAGTGTTCTGGATATAAAGGCTTGCACCTTTATTTACAACAAATGACGCATCAGCCCCTACATCTGGTGAGCCAAAATCACCTATTGCAAGCGCAGCCGAACCAGAAATAGTCAGCACAGCATTGCCTAATTTTCCGAGAAAATTACTTTGTTCCGTAACCGTAACAGCCACATCGAATGTATTGGTTGTGATTAAAGAAAGATCTGCGTCCAATTTCCCCTCTAGAGCCACCACCTTAACCGTCCCCAGACCATCAATAGTCATACCTGTCGCTTGCCCTGCTGTTACTGACAAAGTCTGACTAGCACTCACGGTAATTTTGCTCACAGAATTCAGGTCCGGCTTCATCGTTGCCACAATTCCGCCACGCGAAAAAGTAGCCACATTGTCGCCATCAGTAGTAAACGTAATATCACCAGTAGCAGTTCCGCCAAAGGTCAGCACACCAGCTGTATCGATCACAGTGAAAGTTCCGGTCGGGCTACTGGAACCACCACCACCTCCACCACCCGACGGAGTAGTCGTGCCACCGCCGGCATTCACATCGCCAACCGCTGCATCATCGTGGGTGCTATTGGGGTCGAGGTCGCCGATATCGGCACTGCTGACACTCTTATCCAGCGCGCTACCTGTGAAGTTACTTTCAAGGCCGGCCAGGCTGCCGCCGTCGGCGGCGTTTTGCAGGCTGCTGGCCATGTCGCCCTGGGCAACGCTTTGTACTTGGGCGATTTGTGCGATCAATTTTGCAATATCGCCACCGCCCTCTTCGAGCTTGTCGACCTTGGCGGCGATTTCGGCCGTCATCTTGGCAAAGCTGTCAGCCATGCCATCCACCTTGCTGGCAGCAGCGAGCAGGTCGGCATCGCCGGATTGCTGCACGGCATCGGTCAGCACGCCTTTCAGGAAGCTGCTATCGGCCAGGCTGACCACCCCGTCGCTGTCTTTTTCGATACCGCTGACGACGGACTGGATCACGGCATTGAGGGCGCTATTCAGATCGAGCTTACCCTCGCCGCCAGCGGCACCGATCAGGGTGCTGGCGGAAGTGACCAACAGGTTGGCGACTTTGGCGGCCTCGGCATGCAACTGGGCCCCCAGCGCCTTGGCATCTGCACCGCCGTTGGCATCGAGCGAGGCTCCCAGCGGGTCGAAATTGGCCAGATCGACTTTATCCGGGTCAAAGCCCAGAGCCTTGGCGACCTTGGCTTCAGCTTGCTCGGCGGTCAGCCCCTTTTCGACAAAGGCTTGCTGCAGGGTAGTCAGCGGGTTGACCACGGTAGCACCTTCCGGTGCGGTGAGCACGCCTTTAAAGGCTTTGCCGGTAGACAGATCGGTACCGCCGCTGGCAACGACCTTGCCCTTGGCGCCATCGAGCGTGAAATTCCCCTTGTCGTCGGTCGTTGCCTTGGCCTCGCCTTCGTTCCAGACACCATCGCCGTTGGCATCGGCAAACACCGTGGCCCCCTTGATGTAGCCATCGACGACCTTGCCGGCGATGGTTTTACCGGCTGCAACCAAGCCAGGTACCGGTTCCCCCTTGTAGGCTGCGTTGCTGTAAAGATTGTTAATCACAGCCAACGCATCTTTTTGTGCTACTGCAGCATCAATCTGAGCTTGCGTCGGCGTGGTGTTCAAAATCCCGTGGTATTGAACAATGACCTTGATCTGCTCCCCTTTGGCCACAGCCTGCTCCTGCGAAGCAGCAAAGCCAACGACCACATCCGAACGACTATAGCCCTCGGTGTTCATTTTTGACAACCAATAGGCTTTGCCGCCAGCGTCAGCCGCACGGCTGAAGACATTGAGGTAGAGCTGATCCAGAAAAGCATCGTTGCTCAGAGCATCGTACTTCGCCTTGAACTCAGCCGAATTGGCAAATCCGGCACTGATTTCCTTGAGTCCGGCACCGGATTGAGCCTTTTGCGTCCAGAACTGCAGGCCGCCAGCATCGGGAATGCGCCCCAGAGAGGTGTAGTAAAGCAAAGCGACCGGCGAGACAACACCCGAGAACTCAGGGCTATCCATGAATGACTGCGTGACCTTGGCAGCGCTCATTGCCCCGCTATCGATCTGTTGCACCCAATAAGCCTTACCAGCAGCATCGGCGTTGCGACCAAGAAACTTGCTGTACAGCTGATCAACAAAAACAGTAGTTGCCATACCCCCTCCAGGAGCCAATCTATGCGAAAAGTGAACATAAAATCACAAACGAAACAAACATGTTCACTTTTGCACAAATTATTCAAACAGTAAACTCTTTTGAATTTTCCTTCCTTTTCAGAACTTCCTGTCCAGAGATAAAGCAAATCAGCCTGGCCAAGCTATGGCACAATGGCGGGATTGCTTTTTGCGGCTCAACGTCTTGCCCCCACCCCTTTTTTCCCCTCCTGCCGAATACGCTCTGCTTGCGAATCGCTTCGCCGAACTCCTGCTTGAGAAGGGCATTCCGGCACATCAGCACGTCAGTTTTGTTGCTCAACACTGTGCGCTCTCGGTCAGCCAAGCACGGCGCAAAATGCTGGGTGCCAGTTGGTCTTTTTCAGAAGTCAGACGGCTCGCCAGTGAGCTTGGCATCTCGCTAGACCATTTGTTCACAAACGAACAAACTCATTCCAGCCCGGCGATTCATAGCGATTCCAAAAATAGACAAGCACTCGCCATGGAAGGGAAGTTGCACATTGGCAACGCAGCCATTGACTGCAACGTGACTTTGGGCACACGAGCCATCGCCCCCAATAAGCCAACCGACCTTCTGGCAGTACAGCTTCCTAAAGAGTTGATCGTCGGCACTACCGAGCAACTGGTCGATGAGCTGCAAAATGGCCAGGTGTTTCACGTACATGAGTTGCGTATTTACCAACCGGATCGCGCAGCCCCCGTAATCGCCATCCTGGATGACGACCCCGACTCCTCCAGTGCTTTGCGTGAATGGTTTGATGAAGCGGGCTATGAAGCACTCGCCTACAGTTCTGGCGAACAATTACTCGCCGATGCCGATGACCACGATGCTTTCATCATTGACTTCCTACTGGCTGACGGCAAGGCTTCCACCGAAACGATTGCCGAACTGCGGCTACGCTTACCTGAAGCACCAATTGCTTTATTAACCGGAAAACTGCGCGATGGATTGGTCTCTGAACTGGAACTAGCACCAATCTTGCGTACCCAGAACGTTCTGTTTTTTGAAAAACCCGTGCGCCCCTCGGTCCTTGCCGCTGCTTTGCAAAGCGGGCTTGACCGGATTGCAGCCCAACAAGTCAAGACGGGTCATACTTGAAATCAAGTACAAGCGATTTACATATAGAACCCTATGTTTCGCAGGATTTGCGCCGCATTCTTGCATGGACCTTCATGGTCATTGGCTCAGGATCAACGGCAATTTTGCTGTTCGACAGCAGTAGTGGCCTGGCAACCACTTGGGATCATTATTTCATTCCCTTTAATTCGACAATTTACTTCATCTCGGGAGCGCTGATCACCCTCCGCCCACACTGGTTCACCCGGGCCATTTTGCTCTCAGCACTGCCTTCAATGCTCTATCAGCAAGGCGTTTTTTTTTGGTCGATACAATTTCCCGACCCGGTCAGTTATTACTCGACAGCCTCTGCCGGCGGCTTTTTTCCAATGCTGTACGTTGTGCTGTTTATCGCCTTGCCAAGACAGGCAAAAATGCTCAGCACCTTGCATTGCTTTGTCCTCTATCTGCAATTTGCAATCCATAGCTTCTGGCTGACCAATACAAGCACCCCCGATGCGAGAGCTGCCGCCGAGGCTATTTTTGTCGCGGTATTGATCTCACACCCGATTTACGTGATCAGCCTTAGCTACATCACTAAGTTGCACCACAAAATCCGGGCCGCTCACGCCCAAGGCATCAGGCAAAAAGCCGACTTTCTTGCAATGCTGTCGCATGAGTTGAAAAATATGCTGCAAACACTCATGAGTACGGTGGAAACCCTGCAACTCAGACTCCGTTCAAGCAGCGAACAGAAAATTCTGGAGCGAATTGACCTAGCAACAGAGCAGCTGCAATTCTGCCTGCGTGACGCTGCGGAAATGGCTCACCTCGAACATCCTGAGTTGTCAATTCGCAACACCCACTTCGAACTTGTCGAATTACTGGCAGACATCGACAAACAGTGGCGCCCCGTCATAGAACAGAAAGGTTTAGCTTTTTCCATCACCCCCCCCCCAGCCCCCCTCAGCCTTCATGCAGACCGCAAACGCCTAAGCCAGATCCTTGATAATTTATTGGGCAATGCTTTGAAATACACCCTGTCAGGCAGCATAGAATTGCTTTACTCCTTTCAAGACAAACAGTATCTGTCAATCACGGTAAAAGATACAGGAATCGGCATACCTGAGGAGCAACAGGAGAATATTTTCAAACCCTATGTTCGGTTAAGACAGCCCTTGGTTGCACAAGCGAGTGGCTCGGGCCTTGGATTGAGCATGGTTAAAACACTGAGCGAACGACTGAATGGCCAAATCAACGTAAGCAGCACCCCAGGCAGCGGTAGTAGCTTCACCGTGAAATTTCCAATAGACGCCGATTTAGCAAGAAAATATTCTGCATGAACAAGGCCCTCGCCCAGCCTCTTCTCTCTGCTGACCCCACTCTCCGCCGTTTTGTCTCCATCGTCTTTGTCGTTGGTGGCCTTGCAAGTTTGCTACTCGGGATTTACGACCGCCACAAGCTCATTGCAACTGAATGGGATGCTCTCTGGAATCCAGTCACATCAACGATTTATATTATGTCAGGGGCGATCATCTATCGCTGGCCGCAACAAATCATCCCTGCCACCGTGGCCGCCTTTTTCGTCACATCAGTCTATCAATTAGGCATTCATTTCTATGCCCTTTATTTCCCCTCCCCCATCACTTACTACGCACTAGCATCATCCAGTTCATTTGATCCACTTGCCTACATCGCCCTATTTATCACTATTCCTCACCTAGCCGTTCTGCTGGGCAGCCTGCACTGTGCCGCTCTCTATATTTTGTATTTCGGCTGTACAACCCTCTGGCCGTTATCCCCGGAAGGCATTGCCGCAGAACACTTGGTCATCGCTGCCCTTCTGTCGCATCCAGCCTATATCGTTGCGCTACGCTATATCGTCAAGCTCCAAAATCAACTGGCAGAAACACAAATCGCCACCTTTCGCAAAAAATCAGAATTTTTAGCGATGCTCTCTCACGAAATTCGCAATTTGCTGCAGAGTTTAGTCAGCACAATTGATCTATTGCACTTCAAAGCAAAGGATCAGAAATCGCAGCTTGCAATCGAGAGAATGCACAAGACTACCGAGCAACTGCAAAGTTGCCTGCGCGATGCCGATGAACTCACCAAGCTAGACAATCCAAATCTCAACATCGAAATCAGCACATTCAACTTGGTAGAGCTGCTCGCGGAAATTGGCGAATCTCAAGCAACAAAAGCTACAGAAAAAAAAATCACGCTCACCATAAAATCCCCGCTGAAAGAACTTCAACTCAGCACAGACCGAGAACGCTTGCGCCAAATAATCGAAAATTTGCTGAGCAATTCCCTCAAGTACACTCAGTACAATGGTCGAATTACGATTAGTTTTGAATTGACTACCGCGCCAAGCCCCTGCGTAGAAATCAAAATTGCAGACACTGGAGTCGGCATCCCAAAGGAACACCTTGGCCGGATTTTTCTCCCTTACGTTCGACTCAGCCATCAACTCACCGAGAGGGAGCCTGGCAGTGGCTTGGGTTTGGCAATCGTGAAGAAAATACTTGGTGCACTGGGCGGTGAAATCTCGGTAAACAGCAAGGTTGGTGAAGGATCAACGTTTGCCATCACGATTCCCAGAAACCTGAGCCCCTGATTACCCATCTGTTCTTTCACCACCTACCCACTCCGCCAATTCATCGACCAGCACCCGCACCCGATGCGGGACCTGGCGGTTGCCGGGGAAGACGGCGTAGATGCCGAGTAGCGGGACGGGGTGGTCGGTGAGGATTTCTTCTAGACGACCATTGGCGATCAGATCACCGATGATGAAATCGGGCTGGCAGGTGATGCCCAGGCCTTGCGCGGCGGCTTCGGCGAGGACGTCGCCGTTGCTGGCGCTGAGGGTGGCGGGCAGCGCCAAGCTGCGCGCCTTGCCGGCTTCGCCGAACTGCCAGGGCAACAGACTGCCGCCGCTGGTGTAGCCCAGGCATTGGTGGCCGGGCAAATCTTCGGGTTTTTGCGGTCGACCGTGGCGGGCGAGGTATTCCGGCGCCGCGACCACGCGCATGCGCTCGCTGCCGATGCGCCGCACCACATCCTGCCCGGCAAGGCGGTGGGTGATGCGGATCGCGACATCAATCCCGTCTTCGATCAGATTGACCCGCCGGTCGCTGTAGTCCATGTCCAGCACGACTTCCGGGTAGCGGCGGGCAAAGCCGAGCAGCCAGGGTGCCAGTTTTTTCAGGCCATAGCTGAGCGGCAGGCTGAGGCGGATCGGCCCGCGCAGCGCCTGCCGCTCTTCGGCAACGCCGGCTTCGGCACTATCGACCAGATTGAGGATGACGCGGCATTTCTCCAGATAAGCGCTACCGGCTGAAGTCAGCGTCAAGCGCCGCGTGCTGCGCGCCATCAGCTTGGCACCGAGATGTTCTTCGAGCGCCGCAATCTGGCGGGTGACCACCGAACGGGCAACATTGAGTTGCTGCGCGGCAGCGGCAAAGCTGCCGAGTTCGGCGACGCGAACAAACAGCTGCATGGCGGCGAGGCGATCCATTGTTGCTTACCTGGCAATAATCATTTGCAGATTGTCGGCTATTTCGCACGGCGATGCACGCCTAAAGTACGCCCATCGCCGCACACCACGGCTTATTGCTCACGAGGCTCCCCATGCCGCACTCCCCTGCTCCCGCCGCCACGCCCTTGCCCACGCTGTTTGTGCCGCATGGTGCGCCGACCTTTGCCCTCCGGCCCGGTGCAGCTGGCGCCGCGATTGCCCGCCTTGCCGGACAGCTGCCCCGCCCCCGAGCGGTGATCATCGTCAGCGCCCACTGGCAAACCCCGATGCCGACCGTCGGCAGCGCCGTCCGCCCGGAGACGATCCACGATTTCTGGGGCTTCCCCGACGAACTCTACACGCTGCGCTATCCGGCCAGCGGCTGCCCGGAGGCGGCCCGCGAAGTCGCCGCAGCCCTGGCGGCAGCCGGCCTGCCGGCGGTGCTCGACGATCAACGCGGCCTCGACCACGGCGCCTGGGTGCCGCTGCGCCTGCTCTACCCGGACGCCGACGTGCCGGTGATTCCGCTCTCGCTGCCGCTTTCCTCAACCCCTGCCGGCGGCCCGCAAGCCGCCTGGGCACTCGGCCGAGCGCTGGCGCCGCTGGCGGCGCGCGGTTTCCTGATCGTCGGCTCGGGCAGCATCACTCACAACCTGCGCGACTACCAGCAGGCCTGGCGCAACGGCGGCCAGACCCCGGCTTATGTCCGCGAATTTGCCGACTGGGTCGATGCCCGCCTGCAGGCCGGAGACATCGCCGCCCTGCTCGACTACCGCCAACACGCAGCGGGCGGCGTGCAAGCCCACCCCAGCGACGAGCACCTGTTGCCTTTGTTTGTCGCCTGGGGCGCCGCTCAGCCGGCGGCGCAGCCGCCAGAGGTACAGCGCCTGCACGCCGGGATCGACGATTTCGTGATCGCGATGGATTTGTGGGCTTTTTCTGCTGCCAACCCGTCTGCCACCGCCCCGGCATTTTCTGCTCAATAAGGAGTTGACCGTGAATTCAACATACATTGCCACTTCGCCCGCTCCGGTACGTTACACCGCCACCGCCAAGGTCCTGCACTGGTTGCTCGCACTGCTGCTCTTCGCCCTGCTCGGCCTCGGTTTCTACATGCGCGACCTGCCCTTGTCGCCGGAAAAACTACAGTTGTATTCCTGGCACAAATGGGCCGGCGTCAGCGCCTTTCTGCTGGCGGCGATCCGCCTCGGCTGGCGCCTGAGCCATCAACCGCCGGCGCTGCCGGCCAGCATGTCCACGGCACAACGCCTGGCGGCCCACGTCGGCCACCTCGGGCTGTACGCGCTGATGCTGGCAATCCCGCTGTCCGGCTGGCTGATGAGTTCGGCCAAGGGCTTCCAGACGGTGTGGTTCGGCGTGCTGCCGCTGCCCGATCTGGTCGCCAAGGACAAGGCGCTCGGCGAGCTGCTGGCGACGCTGCACCTCGGCCTCAACCTGGCCCTGCTCGCCCTGCTCGCCGGCCACATCGGCGCCGCCCTCAAGCACCACTTCATCGACCGCGACGACATCCTGACCCGGATGCTGCCCGACCGGCGCCCGCAAGCCTGATCTCTATCCCCCCACGGAGAAAACCCATGCACACAAAATTGCTCACCACCGCCGTCGCTGCCACCCTCGCCGGCAGCCTGTTTCTCGCCCCGCTGGCGCACGCCGTCGAATACACCCAGGTGCAAGCCGACAAAAGCAGCGTCCAGTTCAACTACCAGCAGATGGGCGTCAAGATGGACGGCCGCTTCCGCAAATTTTCCAGCCAGTTGAGCTTTGACCCGGCCAAACCGACCGCTGCCCGTGCCAGCTTCGATATCGAACTGGCCAGCATCGACACCGGCTCGTCCGAAGCCGACCAGGAAGTCGCCGGCAAGCCGTGGTTCAACAGCGCCGCCTTCCCGGTCGCCCGCTTCGTGTCGAGCAGCGTCAAGCCGCTCGGCAACAACCGCTACGAGGTCGCCGGCAAGCTGACGATCAAGGGCAAGAGCCAGGACTTGAGCTTCCCGGCCAGCTTCGCCACCCAGGGCAACAACGGCGTCTTCGAAGGCGGATTCACGCTGCGCCGCGCCGATTTCTCGATCGGCGAAGGCAGCTGGGCCAAGTTCGACATCGTCGCCAACGACGTCGGGATCAAATTCCGCATTGCCGCTCAGGGCAAGTAAGGCCCGCCCCCAGTTTTTTTTCGTTCCTCCCCCTTTCACCCCCTCCACGTTTTACCCCCAACCTCCAGGAGTCACACCATGCGCAAGCAAATCACCACCCTCGTCCTCGCCCTCGCCGCCGCCGCTCCGGCCCTCGCCGCCCCGGAAACCTATGTGATCGAAGGCACTCACACCTACCCGCGCTTCTCCTACAGCCACTTCGGTTACTCGACCCAATTGAGCCGCTTCAACAAGACCAGCGGCAAGATCGTTTTCGACAAGGCCGCCAAGACCGGCAGCGTCGACATCGTGATCGACACCACCTCGGTCGACACCGGCTTCGCCACCTTCAACGAGCACATCCAGGGCGACGACTTCCTCGCCACCGGCAAATACCCGCAGGCAACCTTCAAGTCGACCAAGGTCAATTTTGCCGGTGACAAGCCGTCGACCGTGGAAGGCCTGCTCACGCTCAAAGGCGTGACCAAACCGGTGACGCTGACCGTCGAATCCTTCCTGGCCATGCCGCATCCGATGCTGAAAAAGGACGCCATCGGCGCCAACGCCTGGACCGTGGTCAAGCGCTCAGAGTTCAACGCCGGCAAGTACGCGCCCTACGTCGGCGACGAAGTGCGCATCGACATCGCGGTCGAAGCGATCAAGGAATAAGGCCTTTTTTGCAGGAAATCCGGGGGAAAGCGAAATAAGTTTTGCCTTTCCTCCGGATAGCGCGTATGCTGCGGCGCAGCGAAAGTCAAGTACTCCTGTTTTCTTGTTGGTTTAGTTCCCGTACCTCACGTCTGCGGCGCCATTTCCATCCTGAGCACGCCGTCTTGATCTCGCATTTTTCAATTATCTTTCTGGAGATCCAAGACATGGCTACCGGTACCGTCAAATGGTTTAACGAAACCAAAGGCTTCGGCTTCATTTCCCCCGAAGGCGGCGGCGAAGACCTCTTCGCTCACTTTTCCGCCATCGCTGGCACGGGCTTCAAGACCCTGGCCGAAGGTCAGCGCGTCACGTTCGACGTGACCACCGGCCCCAAGGGCAAGCAAGCTTCGAACATCAAGCCGGCCTAAGCGCCCGCTGCGGCGCCACGCGCCGCCCGCTGCCGGTCCGCATTCGCCGGACCGGCGCTACCCCCCCTCTCTCCAATTAGGAGGCCATCATGGCCAAGGAAGAATTGCTGGAAATGCAAGGCGTGGTCACGGAAGTACTTCCTGACTCCCGCTTTCTCGTAACCCTGGACAACGGGCATCAATTGATCGCCTACACCGCCGGAAAAATGCGCAAGCATCACATCCGCATCATCGCCGGTGACAAGGTTTCGCTCGAACTGTCCCCGTACGACCTCGACAAAGGTCGCATCACCTTCCGCCATATCGAAGGCCGCCCCCCGATGGCCCCCCGGCCCCGCCGCTAAACTGCGGCCCAGCAAGGAACTGAATGAATTTGCAGCAACAACGGGCTGATGCCCGACAACAATGCGAGGACCGAAAGATTGCGGTCCTCCCCTACGGTAATGCCTGGTGGCTACTGGGCAACGGCGTCAACCAGGTGGTTGGCGAACTGGCCGGTATTTCCCCCGCACAACTCCAGCGTTTCGCCAGCATCAGTCGCTGACGCGAATCTTTTTCCGCCTAGCGGCCGCCGATGCCGCCCGGCTTGCGCGGTGCCCGCTATAATCAGCGGTTTGCGACCCCTCCACGGCCCCCGCCCGTCATGCTCAAGAAGCTTTTGCTGGTTTGCGCACTCTGCCTCCATGTTCTCAGCGGGCAAGGCGCGTCGCAAACCGACCCGCTCCTGAGCGAAGCCGAGCGCGCCTACCTGGCACAACTGGGGCCGGTGACCATGTGCGTCGACCCCGACTGGGCTCCATTCGAAAGAATCAACGAGGCCGGCGAACACGAAGGCATCGCCGCCGACCTGATCCAGCAAGTTGCCCAGCGCCTCGGCATCAGCATCCGGCTGCACCGGGTCCGCCTGTGGAACGAAAGCCTCGCAGCCTCGCAGCAGGATCGCTGCCAGATCATGAGCTTTCTCAACCAGACGCCGGCGCGCGATCGCTGGCTACTGTTTACCCGTCCGATTTTCTCCGACCCGAACATCATCATCACCCGCGAGGAGCATGCCTTCATCCCGGACTTGCACGCGCTGCGCGGCAAAAGCGTTGCGCTGCCGGGCGGAACCATGGTCGAGGAACGCATCCGCCATGATTTTCCCGACCTGCGGGTGATCGTCACCGAAAGCGAACGCGAAGCCGTTACCCTGGTTTCCGAACGCAAGGCCGACCTGACCGTACGCACCCTGATCGGTGCTGCCTACGCGATCCGCAAGGAAGGCTTGTTCAATCTCAAGATCTCGGGCCAGATTCCGGAATACACCAACCAGTTGCGTATCGGCATACACCGCAACCACCCACAACTGCGCGACATTCTCGACCGCGGGGTGGCCACCCTGACTACCCAGGAAAAGGAAGTCATCTGGAACCGCCATGTCGCAATCAACGTGCAGCATGGACTGGATTACCGGCTGCTGTGGAAAATCGCGCTGGCTGCGATTCTGGTGCTGAGCATCTTCACTTACTGGAATCGCAAGCTGCAGCGGCTCAATCGCGAACTTGAACGGCTGTCGATCACCGATCGGCTGACCGGGCTCTACAACCGGATGCGGCTCGACGAGTGCTTTGACCGCGAAATCCGCCGCAGCCAACGCTACCCCCAGCCCTTCAGCATCATCCTGCTCGACATCGACCATTTCAAACTGATCAACGACACCCACGGCCACCAGACCGGCGACCAGGTACTGGTCGCCGTCGCCAGCCGCCTGCGGGAAAACCTCAGGCAAACCGACGTGATCGGCCGCTGGGGCGGCGAGGAATTCATGATCCTGTGCCCCGAAACTGATGTCGACGGGGCCACCACCCTGGCCGAAAACCTCCGCCAGCATCTGGCAGAGACACCGATGCCGCCAGCCGGCCTGGTCACCGCCAGCTTCGGAATTGCCAGCTACGCCCCTGGCGACCAGCCACAGGACATGGTCAGCCGCGCCGACCGGGCGCTTTACGCCGCCAAGCGGTCCGGTCGCAACCGGGTCAAAATTGGCTTGACGGGCGCTGTCGATTACTCTTCCGACCATCAATCCACTCATAGTCCCTGCCAACTGGGTCAGGTAGCAGAAAACGTGCAGGCTGCAGAAAAGGCGTAACCCAGTTGGTGCACCGTTTTTAACGGCAACTCCTCGGATAGACTGGCTTGCGCTTTTTTCCTCAAGCGAGCAACCAAAACATTCAAGCGATCACTTGCAGTCAGAATGCGCGGTCCGAACAGTTCGCTGCACAGCACCTTCTTGGTCACCACCAAGCCTTCCGCCTTAACCAGGCAGCGCAGCAAGACGAACTCCCTCGCCGTCAGGGTCAGACGTTTTCCCGACGGAGCATGCAGGCACCAATCTGTTGCGTCCAAGCGCCACCCAGTGATTGGTTCTTCCCCTTTGTCCCCCAGGGAGGCACTACCAGAGACATGCTCACCAATCCGATCCCGGCGTTTGGCTAAAGCTTCGATATTAGCGACCAGCTCAGCCAAATTTACCGGCTTAACCAGATATCTGTCGGCTCCGGCACGAAAACCAGCGAGGCGATCCTCTGTCGCATCGCGAGCGCTCAGGATAATGACATCGACCCCCCGGTTCAGCTGCAAAAGTGACGCAACCTTCAACCCATCGTCACCTGGCAAGCCAACATCGAGAATTGCGATATCAACTGGCTGTGCAATGAATTTCCGGTAAAACTCCTCGGCCGAACCGGCTCCCCAGACAGTAAAACCGGCAACCGACAAGTACTCTTCGGTCGTCAAGCGGAGATCATCATCATCTTCAACCAGGGCAATACGAAGCAAACGATTCATGGCAAGGGATTCTGCCACTCTTTAATCTTCGATTTCCTGCAAATTCTTGCAAAAACTTCCTTCAACTTATCGCCCATCCAGATTTCAATTACATTCGGCAAGCCTTTCGCCTTCCCATGTGCACCACCAAAATGATTGTTCTGCTGCGACACGCTGTTTTTCTGCTATTGACCACGGTCGCCGGAACAGGGCCCGGCATGGCTACGGCGCTCGAACTAACCCCTGAAGAGCAAATCTACATCTCCACCAAACGCCCGATCATGTGTGCGGACCCCGATTGGGCTCCTTTCGAGAGATTTGATGCCGACGGCCAGCACATTGGTATTGCGGCAGACCTGCACCGCCTGCTGCGTGAGCGGATCGGGCTGGAAGTTTCATATTTCCCCCAACACCACTGGCAAGAGCAATTGCGCGCCTCAAAAGAGGGGCGTTGCCAAATACTCAGCTTTGTCAATCAAACACCTGAGCGCGATCAATGGCTGATTTTTACCCAACCGCTGCTGAGTGATCCCAATGTATTGATTACGCGTGAAGAAGCCCCTTTGATTGAAAATCTGTCGCTACTGACCGGAAAGCGGATGGCGCTACCTGCCGGAACCGCAATTTACGAGCGTATTTCCCGCGACTTCCCGAACGTAGAGCTGATCCCTACTGCTAGTGAAGAAGAGGCCATCGGGCTAGTTGCCAACAAGCAAGCGGACATGACTCTACGCTCCCTGATCGTTGCGGCATACACCATCAAACGCAATGGCTGGTTCAATCTGAAAATAAACAGCCAGCTACACGGCTACGAAAACCATCTGCGCATCGGCGTCCTCAAGGCAGAGCCGCTGCTTAAAAGCATTCTTGACAAGGGCATTGCGAGCATCAGCAATCAGGAGCGGGATCAAATCATTGATCGCCACGTTGAAATCAAGATGGTCACGGCCATCGACTACAGTCTCCTCAAGTGGGTCATCGGCATTGCCTTCAGCATTCTTCTGACCAGCTACTACTGGCTGCGCCGCTTGCAGCACATCAACCGCTCCCTGCAAGCGGCGCTGACAGAAGTCAAAAACACGGAAGCCGAGCAACGTCAATTCATCTCGATGCTTTCGCACGAAATTCGCTCACCGCTGGCTGTGATCGACACTACGGCGCAGCTACTAGGGATGAAACTACAGGACAGAAATGACTGCGCCCCATTGTTGGCGCGTATTCGGCGCGGGACGGCCCGCTTGAGCACCCTCCTCGATAACAGCTTGACCCAGGACCGCCTCAACAGCAAAAACTTCATCCTGCACCGCGATACGGTCGATTTGCCAACGCTGCTCAGCAACGCCATAGACAGCGCCGAGCTATTGACCAGGCAACATGAGATTGTGCCGCACCTTGCCCCTGAACTCCCACCTCTGCAAGGCGATCAAACCCTGCTGCGCATCATGCTCAACAACCTAGTCGGCAATGCAATCAAGTACTGCCCTGCCGGCACCGCTATCGAATTATCGATTTCAGCCAGCGACGACAACTGCAAGATCGAGGTCATTGACCACGGGCCAGGCATTCCCCCGGAAGATCTTCCACATATTTTTGAGCGCTTTCATCGAGGCAGGAATGCCAAAGACACGCCCGGGGCTGGACTCGGTATCCCGCTGATCGACAAAATCGTCAAACTGCATCAAGGGCGCCTTGCTGTGGAATGCCCACCAAGCGGCGGCACACGGTTCACCATTCACCTGCCATTTTCCAGAAAGTCGTAGCCCTCTCCCGGCAAACGGCCCAACTTGACCAAGGTCAAGTCCACTGCAAATGAAAGCAGCTGCAAGGTCATGCAATCCCCGCATCCGGACAATCGTGCCGATTAGCAGACATCTTCGCGATGCCCTGCCCGAGCCAAATTGCCAAGCAAATCTCAGGGGATTTTCATGCCTTTCACCGCCATTGCTTTCATCGACGCCTCACTGCCCGACCTCAAAACACTCCTTGCCAATATCCGGCAACATGCCGAAATTCATCTGCTGGACAGCAACGCAAACGGGCTGATGCAAATTGCCGAGCATCTCTGCGACCGCAAAGACATTAACGCCCTGCACCTGATCGGACACGGCGCCCCAGGGCAGCTGTTTTTGGGTAATTCCACGGTCGACCGTGAAAATCTGCAAAAATCCCGCGCCGAACTGGAAGCCATCGCCAACGCCATGGTTGAAGACGGCGAGCTCCTGATCTACGGCTGCGAAGTGGCCGCTGGCCGCGAAGGCCGGCAGTTCATTGGTGCTCTGACGGAAATGACCGGGCTGAAGGTGGCGGCGGCGACGCATAAGGTGGGGGCTGCCGAACAGGGTGGGGATTGGTCGCTGGATGTCATGCCGGCCATGAAGTCCGCCACGTTGCAGGTACCGGCATGGCAAGGCGTGCTGGACCCAACACCGCCGGATGACGGCGTGTAC
>ERZ1066115.277-NODE-277-length-15882-cov-14.224048_pt1 | contig 15882 bp, 18 predicted proteins | sample MGYA00382762_ERZ1066115 | MGnify/ENA primary metagenome ERZ1066115 (study PRJEB33369, sample SAMEA5778345) | biofilm metagenome | biome: Industrial cooling water; feature: Water cooling tower basin; material: Biofilm | place: United Arab Emirates | collected... | reverse complement strand
CAGAGGGAGCGCAGGAGCCGGGCTATGAGCTCACGGTCGAGCTCGGCGTCGATAGAAAGCTCTAGGCCCCGGGCGCGTCCGCGGAGCGCGAGCTCCCGCCCTGAAAGTATATCCAAGAGCTCATAGCGTACGCGGAGCTCGCGGAGCCGCAGGACCGAGCGCCCCTCCGAGAGGAGCTCGATACGGCGCACCGTCGCCCCCCGCAATATCGACGGGGAGAGCGCGTCGTACCGGAAGCTCAGGCCGAAGCCCTCGACGTATGGCCGCAGGCGGGCCTCGATATAACGTTTGGCCGCCTCGATGGAGGCGGACTCGACCCGATAGGCGGCGTAGGCCGAAGCGGCGATCGAGAGGCTTATGGCCGCGGCCGCGGCGAAGGCGGCGAGCCTGGGTCGGGAGCTCACGGCCTAAACAGTAGCACAGCGCCCCGGCTTGCGCCATACGAGGCGGCCGCGCTAGTATGCGGCCCATGGCAAGGCAGCGGGACGTTTTACACGGCTTCATCGTCTTCGAGGGCGTAGACGGTTCGGGGACGAGCACCCAGCTTAAGCTCCTCGGGGAACGCTTGGCGGCCTTCGGGGTCGACGCCCGGCTCGACGCCGAACCTACGGCGGGGCCGATCGGCCGCCTGATCCGCGACGCGCTCTTCAAGCGCCCGCAGCTAAGCCACGAGACCGTCGCCCGGCTGTTCGCCGCCGACCGCGGCGAGCATATCGAGGGCTCGGGCGGCGTGCGCGAGGCCCTGGCCGCCGGCCGCCTGGTGGTGAGCGACCGCTACTTCTTCTCGTCCCTGGCCTACCAAGGGCTGACCTGCGAGCCGGAGCTGCCCGAGGAGCTCAACGCGCGCTTCCCCCTGCCCGAGCTGCTCATCTTCTTCGATATCCCCGCCGCGGCCTCGGTCGCCCGCCTGGGCTCGCGGGCTGAGCGCGACATCTACGAGCACGAGGCCTTCCAAGTCCGCGTCGACGCGGCCTATCGCGAGATCGTGGCCCGCTTCGAAGGCGGCCCGATGCGCGTAGCCAGGGTGGACGCCTCCGCCCCCATCCCCGCGGTGGCCGAGCAGGTCTGGGCGGCCGTAGGGCCAGTGGCCGCGCGATTCCGCCGCTAAGGCGGCCGAGCCGGGCTCCCGGAGCTCAGCATCGCGCCCGCCCCTGCCGATAAACCGGATATGAAGCGCTTCGGCCTAGCCCTGCTCCTCGCCCTGGCGGCCCTCTCCGCCCTGCCGGCCTACCCGGTCTACTTTAAGGAGCAGTACTATCGCCTCTACCACCAGCACTACATCCAATATCCCGACGACGCCGTAGAGAACATCTACTGGCTCGAGCGGGCCCGCGAGGCCGACTTCGCCAATCCGCTCTACGCCATGGCCAAGGTCCCCGACCAAAAGCACTGGGAGCGCTACCGCTACCTGCTCAACATGCAGATCGAGCTCAAGCTCATCGAGCAGCACCTGGCGCTCGGCGCCAAGTTCGACAAGCAGGTCGCCTACTTCTACAACGCCCCCTGGCGGGACGATAACCTAGAGTCGCTCAAGGTCGCGGAGACCGCGTACCGCGCCGCCTTGGCCTACTGGACGAGCGCCAAGGACTGGGCGGGCAAGGCCATGGCCCTGCGCTGGACCCAGCTACCCGACGTGCAGTTCTGGATCGACCAGGCCTATCGCATCGAGACCGGCGAGCTCGATTACGAGCGCATCATCGGCCGCCAATTAACGCGCCTTGAATCGGTGCGCGCCGCCTTTCTGGCGATGGACGAAACGAGCTACTGAGGGTAGGCTGTCTCCTAGGCCGCGAAGGCCGAGGAGAGGTCATGGACGACTACCGCATCGATATCATGATTCCCGAGGCCGACCTGGCCCGGCGCGTCGCCGAGCTCGGCGCGGCGATCACCGAACGCTACCGCGATACCGAGTGCCTCGTGCTCGTCGGGCTCCTCCGCGGCTCCTGCGTCTTCCTCTCGGACCTTTGCCGCGCGATTAAGCTGCCGGTAAACTTGGACTTCATGACCGCCTCGAGCTACGGCTCGTCCATGCAGTCTACGCGCGACGTGCGCATACTCAAGGACCTGGACGACGACATCAAGGGGCGCGACGTCCTCATCGTCGAGGACATCATCGACACGGGCTTTACCCTGGAGAAGGTCACCCAGATCCTGCGCCTGCGCGAACCCAAGAGCCTGGCTATCTGCACGCTCCTAGACAAGCCCAGCCGGCGCGAGGTGCCGGTGGCGGTCGATTTCGTGGGCTTCGCCATCCCCGACGAGTTCGTCGTCGGCTGCGGCATCGACTACGCCCAGCATCACCGCAACCTGCCCTATATCGGCAAGGTGGTGCCCCTCGCCTAACGCGGGGGCGCGGTTCAGCGTATCAGCATCGCGTCGCCGTAGCTAAAGAAGCGGTAGCGCTCCCGCACGGCCGCCTCGTAGGCGGCCAGGATACGGTCGCGCCCGGCGAAGGCCGACACGAGCATGAGCAGCGTCGACTCGGGCGTGTGGAAGTTCGTAAAGAGCCCGTCTACGGTCTTGAACTCATAGCCGGGGTACATGAAGATGCTCGTGCTCGAAAGGCCGGCCTTGACTCCCTTACCGTCCCAGGCGCTCTCCAGGCTCCGCACGCTCGTCGTGCCTACCGCTATGACCGGCCGCCCCTCGGCGCGCGCCGCGTTCACCGCCCGGGCCGTCTCTTCCGGTATCGTGAAATCCTCTTCGTGCATGCGGTGCTCTTCGATATTCTCGGCGCGCACCGGCATGAAGGTCCCGAGGCCCACGTGCAGGGTTAAGAAGCGTAGCTCGACGCCCTTAGCCGCGAGGGCCTCGAGTATCGCCGGGGTAAAGTGCAGGCCGGCCGTCGGCGCCGCGGCGGAGCCCGCCTCGCGCGCGTAGACGGTCTGGTAGCGCTCGGCGTCCGCCGGTTTATCCTCCCGCCTGATATAGGGCGGTAGCGGCAGATGGCCGTTGCGCTCCAGGTAGCCGTCGTCGATCTCGAAGGAGAAGCGCAGCACGCGCTCGTCCGGCCGGGCTTCGACGACCTCGGCCGAGAGGCCTTCGGGCAGGGATAGAACCTTGCCCGGCGTCTGCTTGGCCATGCGCGTGGTCATGACGGCCCAGAGCCTATCGCCTAATCGCCTGAGCAGGAGTACCTCGACCTTGCCGCCGCCGGCGCTCTGGGCGAAGAGCCTGGCGCGCCGAACCCTGGAGTCGTTAAACACCATGACCGCGCCCGGTTCGACGAGCTCGGGCAGCTCGCGCACCATGCGATGGGCGTAGGCGCCGCTCCTCCGGTCCAGGGTCATGAGGCGGGATAGGCCGCGCTCGGCCGGCGGCTCCTGGGCTACGAGCTCCTCGGGGAGCTTAAAACTGAAATCCTGGGTTTTCATCGCGTCTATCGTATCCTAAATGGGTGTAGGCTAAGGGGGTGACTACGCGCCCGCGCGGCGTGCGCATAAGGAAGCCCGCCTGGATAAGGTAGGGCTCGACGTAGTCCTCCAGGGTCTCCACGCTCTCGTTCGTAGAGACCGCCAGGGTCTCGGCGCCCACCGGGCCGCCGCCGAATTTCTCTATGATCGTCTTTAAGACCTCGCGGTCGTGGCGCTCCAGGCCGTAGCCGTCCACCTCGAGCATGGCGAGGCCCTTGGCCACCACGGCGGCGTCCACCGCGCCGCGCCCCGCCACCTGGGCGAAGTCGCGCATGCGCCTTAAGAGCCGGTTGGCCACGCGCGGCGTGCCGCGGGCGGCGGCGGCCAGGGCGGCCGCGGCGTCCTCCTCCAAGGCCACGGCCAGGATGCCGGCCGAACGGCGGAGTATGGCCATCATGTCGGCCTTCTCGTAGAAGCCTAAGCGCACGCTGATGCCGAAGCGGCTGATGAGGGGGCTCCCGACCATGCCGGCGCGCGTCGTGGCGCCGACCAGGGTAAAGGGCGGCAGGGGTATGCGCAGGGTCCGGGCGCTGGGCCCCTGGCCGACGATGAAGTCCAGCTCGCCGTCCTCCATGGCCATGTAGAGCATCTCCTCGATCGCGGGCTTGAGGCGATGGATCTCGTCGATGAAGAAGACCGTACGCGGTGCCAACGTGGTCAGGATGCCGGCCAGGTCCTTGGGCTTCTCCAGGGCCGGGGCGCTCGTCACCTTAAAGTCGGCGTCCAGCTCGCGGCTTACGATGCCGGCCAGGGTGGTCTTTCCCAGGCCCGGCGGTCCGATCAGGAAGACGTGGTCTAGGCTCTCTCCCCGCTCGCGCGCGGCGCGGATGAAGATAGAGAGGTTTTCCTTGATGCTCGCCTGCCCCAGGAACTCGGCCAGGAGCTTGGGACGCAGGGCGTTGTCCCGTTCGTCCTCGCCAGGCAGCGTCGTGGGCGATACTACGCCGTCTTCGCGCATGGCCTAAGCCCCGCTCAGGGCGACCATGGCCCTGCGGAAGAGCTCGCGCTCGCGCTCGGCGGGCTCGGCCGGCAGCGAAGCGGTATCGGCCGCCGCGCGCGCGACCGCCTCGGCCGCCTTGCGCCGGTCGTAGCCCAGCTCCGCCAGGGCGCGGACCAGGTCATCGTGCGGCCCCTCGGGTTCCTGCCGGGCTCGGCCGCCTAAGCCCGACTGCGGCAGCTTGCCCTTGAGCGTGAACACGAGCTTCTGGGCGGTCTTCTTGCCCAAGCCCGGCACCGCCTCCAGCCTGGCTAGATCCTCGCCCTCCAAGGCCCGCTCAAGCTCGTCGGCGCCGATGCCGCCCAAGATCTTCAGGGCCTGCTTGGGGCCTACGCCGTCCACGGTGAGCAGCTCTAGGAACACGGCGCGCTCGGCCTCGCTGGGGAAGCCGAAGAGCCGCATCTGATCCTCGCGGTGCAGGAGCCAGCACAGGACGCGGGTCTCGTCGCCCAGGCGGCCGAAGGCGTCTTGGGAGCGGCCGGGGACGGAGAACTCCCACTCGATGCCGTTATTGTCGATCCGTATGGTATCGGCGCCCTTATGGCTCAGGACGCCCCGTATGGCGTTTATCATAAGGCGGGAAGTATAGCAGGGCTAGGCGCGGGCTGTCATGGCCCAGGCCCGGTTTTGGCAGTGGCAGAGGGCCACGGCCAGGGCGTCGGCCGCGTGGTCGGGCTTGGGCACGGCGGCCAACCCCAGGGCCAGCTTGACGAAGGCCTGCACGTCGGCCTTGCCAGCGCCGGCCGAACCGGCCGCCGCCAGCTTCACGGCGTTGGGCAGGTATTCGGCCACCGATAGCCCGCGATCGTGGAAGGCCAGGCGGATGACGCCGCGAACCTCGGCTACGGCCATGGCGCTCGATACGTTGCGGGAGAAGAACAGCCCCTCCATGGCCAGCTCGGCCGGGCGGTACTCGTCGGCCACGGCCAATAGCCCGTCGCGTATCAGGGCGAGGCGGGATTCCATGGCTAAGGAGGCGGGCGTAGCGATGCAGCCGTGGCCCCGATAAAAAAGACGGGCGCCGTCTATATCGACGACGCCCCATCCTATCGAAGCCAGGCCGGGGTCCACGCCCATGACGCGGACCGGGGCCGAAGGCACGCTTACTCCTCGTCTTCCTCGGGGAGATTGGCGTTGTGGTAGACGTTCTGCACGTCGTCGTTCTCCTCCAGGCGGTCGATCATCTTGGAGACCTTCGCGCCGGCGTCCTTGTCGGTGTCGACGTAGCTCTCCGGAACCATGGATACCTCGGCGCCGTCGGTCTCCATGCCCTTGTCGTTGATCGCGTTGAGCACGGCCTCGAAGGCCTCCGGGGAGGTATAGACGACGATTTCGCCGCCCTCGTTGACGATGTCGTCGGCGCCGGCCTCGAGGGCCACTTCCATCACCTGGTCCTCGGAGTACTTTTCGCCGTCCAGCGAGATGACGCCCTTGCGCGCGAAGAGGCGGAGCACGGCGTTGGAGGTGGCCAGGGAGCCGCCGGCCTTGTTGAGGATGTTACGGACCTCGGCGGCGGCGCGGTTCTTGTTGTCGGTCAGCACTTCGATAAGGACGGCGATGCCGCCGGGGGCGTAGGCTTCGTAGACCAGCTCCTCGTAGGTGCTGGCGCCGAGCTCGCCGGTGCCCTTCTTGATGGCGCGCTCGATATTGTCCTTGGGCATGTTCGCCGCGCGGGCCTTGAGGATGGCGGTGCGCAGGCGCGCGTTGGAGTCGGGTTCGCCGCCGCCCATGCGCGCGGCTATGGAGATTTCCTTGATCAGCTTGGTGAACATCTGGCCGCGCTTAGCGTCGGCGGCGCCCTTCTTGTGCTTAATCGTGGCCCATTTACTATGCCCTGACATATTCGCTCCTTACCTGCGGACTCTACGGTTACGATGAGTTTGAACGCCAAGACCATAGCACGCGCCGGCTTCAACTGTCAACGATATGGAAGAAACGGGAAAGGGCGCGAAAAATGGCAGGGAATGCGCGGCTGGCGGATGAGGCGAGGGCCGACTAAAAAAAGGCCGCCCCGGCGAGCGAGCGCGGGGGCGGCTACGGCGGCGCGAAGGCCTAGCGGCCTTTGCCCGCCTGGGGGATCCTGTTCGATTTAGCGCCGGTCTCGAGGAGGTCCAGGCGAAGCTTCTGATACCAGAGGAAATCGAAGGGTTTCTTAGTGCGGACCTGGTTTTTTACGGCCGCCTCTAAATCGTCCCGGCACCCTTCGCATATATCGAACTGGCGAATATGGAAAACTGTCCGGTCGGTAATAGGTTCCTCGACCACTTTTTTGCACACGTCGCAGATGAGATGCTTCATAGCGCTACGCCTCCGGTTCGTTGCCGATAATTCTAGCGTAAAGCCGAAGGCTTGTCGAGTAAAATCAGCCGCCTAGGACCGCGCCCGCGCCGTCCTGGCGGGCATATCAGGGAGCGATCATGGTAAACGAGCGGCACCCGAGCCCATTCCGAGTCGCCGAGCGCGCGTACTCTAACGCGTCGCCCTTGGTCATCGCCGAGATCGGCACGGGCCACGGCGGGAGCCCGGCCAAGGGCCGCGAGCTGATCGCGGCGGCCGCGGAGGCCGGCGCCGGCTGCGTTAAATTCCAGCACGTCTACGCCGACGAGATCATCCACCCGAACACCGGGCTCGTACCCCTGCCCGGCGGCCCCGTACCCCTGTTCGAACGCTTCCGCGAGCTGGAGACCGGCCCCGATTTCCTGGCGGCGATGAAGGACGAGGCCGAGCGGCGGGGGCTGCTGTTCCTCTGCACGCCCTTCGGCCCGCGGAGCGCCGCGGAGCTCCGGGCGCTCGGCGCGGCGGCGATGAAGCTGGCGAGCCCCGAGCTCAACCACCTGCCGCTCGTCCGCGAGCTGGCCTCGTACGGGCTGCCGACGATCCTGTCGAGCGGGGTCTCCGCCTTAGGCGACATCGAGGCGGCCGTCGCGGCCTTCAGGGCGGCCGGCGCGGCCTATGCGCCGGGCTCGGGCGGCTTGGCGCTCCTGCATTGCGTAACGGCCTACCCCGCGCCGGAGTCGGACTACAACCTGCGCGTGCTTCCGGCCCTCGCATCCCTCTTCGGCCTGGCGACCGGCGTCTCCGACCATTCCATGGACCCGATCCTCGTGCCCGCCCTGGCGATCAGCGGCGGCGCGGCGCTCGTCGAGAAGCACATCTGCCTGTCGCGGGACGATCCGGGCCTGGACGACCCCATAGCCTTGGACCCGGCGGGCTTCAAGGCTATGGTCGACGCCGTCCGGGCCGCGGCGGCCGATCCGGCCGGGACGCCGGCGCGCCTGGCGCGCGAATACGGCGCGGCGCGCGTCGAGGCGACGCTCGGCCACGGCCGCAAGGAGCTGGCGGCCAGCGAGCGGGCCAACTACGGCCGCACCAACCGCAGCGTCCACGTCCTACGCGAGCTCAGGGCCGGCGAGCGGCTGACGGCCGATAACCTGGCCCTCCTCCGGACCGAGAAGCTCCTGCGGCCGGGCCTGCCGCCGGCCCTGCTCCCGTTTATCGTAGGCCGCCGGGCCGCGCGGGACATACCCGCCGGCGAAGGCGTGGAATGGGCGGACCTGGGGGAGCCCTAGGCACCCCGGCTAGGCCCAGCCGGCGGCGCTCCGAGTCGGCCGCCGGCGACGGTTCGCGCCGCGGGCTTCTCTAACCCAGGGTCACGACGGTCTTGCCGTGCCCGCCCTCCTCGGGTCGGGCGTACTTGAACGCGGCGACGCCGGGATAGCGCTTCAAGGTCTCGCGGACGCCCTGCTGCAGGACGCCCTCCCCCGTGCCGTGGATGATGGAAAAGCCGTGCAGGTTCTCCATGACGGCGGCGTCCAGCTGGCGCTCCAAGGCCTCCACCGCCTCCGACAATCGATAGCCGCGCAGGTCCAGCTCCAGGACCGCCCGGTTGGCGCGCGACGCGGCGGCCTCCACGCTGATCGAGGGCGTCGGCGCGGCCAGCTCGAAGGTGGGTTCGAGATCGGCCTCTTCCACGGTCAGGCGCAGCGCGTCGGTCTCGACCACCCACTTACCCTTCTTGGCGGCCCGGACGACCTTTCCGCGGCGGCGGCCGGGCAGCACGAGCACGGCGACGCCCTCCTTGATCTGGGCCGGGGGCCGGCCGGAGGTCTTGAGCTCGCGCTCCTGGGCCTTAAGCTGACGGTCGGCGTCGGACACCTTGGCCTCGAGCGCGGCCATGAAGTCCTTGGCCGCCTGGGTCTTCTCGCGCGTGAGCTCGCCCTCGCGCAGCTCGCGCACCAGGTTCTCCAGCATGCTGCGGCTGTCGGCCAGCAGGGACTTGAGCTCGGATACGCCCTGGGCGCGGAGCTCGGCCTCGCGCTGCTTGAGCTTGAGCTCCTTTAAGTCGGCCTTGCGCTGCTCCTCCATCGCGTCGCGCAGCCGCTTTTTCTCCTCGGCCCGCATGAGCTCGAGCTCGCGGTGCCGGTCGGAGAGGCCGCGGATCAGGGAGCTGATGTCGCTGCGCTCGTCCTTCAGGTAGGCGCGGGCGCCGTCGACCAAGGCCGGCGGCAGGCCGTTCTTGCCCGCGATATCCAGGGCCCGGCTCTCGCCCGGCACGCCCATGACGATTCGGTAGGTGGGCGAGAGCGTGTCCTTGTCGAAATCCACGCTGGCGTTGAGCACGCCCTCCTTGGTGTAGCCGAAGTTCTTGAGTATGCCGTGGTGGGTGGTCACTAGGGTGAGCGCCCCGCAGGCTATGAAGTGGTCCAAGAGGGCCATGGCGATGGCGCAGCCCTCCTCGGGATCGGTGCCCGAGCCCAGTTCGTCCAGGAGCACGAGGCTCCTCGCCGTGGCGCCGGCCACGATGGCGGATACCGAACGCATGTGGCCGGAGAAGGTGGAGAGGCTCTGGTCCATGCTCTGCTCGTCGCCTATGTCGGCCCAGACCCCGTCGAAGGCCTGCATGGCCGTGCCGTAGGCCGCCGGCAAGGCCAGGCCGAATTGGTTCATGAGCGCGAAGAGGCCGGCGGTCTTCAGGGAAACGGTCTTGCCGCCGGTGTTCGGCCCGGTGACGATGAGCACGCGCGCGTCCTCGGGCATGCGGAGGTCGATGGGCACGGCCTTGGACCCCAGCACGGGATGGCGCGCCTTGACGAGCTCTATCCCGGCCTCGCGCGGCTCGGCGTAGACCCCGTCGCTCAGGTGGGAATAGCGCGCCCGCGCGTAGAGCGCGTCGAAGCCCGCCAGGAGCGGCCGGGCCTCCGCGAAGGAATCGTGATAGTTAAATAATTTCGCCGTCGCTTCGCGCAGGATGCGCAGGAGCTCGCGCTGGTAGCGGGCCTCCTCCTCCACGAGCTCGTTGTTCTTCTGCACCAGGGCCTCGGGCTCGACGAAGACCGTCTGGCCGGTGGCGGAGACCTCGTGCACGATGCCGCGGAGCCTGGCCCGCGCGCCGGCCTTGACGGCGAGCACGGTGCGCCCGTCGCGCTGGGTCGGCAGGTCGCTCTGCAGCATGCCCTTATAGGCCTCGTCCTGGAAGAACGAGGCGGTGGTGCGCTCGATATCCTGGTGGAGCCTGGCCACGCGGGAGCGTATCTCGGCCAGCTCGGGCAGGTCCTTGAGCTGCCCGTCGCGCCCGACGATGCGGAAGGCGACGCCCGCCGCGGGCGTCAGGTCGGGCGCGGCGGCCAGCTCCTCGCGGAGGGCGGCGTGCTCGGCGTCGGCCAGCCAGCGCCGTAAGGCCGCGTAGGCCTCGGCCCACATGCCGAGGGCCCAGAGCTCCTCGATCTCCAGGCAGGAACCCTGCTTGGAGATAACCCGCAGGGCGCCGTCGATCGGCGCGAAGGGTGAGCTCGGCGGGGCCTTGCCGTCGCGGAAGAGCCTCCTGGCGGCCTCCGAGCGGGCCTTGAGCTCGGCCACCGCCCCGGGCTCGCTTTCGGGGAGCGAGGCCCGCACGAGGGCGGCGCCCTCCTCGCTCAAGGCGTAGCCGGCTACCGCGTCGCGGATCCGGGGGAAATCGAGGAGCTTCAGGGCGTGTTCATTCATAGTCGCTTAAGTCTTCTTCTCCGTGGTCGCGGCGGGGCCGCCCCGCCTTCTTGGCATAGCTACGGGTATCCTTGAGCTCCTCGTAAATACGCAGGTAGCTCTCGTACCTATCCTCGTGGACGAGCCCCTCCTCGGCCGCCCGCATCACGGCGCAGCCGGGCTCGTCTAGGTGGGCGCAACGCGCCCCGAGCGCGCAGGCCCCCGCCAGCGCGCGTATCTCCGGGAAGCAGGCGCCGAGCGTGGCCGGGTCTATGCCCCGGACGGCCAGGCGCCGGAATCCCGGCGTATCGATCACCCGCGTACGGCCGTCCGCGAGCGGCACGAGCACGGCGGCCACGGTCGTGTGCCGCCCGCGCTCGTATTTTTCGCATACCTCGCCTACGCGGAGCCCCAGGCCGGGCTCCAGGGCGTTCAGGAGGGAGCTCTTGCCCACCCCCGACTGCCCCACGAAGGCCGCGGTCAGGCCGCGCAGGCGATCCATGAGCTCGGGCACGCCGCGGCCTTCGTCGGCGCTGGCCAAGAGGACCTCGAAGCCGACGCGCCGGTAGTCGGCGAGCCGCTCTTCGGCCTCCTCGTCGAGCCCGAGGTCGGTCTTGTTCATGACGATCAGGAAGGGGATGCCCTCGCTGGCCGGCTCGAGGGACACGCGGTCGACGAAACGCGGCCTGAAGGGCGGCAGCCCCGCGCTGGTCACGCAGACCACCAGGTCCATGTTGGCGGCGATGGCCTGGGTCGCCCTGCCCTTCTCGTTATAGCGCCAAAAGAGGCTCTTCCGGGGCACCAAGGCGGTGATGGTCCCCGTCCCCGCGGAGGCGGGCTCGTAGGCGACGAGGTCGCCGGCCGCCAGGGGGTTATAGAAACCCTCGGCTCCCTTTAGGCGCTTGCTCTTGAGCGTGCAGCGCAGGGCGGCCCCGTCCTCGGCCAAGACTTGAAAGGCGTTATTGGCGCCCCAAAGCACGGTTCCTATCATGCGTACAGGGAGCCCCCGCTCTCCAGGCCGAAACGCGCGGCGGTCGCCGCGTAGCGCGGCTCGAGCGGCGCGGCGCCCGATACGAAGAGAAGGTCGGGCCCAGCCGGACGCTCGGGCGCGAGCCCGGGGCCGGCGGCTAGGACGCGCCTGAGCTGCGCGGCCACGCCGTCGCGCGAGTCCACGACGCGCACGCCCGGCCCGGCGAGCTCGGCGAATTCGGCCGCCAGGTATAGGAAATGCGTGCAGCCGAGCACGATGGCGTCGGCGCCGGCGGCGAGCATGGCCTCGACGGCCGGACGGACGGCGGCTAGGCGCTCCTCGCGCCCGGCGGCCAGCCAGCGCCCCTCGACGAAGGCGACGAGCTCCTGGTCGCCGCGGACCGTCACCGCGCAATCGGCGGCCCAGCGCCGGATGAGGTCGGCCAGGTAGGGGTCGGCCGCCGTCCTGGCGGTGGCCACCACGCCGATGCGCTTGGCCCGGGAGCTGGCCGCGGCCGGCTTTACCGCCGGCACGGTGCCGACGATCGGCAGGCCCGGATTGGCCGCGCGGAGCTCGGCCAGCGCTACGGCGCTCGCCGTATTGCAGGCCACCACGACGGCCTTCGGGTCGAAGGCGCGCCTGAGCTCGGCCACCCCCCTGAGGGTCAGCCGGGCTATCTCCGCCGGCGGCTTGGCGCCGTAGGGAAAGCCGGCGCGGTCGGCCAGGTACAGGTAGCGCTCGCCGGGCATGAGCCGCTTGGCGACCTCGAGGTACGGCAGCCCGCCTATACCCGAGTCGAAGAAGGCCAGCGGCCTAAGGCCGCGCTCCGTAGCGTCCATCAGCCGAAGAGCTTGTCGAAGGCGTCCTTGGCGCCCGGGCCGGCCTTCTTGGCGCCGCCGGCCGCCGGACTCCAGCCGGGCGAGAAGTATTCGCAGAAGTTCGCCTTTTCTTTATCCGAGACTTCTTCGGGTACGGTTTCGGCGCAATCGCGATAGGCGCCCGGCTTATAGAAGCGGCAATGCCGACAGCTATGTAGGGGGCGGCCGCAATCGGCGCAGAGATCGCGGAACATGATTTTGGCTTCGGGGAGCGGGCTCCCGCAGGACATGCACATAGGCGCCCAGTGTACGCCCGCGCCCGAGTTTTGGCAAGGCGACGCGATCGCGCGCAGGTTGCGGCGGGCGGCCGGGCTGCGCTATAGTCCAGGGCGGAGGCCAGACGCGCGTGTACAGCTTCGCCCTATGCGACCATCCGGGCTGCCAGACCGCCGCCCTCTCGGGCTCGGCCCGCTGCGCCGCCCACGAAGGCGACCCCGCCGCCGCCGCGGCCCGGCTCCTCGCCGAGATGCAAGGCGCCCAGGAGATCAAGAGCCTCAACCTGGCGGGCCTGCGCCTCGAAGGCGCCGACCTCTCGGGCAAGCGGTTCTACGCCTGCTCCTTCGCCGGCGCCATCCTTACGAACGTGACCTTCGCCGGCTCTAGCTTCCGCATGAGCTTCTTCGATTTCTGCCAGGCCGATTCCTGCGATTTCTCCGGGGTCGACGCGCAGTTCTGCTCCTTCGCCGGCGCCCGTTTCCTGAACGCCTCGTTCGAGAACTCCGAGCTGATCCACAACAACTTCGACGGCATCAAGGCCGAGGCCTGCACCTTCAACTATTCCAACCTCTATAACAGCCGCTTCATACTCTCGGAATTCGACCATACCGACTTCGTCGACTGCAACCTAAAGAACTGCTATTTCGTGAAGACCAGGGAGCGCAAGGTCTCCTGGAAGTACTCGAACACCCAGGAAGCCATCCATGAAATCGAGGAGCAAGGCCCGTGACCGTCTTCTTCCACTTCTCGCTCTACGGCTTCGCCAACGTCTACCTCGTCGGCAACGACCGGACCGGCGAGGCCATGATCGTCGACCCCGCCGCCTTCACCATAGGCCTCCTGAACTTCATCGAGCGCAAGGGCTACGACATCAAGGCCGCGCTCATAACCCATAACCACGCCCATCACGTCGCGGGCCTCGGGACGCTCCTGAAGATCTACGACGCCAAGGTCTACTCGGCCAACGCCGAGATCGGCGGCCGTCCCTGCGTCATCATGCACGACGGCGACGAGTTCGAATGCTGCGGCCTCCCGGTCCAGGCGCTGTCCGTCCCCGGCCATAGCGCCGATTCCATCGTCTACAAAGTCGAGAAGCTCCTGTTCACCGGCGATTCGCTCTATAGCGGCTATATCGGGGGCACCGCGAGCCAGTATAGCCACCGCCTCCTTAAGGAACAGCTCGGCGCCAAGGTCTTGAACCAGGCGGACGACTGCCTCGTCCTCCCGGCCCACGGCCCGCCGAGCACGGTCGGGGCCGAGAGGCGCTTCAACGTCGGCTTTAAGAAGACGCAGAAGGAGGCGATGCGGGCCCGCTACGAGTTCTTCGTATAGCCGGCCGCCGTCGCTTTCCCCCTAGCGTTTCCGCGGAGCCCGATTATACTTGGCTACGGCGCCGCAGCGCCGGCCCGGCCGGCCCGCCGCCAGATTCGAGCACCGAGGAGCGACGATGAACCGACAGCGAACCATTGCCTTGATCGGCCTAGCCATGATGGCCCTCAGCGCGGCTTCCGCCTACGCCGACGATATGCTCGGCCTATGGAAGATCATCGACGACAAGACGAACAAGCCGACGGCCTTCGTCTTGATCTATCAGAACGGCAACGCGTTCTACGGCCGGATGATGGCGACCATCGACGAGAATAACGGCCTAATCAAGGACACGATCCTGACCAAGAAGGACAAGGCCGACGCCCTGGCCGGCGATCCGCCCTTCTGCGGCCTGGACTTCGTCTACGACATGAAGGCCTCCGGCCGCGACCTCAAGGGCTTCATCATCGACCCCAAGGACGGCAAGGAATACGCCTGCACCATCAAGCGCGACGGCGATAAGCTGACGGTCCGCGGCTCGCTCAAGGGCACCGGCGGGCTCCTGGGCCGGAATCAGACCTGGCTCCTGGCCTCAGCCTCGGAGATCGCGCGGGACTTCGTCCTGCCGAACCCGGCCGGCTTTAAGCCGGTCGTCCCCAAGAAGAAGTAGGGCCCCGGCCAGCGAAGCGCCCGTCCGCGCCCGTCCGCGCGCGCCTGCACCGGGGCGGGGGCGGGCCTAGATCAGCGGGCGGACGCTAAAGCGCGGCGCGGGCCGCGCGAAGGCGTCCTGCGCCGCGACGACGGCCAGGTCATCCCGGCCCGATACCAGCGTAGCCTCCAGCACCGCGTAGAGAGCGGAGGCGGCGCGCGACAACGCGTCGGGAGCGTCCTTCGTAAGGAGATAATTCCCCAGGAACAAGGCGGAGAATAGGTCGCCCGAGCCCTTGGGCGGCCGGGCGAAGGGCAGCCGCGGCGTCATGAGCTCGAAGCGCCCCTCCGGCGCGCTCAAGAAGAAGCCGAGCTCCTCGCCGCGCGCGCCGGCCGCGCCGCGGTAGCTGGTGATCAGCACGACCTTGGGCCCGATTTCATGGATGGCCTCCGCCGTCGCGGCCGCGCCTTCTTCGGCGAAGCCGAGCCCGGACAGGACCTCGGCCTCGAACTGGTTCGGCGTGACGATATCGGCCAGGGCGCAGGCCTCCCGCGCCAGGAAGCCGGGCAGCTCGGGCCGCACGTAGAACCCGCCGGGCTCGTCGCCCATAACCGGGTCGCAGCAATAGAGCGCGGCCGGATTGGCGGCCTTCATGGCCTCGGCCGCCCGGAGTATGGCCCTGCCGGTCTCTAGATCCCCCATATAGCCCGAGAGCAAGGCGTCGCAGCGCGCTAAGGCGCCGGTCGCCTCGAGCGATCCGACGATATCCGCCAGGTGATCGGCGCCGAAGGCCGCGCCGCGCCAGCCGGGCAGGCCGGTATGGGTGGAGAACTGGACGGTATTGAGCGGCCAGACCTCGTGCCCCATGCGCTCCAGGGGGAAGACGGCGGAGCGGTTGCCCACGCGTCCGCATACCACATGGGACTGAATCGATAAGATCGTCATAGTTCGCCTTCCATGGCCGATACGGCGCTTCGCCGCTCGAAGGGTTCGCGGCGATCCAGGCAGGCGAGCAGGAGCTCCTTGAGCCCGTCCAAGCCCGCCTCGCTCGGCGACCAGCGGCCGCGCTCGTAACGCCCGAAGCCGGGGAAGGCCCGGAGCGCCGGCCCGAAGGTATCGTCGAAGCGATCGCCGAATAAGCGTTCATAATCCTCGAGCTCTACCCCGTCCCTCGTGCGGAGCGCCATCATGATATACTCGAAACGCGCGTCGAAGCCCTCGACGAGCTCCTCGCGGCCCGAGCCGACCGGATCGGCGACGTAGGCCGCGAGCTCGGCCGCGTTCTCGATGCGCAGGAAGCGGCCGCCGCCGGCGCGCAGGGTCGCGGAGGCCGAGGGGCCGAGGGCGAGCCAGCCGGCCATGGACCAGTAGCGCCGATTATGCTCGCATTCCTGCCCGGGCGTCGCCCAGTTCGACAGTTCGTAGCGTTCGAACCCGGCGGCGCGGAGCGTCTCCGCGGCCGCGCCGTACAGCTCGGTAAGCCGCCCGCG
>ERZ1066115.276-NODE-276-length-15900-cov-10.289681_pt1 | contig 15900 bp, 14 predicted proteins | sample MGYA00382762_ERZ1066115 | MGnify/ENA primary metagenome ERZ1066115 (study PRJEB33369, sample SAMEA5778345) | biofilm metagenome | biome: Industrial cooling water; feature: Water cooling tower basin; material: Biofilm | place: United Arab Emirates | collected... | reverse complement strand
GTCATGCATGACATTCAGATTTTGAAGGAGCGGAAACTTCAGTTTGAAATGACCGCCAACAAGCTCGAGAAAAAATTTGTGACCTCATCCGCAGGATTGAAACCCAAAAAAGGGAAAGCAACACCCGACCCGGACGAAGGTTTGCTAGAAGAGATTAAACACTCCAAAAAGCGGATTAAACCTGAAGGGCCGAAACAAAAGGAGCAACTGGAAATCATTGATCAGTTCATAAAAACCCAACCTTCTATTGCAAAAGGTAAATTAGTGCCAAGCGAAACCACACCCAAAGAAGACCTGGCCGAAAAAAATGCTTCCCTCAGCGACAACATCGTATCCGAAACCCTGGTCGAAATCCTAATCAGGCAAGGAAAAAAGGAAAAGGCAATCGAGGTTCTCAAAAAGCTGATTTGGAAATTTCCCCAAAAAAAGGCTTACTTTGCGGCTCGAATTGAAGACCTGAAGAAGAAGTAGTTATGTATTCATTATTTATCGGATTAGCAATTTTCTGCTCGGTTTTACTGGTATTGGTAGTTTTGGCTCAAAATGCCAAAGGTGGTGGCTTATCCAGTCAATTTGGTGGGTCGGGCGCCAGTAACCTGATTGGGGTTAAAAAAACCGGTGATTTGTTGGAGCGTTTAACGTGGGGTTTTGCTATTGCCATTATGGTTTTTGCATTGGCTACCAATTTTACCACTCCTAACACCGGAAGTACAGATGCCATTCTGGAGCGTGCCCGCGAACAGCAAGGTGGCAACATCGACCTTCAAAGAACAGAACAGCCGCAACCCGCAACGGGCGACAGCACAAAATAGAATCAACGTCAAATGACCAGAAAAAAGGAGGCTTTACCTCCTTTTTTTATTCCTGCACGTTTCGTTCTAACTCTAACCGGGCTTCCTCCAAATCCAATTCATACTCTAATTTCCGAACCACTTCATCAGCCACCCGCCCTTGTTTGCGCATCTTCAAAACAAATTCCCGTTCGTGCTTCAATAGCTCCTGCTGAATCTTTTGAAACTCATCGATTTGTTCGGTGGTTAATCGCTGCTCGGTCAGGTCGCGTCTGATGCGCTGAATCCGGATTTCATATTTGGTTTTGATCTGGTTGAGAACCGCTTCGCTTAAACCGAGAGAATAATTTTCTTCGATGTGCTCGATGATGTTAGAGGCCACCTGGAGTCGTACACTCTCTTCTTCACGGGTATGATAGTCATCGCCTTTCACCCCCAACCACTGTATCAGTTTGCGCAACGTCATCCCCTGAAAAACCAGGGTAACAAAAATCACACAGAAGGTTAGAAAGATGATCAAATCCCGGTTGGGAAATGGCTTGTTCTCGGAAGCCATGAGCGGCAACGCCAATGCTGCGGCCAGGGAAACGATACCGCGCATTCCGGACCACGCCACAATAGAAACCCGCCTGACATTGGTTTCCGTTTCACGGAGCCGGATGTTCTTGCTCAACCATCGGGGCAGATAAGCGCCTGGAAAAACCCACAGGATGCGAGCTACTACCGTAACCAAACTAACAATAGCACCATACCACACCAGGGTTGACAGGGAATGATTGCCAATGTTTTTCAGGATCACCGGCAACTGGAGTCCAATCAGAATGAATATAACACCATTTAGGATAAAGATCATGGTATCCCACACGGCCGTGGCCTGTAATCGCGTTCGATTGGAGAAGATTTCAGATGACCGCGGGCTCAGAAATAACCCGGCTGTCACTACCGCAAGAACTCCGGATGCATGAACCATTTCTGCAATTAAATAAGAGGCATAGGGTGCAAGCAACGTAAAGGTGGTATCGGTTGTGGCATTGTTAGGGGTAATTTTATGTATCCAATAAAATGTATAACCCACTGCGAAGCCCAGCAGGATACCCAAGCCTGCCACATAGAAAAAATTAATCCCGGCCAGCCAAAAAATAAAGGTTCCGGAAGCAGTAGCTGCAATGGCATAACGATAGGCAATTAGTCCGGTGGCATCGTTTACCAAACTCTCGCCTTCGAGAATGGTAATGATACGCTTCGGTAATTTTAATCCTTTTGTTGCTGAAGTAGCGGCCACGGCATCGGGTGGCGAAACAATGGCACCCAGCACAAACGATTCTGGCCATCCAAAATTTGGAATAAAATAGTGAGCCGCCATAGCCACTAGTATAGTGGTAAACAATACGCACCCTACAGCCAGTAAGGATATCGGCCGAATAGATTCTTTAAAGTCAGGCCAGGAAGTACTCCAGGCCGCTGCATACAATACCGGAGGAAGAAAGACGAGAAATACAATATCCGGGTTAAGTGTAATGACCGGCAAACCGGCAAGGCCAATTCCAATTCCAACCAATACCAATAAAATTGGATAGGGAATGCGGATGCGATCCGTTACCTGAGCCAGGGCGGTAACAATGGCCAGCAGGGCAATAATCAAGGTCAGATTCTCCATCTCCTATCCGTTGGAATCAAACAACTCGTCATACAGTTTGTTCACGGCTTCTTCAACTGGCAATTGGTCGGTGGCAATCACAACTTCGGGATGATCCGGAACTTCATACGGGGAATCGATTCCCGTAAAATCCGAAATCAATCCGGCACGTGCCTTTTGATAAAGTCCTTTCACATCGCGGGATTCACAGATGGCTATCGGGCACTTGAGATACACTTCCTTGAACCGATGAGCCCCGATGATCTGCCTGGCTTTTTGCCGATCAGCATGAAAAGGAGAAATAAAGGTGGCCAAAACACAATACCCTTCCTCCACCAACAATCGGGCAACTTCGGCCGCCCTGCGAATGTTCTCACGTCTATCAGCTGGAGAAAAGCCCAAGTCGGCATTTAATCCGGTACGAAGCACATCTCCATCCAGCAAATACACATTCAACCCTTGTCGTTCCAGTCTACTCTTTAGTTTCTGAGCGAGCGTTGTCTTTCCTGCCCCCGATAAACCGGTGAACCAAATAACAAAACCACGCTGATCCGGTAAATCCATATGAATCCAAACCTTTAAAATGAGAAAAAAATTGATAAGTTTAATCCGATATCATGGACAAAGAACCAGCACCTTTTACGTGCTCCTTTTCGGAGGGAGTACCCGAACTTCTTTACAACCTACGATGTACCCTGGCCATCAGTACCTACCAGGCCGGTAAGGTTATTTTTATCAGTGCCCGAAACAAACAAGCGCTCATTCAACTCCCACGCACGTTCAAGAAACCGATGGGAATAGCGGTGGATGGCGTGAAATTGGCTATCGCTACCCGCAGCGAAGTGGTTACGTTGATCAATACCCCTAGCCTGGCATCTACTTTTCCGAAGCAACCCAATACCTACGATGCCTTGTATCTTCCGCGATCCGCCTACTTTACCGGAGAACTCGATATCCATGATCTGGCCTTTACCCGAACCGGGTTGATCGGGGTGAATACCCGTTTCTCGTGCATTGCCCGGATTACGGAAGCATATAGCTTCGAGCCCATTTGGAAACCGGATTTTATCACCTCCATGAGGCCAACCGATCAATGCCATTTAAATGGAATGGCCCTTGACGGAGAAACCGTACAGTATGTAACCGCTCTTGGTCAGACAGAAATAGATGGCGGTTGGCGTAAAAACAAAGCGCAAGGCGGCACCATCATTCACGCACCCTCCCAGGAAATTATTCTGAAGAATTTGCCGATGCCGCACTCGCCCCGGTTGTATAATGGTAAACTGTATGCCTTGTTATCTGCCTCCGGAGAATTGATTCAGGTTGATACCAATACAGGTACGTATTCCGTGTTACAAAAAATGAACGGTTTTGTTCGGGGAATGGATAAAATCGGAGATTACCTTTTCATCGGTTTATCCAAGCTGCGAACCACCAGTGAGGCTTTTGGAGATTTACCCATTGCCAAGGACTCCGTTTTTTGTGGTATCGTAATCGTGCAACTATCCACCAACCGGATTGTGGGTTACATTAAATACGAGAATAGTGTCGAAGAAATTTACGATGTCCGTATTCTACATAGCATGAGACCAGGTGTCGTTAATCATTATCAGGATGATCACCTGGTGGCTATCACATTACCTTCCGGTAACTACTGGACGGTACCTGAACCCAAAGCCTAAGTGGAGCCTGTATCCGATCTCAGGCTGATGTTGTTAGAACGCGCCAGGCAATGGCCTCAAAAAATGGCGTATACGTTTATTGACGACTCCGGCAAACCCGCTTCAATCACCTATCAGCAACTGGCTGAAAGTGCTCAATCCATTGCCGGGAATTTATGCAATCAAGGTGTATTGGATTCAAGTCGGGCTTTGTTGATTTATCCACCTGGCTTTGACTTTTTATATGCGTTATTCGGGTGCTTTTATTCCAATATCCAAGCTATTCCGATCGCTCTGCCAAAACCAAAAACCCAAGCTTTATTTACTCACTTTATCCAACATGCCAAGCCGCAATGGATTCTGACTCATTCATCGTTGGTTGAACGGATTCAACCCTTTATTAATTCCAGTAACCGCAATGTCCATCTGGTCTGTACCGACACACTGGATCCACTGCCTAGCGCGATCCTACCCGAGCCAAAGTCCACCATTGCTATTATTCAATATACGTCAGGCACCACTACCCTGCCCAAAGGAGTACTGGTTTCCTTTGATAACCTGACACATAATCTCAACGCGATCAAAAATCATTTTCAGCTGACCGCCAACCACGTGTGTTATTCGTGGCTTCCCCACTACCACGATATGGGTCTGATCGATGGCCTGCTGACACCCTTGTTTACTAATTGCCTTGGCATTCTCAGTTCGCCCCATTTTGTCATCTCCAATCCTGCCAATTGGCTGCAGGTAATCACCGAATTCAACGTTAACCACACGGGCGGCCCCAACTTTTTCTTCGACTTATGTGTGGAGAAAGTTTCCAAAGAGAGGTTGAACAAGGTTGACTTGCGGTCGCTTACCCACCTTTATGTTAGTGCCGAATCAGTGCGCAAAAAAACGCTGCAACGCTTTGCTTTGCATTTCTCAGAATTTGGATTTCGGCAAGAGCTGTTTACCCCCGGTTATGGATTAGCGGAAGCTACCTTAATGGTTAGCTGTAAGGAACTGAATGCCCCTTTGCGCACTGAAATTAAAGCAGGAAATGAATACATGAGCCTGGGCAGACCTATCCCCGACATGAAGGTTCTTATCATCAATCCCGAAACCACAAAACTGACTACCGGAGATGAGATTGGAGAAATATGTGTTTCAGGTCCTTCGTTAACCCCGGGCTACTTTGAAGATGAAAGACTGACGGCTGATTCCCGAATCACTATCGAAAATAAAACTTATTTCAAAACGGGTGACCTCGGATTTCTATCCGAAGGCGAATTGTTTGTCGCGGGCCGCATGAAGGATACCCTGAATGTTCGAGGCACCAACTACCAACCCGAAGATCTGGAATACATCATCGCCCAATGCCATCCGCAGTTAGCCGCCATGCCCTGTGCCGTAGTTTCCATTCAACAGGAATCAGAAAAAATAGTGGTTTTACAAGAACTGAGTGGATCCGCATCCGATATCCAGCGGCAATCCGTACGGGAAGCAATTGCTCAAGCGGTCTTTATGTCCTTTGGGTTATCTGTATTTGATATTAAATTACTTCCTCCGGGAAGTCTGCAAAAAACAACCAGCGGCAAAATGAAACGATTGGAAAACCGGAAATTGTACGAACAGGGATTATGGTAATGGTATGAAGAAACTCGAATTAGCGGAGATCATCGCGTTTGTCAAAGAAAGAGTGGCCCGCGAAACTAAACTGAGTCCCGATCAGATTGACACGGATCAATACCTGGGCGTTTATGGCTTAGACTCCATCAATTCGGTTCATGTTCTGGTGGAACTCGAACGATTTACGGGTTTGGAACTTAACCCCCTCTTGTTTTGGGATTACCCAACAATCCATAAACTGAGTAAACACCTGCATCAACTTTACCTCAATAAGGGATGAAGCCGTTATGGGATCCATTTGACAGCGTTAACCGGGTAAATCCGTATCCGATGTATCACCGGATGCGCGCGGAGTCGCCAATTCATCGATCGCAAACAGGCGACCACGTCCTTACCCGGTACCAGGATATTAAATCCGTGCTTCAAAGTACAGACGATTTTCGGGCCGGTAACCGGTTAGAATGGATGAGGCGGCAAGTGACCTATCTGGAAAACAAATCAGAAGATTTTACGGCCATTACCGATGCCATGAATAGTTTCATTGTGATGATGAACCCACCGGAGCATACTCAATTGAGAAGTATTTTGGTTCAAGCCTGGAACAATCACGATGTAGATCAGATCATGATCCAAAACATTGACCAACTTCTGTCGAACCCAGGACGATCGTTTGACCTGGCCCGGGACTTTGCCGAACCCTTGCCCGCCATGACCATGACCCGCATTATGGGAATGCCTTTTGAAGATTACAACTTCCTTAAAACAGTCGCCACCGGGATGCTCCGAAGTCTGGATATGTATGCCACCTTTAAATCGTTAGTTCTCATCGACAAATCGGCAAAGGATTTTATGGGCTACCTCAATGCCTATTTGGATTATCGGGAGAAAAATCTGGGTGCTGATTTGGTTAGTCGAATTATTCTAACCTATCGCGAACGAGGAGTGGCCGTGAGCAGGAAACAACTGCTTTCCATTTGCATCTTCATGTTTATGGCGGGTGAAGAAACAACCGTCAATCTGATTGGTACCAGCCTGTATGCCCTAAGTCAACACCCTGATCAATTGAAGGCCGTACTCGACAATCCGGAGTGGTTGGACTCAACTCTGGAAGAAGCGCTGCGCTTTGAATCTCCGGTTCAATTGCTGGGGCGCATTGCCAATCGCGATTTGGAATTTAATGGTTATCGGTTTAAAAAAGAGGATACGGTAACGCTAAGCCTGGGGGCTGCCAATCATGATCCGGAGATCTTTAACGATCCCGATCAGTTCAACCTACATCGCCCGAATGCCAAACAGCACCTGGCGTTTGGGGCCGGTGTTCATTTTTGTCTGGGCTCGTGGCTGGCGCGAAAGCAATGGAAATTGGCCGTGGGCGAATTCCTGAAGCGATTTCCGGATTTTAAAGTTAACCGCCAACCCTCCTGGACCACCATGTTGTCGGTGCGCGGATTAACTTCCTTGCCGGTAACGTTGTATTAAATTGTTGCCCCTTTAAAATAATAAACTCGAATGTGGCGGCCTTTCTTGTCCAAACCAATGTAGGCCATACGTGAGGCTCTCCAAATCGCTTCACGCCTGGCTTGTTGAAAACGAGGATTCTCCACAAAGGTGAGCAATCCAATACACGGAAAAAGTTTATCGGTCTTATTGTATGCCTCCAACACATCACGGGTCGCTACAATGAGCTTGGAAGCCAGGCCCGGAAAACGATAATCAGGAAGTATAACGCACCGGTATAAGTAAAACTTGTTGTTGTTCAATTGCTTGAAGACCACGGTTTCTGCTGTTGATAACCCAACCAGTTGGCGGGTGGCCTCGTTGCGTACCACCATGACCACCTGATAGGCTCGCTCGGTTGCCGAAACACCTGGGCGCAACATACCATGGTCAGTCCAAAACCGAACTACTTCCTCTATTACCGGTGGGGTCATTTTTTGCCATACCTCTTCCACTACTACATTCGTAAACTCACGCTTAACCAGTTTGCGTTCGCTGACCTCGATCGTGTCATCGTCCAGGTGCAGGGTTACACGAAAATTTTCTGGGTCTGTGAAGGGAAGCAACTTGATTTTTAGCTCTTCGATAAACTCCCGTTTACGATCAATAAAATACTGTGGGTTCTTTAAAGGATACACATAAATCCGGGTGCCTGTTTCGAAAGCCTTAGGCACCTGCTCGGCAAACATCGAAACTTCGGTTAAGGTCCGTTGGTCGCTGAAATTATTCCAGTTGTAAGCCACATGACTGGTCGTATCGGAGTGGGAAGTGTTCGTGAATAATTCCACACAGTTGCCCAAATGAACGGTTCCTAAACGTCCCAATCCTTGTCCACCCACCAAAGCGCGCTTTTTTTCGGTTGCACCTTTACTTCGGGTCTCTTTCTTTTCGGAATAATAGAAATTCATCCAGTTCTTATGAACCTGATTCCATTCCATACCCCGTCCATTGTCCTCCACCATACAAAATCCACCTTCTGCCTGGTCAAAATGCAGTTTTGGAGTTGACCCACTTGTTCGAATGGTGATGCGTACCTGATCGGCATCGGCATCGTAGGCATTTTTAACCAACTCGGCCAAAGCAGCCACAACATCTGATACAATCACTTCCCCCAAGCGCCTGATCAGAGCCGCACTAACATTGAACTGGTATTCGGTATTTTTACTTGTCATGAATATTCAGAAATTTGAGCAAGCGATACCTATGAAACAATTTACCGAACAAGAACTGATTGAATTCTTTCGCCAGAAAATTTCCTCTGAATTGGGTATCGCACTCCATGAAATTGATCCGGATGTCGAATTTATCAACTTTGGTATGGATTCGGTGAATGCCATCTTTATTCTTCAGCATTTGGAAAATTTTGTGGGCCAGGAATTGAATCCCTTGTTATTTTGGGATTATCCCACCATTGCCCGCTTTTCAAAGCACATCATGACGTTGGTTAAATCATCGCATTCTTAAAATAGCCAATCCGGATGTGATGTCCTTCCGGAGTGTTGCCCACGTAAATCATATCCGCTCCCAGCCAAATGGCTTGCTTCCAATTTTGTTTGATCACTTCATTCTGTACGATCGTTAAGATCCCAACGCATCTATTCTCTGTTTCCTGCTCACTTTTTTTCTGAAGAAAATCTTTGGTTCGTACAATCATCTGGGTATCCAATGCGGGTACTCGGGCTTCCGGTTCAATAAAACACCGGTAGGCATAAACATAGTTTTGAATTTGTTGAAAATAGGTTTTGCCAGCGGTAGCCACGCCAATAATCTGCCCGCTGCCATCACGAACATAAAGAATCAGTTCGGTCAGGCGTTTCTTGGCTTGTTCATCGGTTAACCCGGCCGATTTTGTCCAAAGATCAAGTATCTCACGCGCCAGTTCCCCTGAAACGGGTGAGTCGACAGTAAAAAAGGAATAGTCGGTTACCGATCGCAAACTCATTTAATAAATGAAGGTATTTTATAAAAATAGGTCATTTTCTCTATATTTAAGTTGAGGAAGTAGTACCAACCCTATACCCGTGACCCACAATCTTCCGCTCTACATCTATCAACGCACCCGCGAGAAGTACTTGAAGTTCAAGGCCAGGCTGGACAAGAACCTGGCACAGGGCACGTTTAAGAATTTTACCAGGCGAAAGCAGCGTCAACTCGTTCAAAAGCTTGAGCGACTGCGCAAAAGAGTGCATCAGCTACAATTACAGTTGAAACTAGCCGGCACGGGTTTGGCGCTTGGACTATTGCTCCAGTCAGCCCCGGTGCAAGCACAATCTACTTTAGGTCCATTTAAGGAGAATGTAATTGAAAACCCTTTACCACCACCGCTGCCCTTCATCAACAGGCCAGCCCCAACCTATGTTGATCTGGATGCGGATGGGGATCAGGATCTGGTAGTGGGAAAGTATAATGGGATAAAATACTTCAAAAATATTGGCACCGATGATGATCCATATTTTCATGAGATCGGGTATAGTGAGGGCGAATATCCTTTTGACGCAGCATTGGCAGGTGCATTTGGAAATTCCTGGGTTCCTTCATTGGCGGACATCGACAATGATGGTGACTATGATTTATTGATCGGTACTGATCAGAAATACCCAAGTGAAGGTAGACTATTTTTCTTTCGTAACACCGGTACCCCAACCGATCCTGTATTTGAAGCCGATGATGCGAATAGTCCTTTCAAAAACACCTACGGCATTTCATTCGGTACAGAACGTTTTGCCCACCCGGTGCTGGTGGATCTGGATCAAGATGGCGATACAGACTTACTATTGGGGGGATATTACGATAGCGCAACCGATAATTATTTACTTCAATATTTTGAGAATACCGGTAGCCCTACCAATCCAGTCTTTGAACAAAAGTTCAATAGCCTGACGAATGCGGTCAATAACCTCTACTTCACCTATTCGGCTCCTTTTAATGTAGCCGATCTGGATGAGGATGGGGATTTGGATGTATTCCTTTCGTATTACGAACGGATCATCTATTTCCGAAATGATAATGGCGTCTTTGCTCAGGAATATTACGCCACACCCACGCAAACGGGTCCTTGGATTCCGAACCCCGAAACCCCGGGTGCCTCACAAGGAAATCCTTTCCACGAGATCAATGATAACCTACCCGAATATTTCGATGGTACCATTATTTTATCGTTTGCGGATTTGGATAAAGATGGCGACCTGGATGTAACGATAGGGTATGATCGATATTCCTACTATGGATCTAGTGATAATCTTCGCTCGTTAATCTACTACGAAAACAAAGGCCAGGGTGTTTTTGAGTTAAAAGATGGAATTAATAGTCCGGTGGATGGCATTGACCTGGGATACGATGGCAACACATCTTTTGCCGATGTGGATGGGGATGGCGATCTGGATATACTCACTTCGGGGAATAATACCATTAGTTATGAAGATTCCGGCTGTGAGTGTACGATTTACCAGGACATTACCACTGCCCGATTATTCATTAACACCGGGGATGAATTTACAGAAGCCCTTGGACCGGAGGATAATCCATTTGCAACACTCTCATTAAAGCCAAAAGGGAAATTAAAATTGATTGACCTTGATCAGGATGGGGATTTCGATTTGATCAACCCATATCAAGAGTACATTATTTATGGCTATTATAGTCAAGCCGGAATTCAGTTTTTTGAGAATGTAGACGGTACTTATGTTGAAAGGACAGGTACTCAAAATCCATTTGATCAATTCTCTGCAAACTCTGATCTGATTGACGTGGATTTGGGAGATTTAAATAATGATGGATTGCTGGATTTAATTTTCGCAGAATCCGGTCAAGAACTTCAGGCTTATCGAAATGTCGGTACACTCTCAAGCCCGGTATTTCAAAAAAATACCGCATGGGAACAAGGCTTTATCAGTGGCATGTATTTATCCAATCCAAAATTATTGGATTTAGATAATGATGGTGATTTGGGCATTGTTTGTGGTAAATATAGGACCGTATGGTATTATGAAAATGTTGGTGATACCGAGACACCCGAATTTATTGAGTACCGAGATTACGACTACGAAGTTGATGGAAATACCATTTCGAAACTTAATAATCCATTTTTTGAAAGTAATGGTCAATTTCCAAATTTTTACGACTTTGATGGTGATGGTGATGTAGACCTGATTATCGGCAATGATGATGGAACGTTTTTCTACTACGAAAACGACAACCCGGCCCCGCTGGCAACCATCACAGCCACGCTAAACGCCACCGGAAATAATGCGGTTACCCTGGACCCTGTGGTCACCATTACCGATGTTGATAATGACTTGATTTCAGAAGTAACCATTGCCATTACCAACTATGATGCTGGCAAAGAAGTATTGCTCTTCACCGATCAAGATCCCATCACCGGCTCCTTCAATTCGGACACCGGAGTATTAATACTGCGGGGTGTTGGAACAGTTGCTCAATACACCGCGGCCATCAAGTCAGTGGCATACCAATACACTGGTAGCAAACCTGCCAGTGGTGGTCGGAAATCTTCCGGTGCCAAAACCGTAACGCTCAATCGCGTTATTTCATTCCTGGTTCTTGATCTTGATAAAACAACTCCACTCCCCACCCAGGTGGATGTAGCGGTTACGTTCCCGAACCTGAACCCTGTGGTAGCTGGAACAGGTACCCCCGTCACCTACATCAACGCACCGATTGCGATCGGCCCCGGCTTAACGCTGACCGATGGCGATGATGCCAATCTGGAGGGGGCAACGGTAGCGATAACAACCGGCCTGGTCAACACGGAAGATCAATTACTCTTCACTAATCAGAATGGTATTACCGGAAATTACAATCCCACCACAGGAATACTAACCCTGACTGGAATTTCATCGCTGGCCAATTATCAGGCTGCCATTCAGTCGATTCAATACAACAACACTTCGGCTACGCCAAATCCACAACTCCGCATCGTTTCTTTTTCCGTAACGGATGGCGAGGATACCAGTAACAACATAACCGTAGATGTTGGCGTTACAGCCGCGCCTAATGTTGCCCCGGTATTAGCAGGAGCCTTAGCAGATGTTACTTTTTCAACTGCCGCAGTAACCATCACAAATACCATTACAGTTACCGATGCCGATGATGCTGACCTAACCGGAGCTACAATAGCCATCACCACCGGGCTGGTGAGTGCCGAGGATCAACTTTTATTTACCAATCAAAATGGAATATCCGGATCGTATTCGGGTACAACAGGTGTCCTTACATTAGCCGGAACATCATCGGTTGCCAACTATCAGGCCGCCATTCGCAGTATTCGGTATAACAATACGGCTACTACGCCCAACACCCAGAATCGTGTCGTTTCATTCCAGGTAACCGATGGTACGGATACCAGCAATACCCTTTCCGCTACCGTGTTGGTGGTAATTCCCAACAGTCCACCTCAGATTTCCACGATCACACAAAGTACCCAGATAGGCAATACCGTTACCGTGGACCTGAGTTCCTTCTTATCGGATCCCAATAACGATCTTGATTTAACCACCTTGCAAATCTTGGTGCAACCGGCCAGCGGTGCGGTTGCTTCCATTACCGGCACCGTACTGGAGATCGACTACAGTGCAACCGATTTTGCGGGAACTGATCAATTAACCATTCAGATTTGCGATTTAGCAGGAGCTTGTTCGCAAGGTATTATTACCGTTGAGGTGGAAGGTGAGATTATTGTTTACAATGGCTTCTCCCCCAATGGCGACTCACAGAACCCGTACTTCAGAATTGCCAATATTGAGGCGCTGGAACCCAATAATAAAGTAAGCATTTTCAACCGATGGGGTAGCCTGGTCTTCGAAATAGAAAACTATGACAATGACACCCGGAGATTTGAAGGCAATAACCAAAACGGTAATCCATTACCTACCGGAGTTTACTTCTATAAGATTGAGTTTTCCAGCGGCACCCCAGCTAAAACGGGATACGTAACCTTAAAGCGATGAGCATGAAAAAAAATCTACTCTTCACCCTCATTTTTGGTCTCGGACTGCACATCAGCCAGGCACAACAAGATCCGATTTATGCTCAATACATCAACAACCCCATGACCATTAACCCGGCCTATGCGGGCTTGAACAATCGACTGAATGCTTCCATCAGCTATCGGAATCAATGGGGCGGTTTTGAGGGAAACCCGACTACCTTCAACTTCAACAGCCATGTTTCCCTAATTGAAAACAAAGTGGGTGCTGGATTATTAGTGTTGCAAGACCAGATCGGCAATACCAAAAACACGGAAGTACAGGCCGCCTTTTCCTATAAACTACCCATTGACGATAACAATACCCTCAGCTTTGGGATGCAAACCGGGATCATCAACTTCCGCAATAATGTAAGTGATCTGAATGTTGCTGACCCAGGGGATCCGGCCTTTATGCAAAACGAAAATGTAACGAAACCCAATGTGGGTGCCGGGGCTATTCTGAAAAGTGAAAAGTACCTGATCGGTCTCTCCATTCCGCGACTGCTGAACACGGTTCTCGATCAGGGCGGTCAGGAATTTCAATTGTATGACCGGCACTTCTATCTATTTGGGGCATATGTATTTTATCTCAACGAAAACATTCGCTTCAAACCATCAACTTTATTGCGCGGTGTCAGTGGTTCACCCATGTCCTTGGATTTGAACTTCAACGTAAGCCTGAATGAAAAATATGCAGCCGGCATTTTTACCCGCAACTTTAACACGTATGGCTTGCAGCTACAGGCCCGCTTAGGTGAAAAACTTAAGTTTGGTTACATTTTTGAAATTCCTACCAATAATTCGGTAGGCACGGCTTTCTCATCCCATGAACTTTTCTTAGGCCTGGATATGCCTGTGTTTAACTTCCATGACCGGTCGCTCACCAATTTTTAGTGCCCGGGTAAATGTTGGTCTGAACCATTTTGCCGGTAATCGGTTATATAGGGAGTCATGAAGGTAGCTGTTTCCCGGAAGGAGCATTTCAATGCCGCACACCGGTTATTTAATCCCGATTGGTCGAATGAAAAAAATGAGACCGTGTTTGGAAAGTGTTCCAATCCTAACTTTCATGGCCACAATTACGAAATCATTGTCACATTAACCGGTGTGCCCGATCCTGCTACCGGCTACGTGTACGATATGAAAGTTTTAAGCGACCTGATCAAAGAACAGGTAATCAAACAATTCGATCATAAAAACCTTAATTTAGATACTCCTTACTTTAAATCCCTCAATCCAACGGCCGAGAACATTGCGGTGGTAATCTGGCGGATCTTAAGGCAACACATTGATAACCAGTACGACCTAAAAGTCAAACTCTATGAGACAGAAAGAAATTTCGTTGAATATCCGGCCCATTAATCCGCTTTCAGAGGAATTTGATGAAGATCACATCCTCACCTCGTGGAATACTCCTTTACGGGAGGATGCCTTTCATTTAAGCGATGAAGAAAAGGTGGAGCAGATTGAAAAACGCTTTCGCGAAATCATGGAAATTTTAGGTCTTGATCTTTCGGATGATAGCTTAAAAGGAACTCCACGCAGAGTGGCCAAGATGTATGTGAAGGAAGTGTTCAGCGGGCTCAATCCGAAAAATCGCCCGGTAGCCCGGCTCTTCGAAAATAAGTACAAGTACGACCAGATGCTGGTTGAAAAAGATATTACCTTTTATTCTCATTGTGAACATCACTTTGTTCCGATCTATGGCAAAGCTCACGTGGCTTACTTCAGCAGCGGTAAGGTAATTGGGTTGTCTAAAATCAATCGGATTGTTCAATACTTTGCCAAGCGGCCGCAGGTACAGGAACGGTTAACCGTACAGATCGGTAAGGAATTGCAACGGATACTGGGCACCGAAAGCGTGGGTGTTGTGCTGGATGCCAACCATATGTGCGTGGCTTCGAGAGGTGTAGGTGACACCAACAGCAAGACCGGAACCGCGTTTTTTGGGGGTAAGTTCGAGGACGAGAATACGAAACGGGAATTTCTGAACTACATTAACAGTAAATAAAAATCAGCAGATTGATACGAATTTAAAAAGGCCTCTGATCGGGGCCTTTTTCATGAAGGAAGGTGGTAAAATATAGACCTCAATAACCTGAGCCGAACCCTGTTTTTCATGCCGAATTCCCCAAATATTCTTACTTTAGCTCCCCTTAAACCTTGATTTAACCGACACATATGGTATTCGATTTAGACATGATCAAGGCCGTGTATGCAGCTATTCCCGGCCGGATTGCGAAAGCCCGCGCGGTGGTGGGCAAGCCCCTCACCCTATCGGAAAAAATCCTTTATGCTCACCTCCATGCCGATCAAAAGTTGGAGAACTTTGGTCGTGGCAAATCGTATGTCGATTTTGCTCCGGATCGTGTAGCCATGCAAGATGCCACCGCTCAGATGGCCTTGCTGCAATTTATGTCGGCCGGAAGGCCAAAAGTAGCCGTTCCCTCAACCGTACATTGCGACCACCTGATTACTGCCAAAATTGGTGCGAAGGATGATTTAACCGTGGCCAATAAAGAGAGCAAAGAAGTTTTTGACTTTCTCTCGTCCGTTTCCAACAAATATGGAATTGGTTTCTGGAAACCGGGAGCCGGTATCATTCACCAGGTTGTATTGGAAAACTATGCGTTTCCGGGAGGCATGATGATCGGTACCGATTCACATACTGTGAATGCCGGGGGCTTGGGTATGATTGCTATTGGAGTTGGGGGTGCC
>ERZ1066115.275-NODE-275-length-15919-cov-12.979387_pt1 | contig 15919 bp, 11 predicted proteins | sample MGYA00382762_ERZ1066115 | MGnify/ENA primary metagenome ERZ1066115 (study PRJEB33369, sample SAMEA5778345) | biofilm metagenome | biome: Industrial cooling water; feature: Water cooling tower basin; material: Biofilm | place: United Arab Emirates | collected... | reverse complement strand
GTACCTGGCGGCCACGGCCGAGCTGGCCGCGGCGGTGCGGGACGCGGTCAAGGCGGAGCTGGAGACCTATCCTTCGGGCTTCGACGACGCGGCCACGGCCTTCCATGCAGGCGCCTACGACGACGGGCTGGCTCTGCGCGGGGCGGCCGACCTGGTTACCGACGCCTATCTTAGTTAACTAGGCGCGCCAACGCGGCCGCCAGCGCCCCTGAAGCGAGCTCGGCCTCCGCTCGGAGCCCGTCCAGCTCGGCCCGGCTCGGCCGGCCGCCCTTCTCGAGCGCGGCGGCCTTCTCGGCCAGGCGGGCGCAGCAGAGCGTGAGCATGGCGCCGCGGAGGCGGTGCGTCAGGCGGCGCAGCTCGGCCTCGTCTCCCGCCTTGGCGCCGATCTCGGCGACGGTATCGCGGATATGCTCCACGCCCATGCTCAGCATCTGCGCCATAAGCTCCCGATCGCCGTCTATGGTCGCCAGGAGCGCGTCGGAATTAAAGACCGCCAGGGGAACGGGCCGGTCGGCCGGCCCTCCGGCGGACGCGCCCGGCTCGTCGCCGGGCCTATTCGCCGACGCGTTAAGCCCGAGATACGCCGCTAGCGCGGCCCGCAGGGCCTCCGGCGCCATGGGCTTAGCCAGGAAATCGTCCATGCCGGCGGCCAGGCAACGCTCCCGCTCCTCCTTCATGATGCCCGCCGAGAGGGCGACGATGGGGACGCGCCGCCCGTCGCCGCGCCCCGACTCGATGCGCCTGATGGCCTCGGCGGCGCTATAGCCGTCCATGCCCGGCATCTGCACGTCCATGAAGATAAGGTCCGGTCGCTCGCGGCGGGCCAGCTCCGTCGCCTCCAGCCCGTCCTTAGCCCGTAGGACGGCGGCCGCGGGCAGGTACCGCCGTATATAGGCCTCGGCGAGGTCCATGTTCAGGCGCACGTCCTCGGCCACCAGGATCGTATGGGCGCTATCGCTCAGGGCGTACGCGCGGGCGAGCTCGGCGGCCGGTTCAGCGCGTTCGGCCGGCTCGCCGCCGTCGACGCCGGGATCCGCGTCGGCGGCGGCGCCCGCGCGCGGCTCGTAGCTTCGGATCAGGCTAAAGCTAAAGACGCTCCCGCGGCCGGGCTCGCTCGCAAGCGAGAGCTTGGCGCCCATCGCCGCCACCAGCGAGGTGGAAATAGCCAAGCCCAGCCCGGTCCCGCCGTAGCGTCGGGTGACCGTCGCGTCGGCCTGCGTAAAAGCCGTGAACAAACCTTGCGCCTGCTCCTTGCTGATGCCTATGCCGGTGTCGCTCACCGAGAAGGTAAACGCCCCCTCGCCCTCGCCGGTCGGGGAGAAGTCAAGGCGCAGCGCCACCTCGCCCGCGTAGGTAAATTTTACGGCGTTGCCGACGAGGTTCACCAGGACCTGCCTAAGCCTGCCCGGATCGACGCGCGGCCGGCCGGGCAGGCGTTCGGGCAGCTCCAGCCTTAGGGCCAGGCCCTTCTTCCGGGCTCCGGGCTCGAATATCGCCATGAGGCGGGCGAGCAGCGGCTCCAGATCGGTCGGGAGCTCCTCGAGCTCCAGCTTACCGGCCTCGATCTTGGAGAAATCCAAGACGTCGTTCACGATATCCAGGAGCATATGGGCCGATTCGTTGGCGTTCTCCAGGTACTCCCGCTGCGTCGGCCCCAGTTCGGCGTCCTTAAGGAGATCGGTAAAGCCTATGATCGCGTTCAAGGGGGTGCGGATCTCGTGGCTCATGTTGGCCAGGAATTCGCTCTTGGCCTTGCTGGCCTTGAGCGCCGCCGTCTCGGCCCGTTTCTGCTCGCTGATATCGATGACCACGCCGGTGAGGGCGAGCGGCCGACCGTCCCCGCCGCGCTCGGTGGCCACGCCGATATCCTGGAACCACGCGTACTCGCCGTCGGCCTTGGCTATGCGATAGACCGTGCGATAGGCGTCCGTCCTGCCCGCGACGAAGTCGCGCATGGCCTGCATCATGGGCTCGTAATCGTCGGGATGCACCAAGGCCGTAAAATGTTCGTAGTGTGAGAATTCCTTAGGATCGCGGCCTATCATGCGGGCTTTCTGCCCGTTAAAGAGGACGCCCCCCGTCCGGAGGTCCAGGCGCCACCAGGCTATATTGCCCGAGAGCATCGTCGCCTCCAGCCTATCGTGGTAATCCTGCAGCTCGGCGTTCGTCGCCTCGAGCGTATGCCTAGCCGACTCGAGGGCCGCCTCCAAGGCGGCCTCTTGGCGCAGGTCCACGACGGCGCTTCGGAAGAGCGAGCGCTCGCCCTCGCGGTAGGCGTCGCTCTCGAAGAGGACCGGGACGTCGCCGGCGGCCCCGCGCAGGCTCAGCCTGACTTTCTCGCGCCGGCCGCCGCGGCCGGCGTCGCGCAGATGGAAGTGGAGCGCGTCCTGGCTCTCCGGCGCTACGAAGCGGGTTAAGGATCGGCCGACCAAGTCGTCCGGCTCGGCGTCCAGGAGTTCGGCGAAGCGCTTATTGGCCGAGACGACGGCCCGGTCACGGTCGTAGGTCACGTAGCCGAAGGGCGCGTTGTCGTACAAATCCTTATAATGCAGGCGGGATTGCTCAAGGTCCTGCCGTATGCGGCTCAGCTCGTCGTTCTGGAACTCCAACTCCTGGTAGTAGACGTTGAGCTCCTCGAGCAGGGCCTGGGTATCCTTGGGGGCCTGGTCTCCCGGCGGGCCCGAGGCGACGAATTCGTCGACGCGCCGCCTGAGCTCCTCCAACGCGAGCTTGCGACTATTCACGTCCCTGATCCTCCGCGACTTCCTGTATGGCGAAGACCGCCCCCTCGAACGCGCCGTCCGAGCCCAGGAGCGGCGTACCGCTGATGGTCAAGGCCAGGTCGCGGCCGTCGGGCAGGCCGATGCGGTGCTCGTAGCCGCGCACCGGCTTATGGCTTTGCCTGATACGCTCGAAGGGCAGGCCGGCCGGATCCACGGGCCCGCCGTCCATCGCCGTAATGCGCCAGGCCTCGTCCGCGTAGCCGCGCTCCAGGATGCGCTCCCGCGGCGCGCCGAAGAGCTCCTCCGCGCGGCGGTTCACGTAGACCATGCGCCCGGACGCGTCGACCATGGTCTTGGCTACGGGGCTGTGCTCCAGGACCGTCTCGAGCAGGTTCTTGCGGTGCTTAAGCTCGGCCTCCATGCGGTCGGCCCGGGCACGCTCGTTCATCAAATTCGTGATCTCCACGAAGGTTACGAGTATGCCGTCCACCGCGTTGTAGTCGGTGCGGTAGGGGCGCACGCGGGCGAAGTAGACCTTGCCGTCGTCCAGCCTGAGCTCGCGGTCCACCGGTTGCAGGCTCTCCACCGCCTCCCGTATGTCCTCCTCGAGCGCGCGGCTCCCCGGCGGGAAGGAGAGATGGAAGACCGGCCGGCCCAGGTCGGACTCCAGGATATTAGTGACCTTGGACACGAGCGGGGTGATCTTACGTATGCATAGATTGCGGTCCAGGTACAGCGCGCCGACCTCCGTGTTCTTAAGGAGGTTGTTCATGTCGTTATTCAGGCGCGTGAGCTCGTCGATCTTGGTCTGGTACTCGGTATTGACCGTGTACAGCTCCTCGTTGACCGACTGCAGCTCCTCGTTGGTGCTCTGCAGCTCCTCGTTGGACGCGATGAGCTCCTCGTTGCTGGACTGCAGCTCCTCGTTGGAGGTCTCGAGCTCCTCCACGGTGGCCTGCAGGTTCTCCTTGGTGAACTGCAGCTCCTTCTCCAGCTCGACGACGCGATCATAGGCCTTGCCGTCCAGGCGCGCCGCGCCGCCCTCCGCGGCCCGGTCCGCCTCGGCGACGGCGAAGGAGAGGAGGTAATACGCGGCGCGGTCATGGTCGATGACGCGGGCCTCCACCGTGAGCGGCCGATCGCCCAGCCCGCTTAAGCCCACCAGGTTCTCCATGGCCACGCGCTCGCCGCCGCGCTTCAGGCGCCGGAGCGCCGAGCTCACGAGCAGCGACAGGTCCTTAGGCAGGTTGTCGAAGAGCTTCTGCGAGAAGCGGCCCGGCTGGATGCGCACGAAGGGGGAGACGTCGTTCACCGTGTGGATGATATTGTCGTCGGCGTCCACGATGACGCTCGGCGGCAGCGCCGCCGACAGGACGCGATCGAAGAGGCGCTCGGCCCGCTGGGTCTCGGCGCGGCCGAGCCGGGCGGCCATGCGCTCCACCTCCGCGCCGCCGCCGCGGGCCAGGGGCAGGGTCAGGGGCGGCTGGTAGCCGGGCTTGTGGTGGTACAGCTTCCACTTGGCGTCCACGCACTCGAAGGCCGCCGACAGCTCGCCTATGGTCTCGCTGGCGCCCAGGAAAAGGTAGCCGTCGGGGCTCAGGCTGTAATAAAACGTCGACAAAAGCTTGTGCTGGACCTCGGGCTTTAAGTAGATGAAGAGGTTGCGGCAGACGATCAGGTCGATGCGCGAGAAGGGCGAGTCCTTAAGGAGGTTGTGCGTCGCGAAGACGATCATCTTGCGGATGGGCTCGGCCACCTGGTAGCCGCCTTCGCGCCGCAGGAAGTACTTGGCCAGGAGGGCCGGCTCCACGTCGGCTACGACGCTGTCCGGATAGTAGCCCTTGCCGGCGGACTCGACGGAGAAGCGGTCGATGTCGGTGGCGAAGATCTTTACCTCGCAGCCCTGCCCCGACAGCTCCAGGTACTCGTTGATGAGCATGGCCAGGGAATAGACTTCCTCGCCGGTGGAGCAGCCGGCCGACCATATGCGCAGGCTCTTGCGGCCGGCCAAGGCCGGCAGGACCTTCTTGCGCACCGCGTCGAAGGCCTCGCCGTCGCGGAAGAAGCGCGTTACGCCGATGAGGAGCTCGCGGAGGAGGATCTCCTTCTCCTTGTCGGACTCGCGGAGGTACACCAGGTAATCCTCCAAAGTCTCGTTGCGGTTGATGCTGACGCGCCGCTCCAGGCGGCGTACCAGCGTAGTCTCCTTGTAGTACGAGAAGTCGATGCCGGAGTAGTCGCGCAGGAGCAGGACGATGCGCGTAAGCGTGTCCATGTTCTCCAGCACCGCCCCGTCCAAGGTCTTATTCTGCCGCATGAAGGGGTGCTTTACGAAGCCTATCAGGGCCTCGGGCATCTTCTCCGGCGGCAGGATATAGTCGACCAGGCCCGTGGCGATGGCGCTCTTGGGCATGCCGTCGAACTTAGCGCTGCGCTCGTCCTGGGCCATGACCATGCCGCCCGCCTCCTTGATGGCGCGGGTGCCCAGCATGCCGTCCGAGCCGGTGCCGGACAGCACCACGCCGATGGCGTGCTTGGCCTTGTCCAGGGCCAGGGAGCGGAAGAAGATATCGATGGGCAGGTTTAGGCGCTTTCGGGCCTCCTGATCCTCCAGGTAGAGATTATTATGGAAGATGGAGATGTTCTTGCGCGGGGGCAGGAGGAAGATGGTATCGGGCTCCAAGGCCATGCCGTTCTCGGCCACGCGGATGGTTATATTCGTCTCGCGCGCCAGGAGCTCGTCCATGAGGCTTTTATAATCGGGCGACAGGTGCTGGATGACGACGAAGGCCAGGCCGGATCGTAGCGGCATGGCCTTGAAAAAATCGCGCAGGGCCTCCAGGCCGCCGGCGGACGCGCCTATGCCCACCACTATCAGCTCGTGATCGCCTTGATGTTTCTTTGCGGGCATAAGAAGACTCCTGACTATAATGGAGTTTATGGACTCAAATCCCTCGGGTCAAGTTAATTCCGTACGGCGGGGATTTTTCTATCATCGCCGCCGCCTTCCGCTTCCGCCTTCCGCTTCGGCCTTCCGAACGGGTCGATCGGAGACGGGCCGACGCCCTAGCGCCGTCGCGGCCATCTAGCGTAGAATACCGCCATGTTCGGATTCCTTATCAAGAAGAGCTTCTACGACCTCTGGGACAATCTCCTCAAGCTCGGCCTCCTAAACCTCGGCTTTACGCTCTCGGTCGCGGCCATACTCCTGATCCCGCCCGCGGCCGGCTACGCCGCCCCGGCGACCGTCGCCGCCCTCGCGGCGGCGGGGCTCTGGGCCTGCGTCTATCTCTCGGCCGCCGCGCGCCTGGTAGGCCCGGTCTCGGACCACGGCAGCCTGGCCTTGGGCGGCGCGCCGGCGGCCCTTAAGGCCGCGCTCGCGCCCGGCCTGTCGCTGGCCGTCCTGGCCGCGCTCTGGCTGGCCGTGGCGACCCTGGCCCTGCCCTTCTACGCCGGCATGGGGTCGCTCCTGGGAGCCTTCGCCGGCGCCGCGACCTTCTGGGTCCTGGCCCTGGCGGCCGTCGCCCTGCAGTTCTACGCCTCGGCTTCGGCGCGGCTGAAGGGGAACCCCGTCAAGATAGCTAAGAAATGTTTCTTGATATTCTTCGATAACCCGCTCTTCGCCATCGGTACCGCGCTGTACGGCCTGGTCTTGGCGGCGCTGTCGCTGTTCCTGGTGTTCTTATTCCCGGGGCCCGTCGGCCTGGCCCTCTACCTGGACGAGGCCCTGCGCCTGCGGCTCCTGAAGTACGACTACCTGGAGGCCCATCCCGAGGCTAGCCGCCGCAAGATCCCCTGGAAGGAGATCCTGGCCGAGGAGCGGGAGCTGGTCGGGAATCGGAGCCTTAAGAGCCTGATCTTCCCCTGGAAGGAATAAGGACGGCGGCTCCGTCGGCGGAAGAGGCCCGGCCGGCGAAACCGTTGGCGGCCCGGACGGCGAGCGCGGCCCGGCCGGCGCAATCGCAGGCGGCCCGGCCAGGCGCCTAGTCCGACGAGAGCCGCGCGATCTCGTCGCGCAGGCGCAGGGCCAGGCCCTCGTTGGCCGCCACCAGCTCCAGCTCGGCGCGCACGTCGGCGTCGATGTCGTCCACGCCGGCGGAGATGGCCCGCGCCGCGTCGCGCACCGCCGCGCTGGCGCGCTCCAGCCGGCCCATCGCAGCGCCCACCTCGCCGCCGGCCTGGGACATCTCGCCCCCGGCCGCCTCCACCCGGGCGGCGGCGGACTGCATGGCGCCCAGCGCCTTCAGCACCAGCTCGCTGCCGGCGCGCTGCTCGCGCACGGCTGCATGGGCCTCCGCCTCCAGCCTGGCCACCAGCTTGATGCGCCCCTGCACCTCGTCGAAGGAGCGCCCGGCCGTGTCGGAGGAGCCGCGCGCCGCCTCGATGGCCGCGCGGATCTCCGCGATCTTGCCCGAGATGGCCTTGGACTGCCCGCGGGCGCCGTCGGCCAGCGAGCGTATCTCCTCGGCCACCACGGCGAAGCCGGCGCCGGCCTCGCCCGCGTGCGCGGCCTCTATGGCGGCGTTCATGGCCAGCAGATTGGTCTTGGCCGCGATATCGCTGATCACCTTGTTGGCGACGAGGAGGTCGGCGCTCCGGCCGGCCACGATGTCGACGCTCGACAGCACGGCCTCCAGCCGCTCCTTGCCCGCCGCGCTGGCGCCCTCCAACCCCTGCACCTCGACCACCACCGCGTCGGTATTCTCGGCCAAGGCCTGGATGTTCCCGACCATCTGCTCGACGCTCGCCGAGGCGTCCGCGATGCTGGCGTTCTGCTGGGCGATGACCTCTTCTAATTCGCGGATCTTCTCTAGGATGCCGCCGGTCCTGGACTTAGCCTGCTCTACGCAGCTGGCCTGCTCCTGCACCTCCTCTACGGCGCGGCCGACCTGCTCCCGGATGGCGCCCACGCTGCCGCTCGTGCCGGCCGCATGGGCCGAGAGCGACTCGCCGCTTTGCCGGAGCTGAGCCGAAACGCCGTCGAGCGACTCGATCAAGGCCAGGAGCCTTACCGATAAGAGGTTAAAGCCCTTGGACAGCTCGCCGACCTCGTCCTTCCCGCTCACGGGGACCTTTACGCCGAGCTTTCCTTCTTCCATCGTCTTAAACGCGTCGCGGAGGCGGCACAGGGGCCTGGTAATGCCGCCGGCTATCAGGTAGACGGCGCCGAGCGCCAAGGCTAGGCCTAGGGCCACCATGAGCGCCGATACCGCGCCTAGGCTCCGGATCTCGGCGTAGACGACGGACTCGGGCAGGGTCTCTACGAAGGCCCAATAGCCCCCCGAAGGCAGGCGGACGGGCTGCACCATGTGGTAGGCGGGCCGGCCGTCCAAGATGGACGAGGCCCGATACCAGGTCCCGAGTCCCTCGGAGAGGGTCTTCCCTAGCTCGGCGAGCTCCGCTTCGTCCTCGTAGTCGGCGAGCGCGCGGCCGGCGCGATCCCAGTCGCCGCCGTGCCCCAAATAGACGCCCTCGGACGAGATGAGCGCGGCGTAGGCCCCGTCGCCGCGCCGCTCGCCTATCAGGCCGGCCAGGAACTCAAGGCTCAAGTCGACGCCGGCGACGCCAAGGGTCCGATCGCCCGCTACGACCGGCAAGGAGTAGGTCGTCATGAGCACCGTCCGGCCCGATTCCTGCTCCTCCTCGTAGGGTTCGATGAAGACGGGCCGGCCGGCGGCCAAGGGCAGGGTATAGTAGTCGCCGTAATAATCCTCGATCGCCTCGTCGCCGGCCGTGCCGGACTGCGTCTCGATACCGTCCAAGGAGCGATACGCCCAGGGGAGGAAGGCGCCCGTCGGGGCGTACGCCTCGTCGTCGGCATAGCTCGCATCCAGGCCGTCCCAGGCGTTCGGACTAAAGCTTATCCAGGCGCCGAATAAGTCATCGTTGCGCTCGATGATGCCGCGGCAAAACAGCGGCAGCGCCGCGCGCTCGAGCGCGCCGCCCTCATAGAGGGCGTTCGCCGCATCCGCCAGGTCATGCGCCGCCTGGGCCACGGCCTTGAGCCGCGCCTCTATGGCGGCGGCCCGCGCGCTAGCCCGTTCCATGCCGCGCTCTATGAGCGCTTCGCGTAGCGCGCCCCCCGATCGGGTGAGCACGACGCCCAGCAGGGAACCTAATACGAGGACCATCACCGCGGCGAAGCCGGCGAACATTTTGCTTCTAAGCTTCATGATTTAGTCAGTATAAAGGATGGGCCGACGCCGTGCACACCCTTTACGAGTATTTTTTCTTAATTCCCGCGCTTAGCCGCCGAGCTCGACGGGGAAACGCACGGTAAAGGCCGCGCCGCCCTCGGAGGCGGCGGAGAACGAGCCGCCGGCCTGCTCGGCCAGGAGGGCCACCAGGCGCAATCCCGTCCCGCAGGTCGCGCCCGGCTTAAAATCGGGCGGCAGGCCGACCCCGTCGTCGCGCACCGACAGCGTCGCCGTACCGTCGCGGGCGCGGAGCGCTACGGTAACCGTCCCGCCGCGGCCGGCCGGGAAGCCGTGCTTCAGGCAATCGCTGGCGAGCTCGTTTACGATAAGGCCCAGCGGCACCGCGCGCCGCGCGTCCACCGTGAGCGGCTCCAGCTCCAAGCGCAGCGCTATCCCGCGATCCCGGGCCCCCTGGCCATGGAATAGCGCCTCGGCGACCGAACCCAGGTAGCGGTCCAGCTCCGCCGATCGGGCCTCCCCGGCCTCGAAGAGCTGGTCGTAAAGCATGGCCATGGCCGTCACGCGGTCGCGAAGCGACTCTAAGGAGGACGACGTCCCCGTGCCGCCCACACGCGACGACTCGAGGCTCACCAGGCTCGCGACCACCGAGAGACTATTCTTGATGCGGTGCTGCAGCTCCCGCAGGAGCACGGCCTTCTCGGCGGCGGTCCGCGCCAGCTCAGCCTGGGTCTGGCGCTGCTGCATAAGGATGAGGCCCAGGCTCCACCCCACCAGGCCCACGTGCGAGACGATGTAGGTGGCGAGGTTCATGGCGCCGACCGAGAAGATCGAGTCCGGGGGACGGACAATCGTGACCCCCGCGCGCGCGAGATAGAACGCCGACAGGGCAAAGAAGACCGCCGAGAGGAAGGCATGGAAGCCGCCGCCGGGCCTCGGACGGCGCGCCAAGGCTAGTACGGCGCCTTCGAGGTAAAAACCCGCTATCGCCGCGGAGAACAGCACGATCCGCGCCGGCGTCGAGCGAAAGCCGTAGGTAAAGAGGATAGCCAGGGCGCCGTAAGCCGCGAGGATCAGGCCGTAGCGGCGCCAGACGGCGCGCGCGCCCGTGAGGCGCCGTATGCCCCCCAGGATCAGCAGCTGCCCCAGGATGAGCAGCAGATTCGGCGCGACGACGCTCAGCCAGGGCGCTACGCTGCCCTGTAGCATCAGGCCGAACACACCCAAGACGTGCACGGCCGTGCCGGCGGCCCAATAGAACGCCGGATTCGCCTTATGCCGACCGCCCAGGCTCGCGACGAAGAAGAGAAGGCTGCACTCGATCCCGCTGACTAGCATCAGCGCGGCTATCGTCCGCGGATCCATGGGCTCCTCTCGGGCGCGCCCATCGGCGCGCCACGATTAGAGTATCGGTCTAATCGAGCGGGAGGACAAGCCGGCCGTTCCCAGCCTTTCCGCGCCCCGGGGCCTTACGGCTTCTTCCCCTTGGCGGCGGAGGCGGAGCTGCCGTCCTTAAGCGCCTTGAACTCCTTGGAGCCCGGCTTGATGCCCAACTCCTTGGCCACGAAGCCCCAGCCCTTGGATCGATTCTTCTTGTAAACGTCGATGACGACGGCCGGCGCCTTGCCCGAGAGCTTGGACAGCGCCGCAATAAGGTAGACCTCGGCCGGCTGAAAGCCCTGCGCGACGACGGCCTGGACCTCGACGCGGGGCACGCCCCACTGCAGGCTGACTTCGGCGGTAAAGCCGGGTAAGTCCAGCTTGGCCGAGGCCCCGATTTGATTCAGGCTGGCTTCTAAGCCGGCGTCCCCGAGACCGAAGCTTAAATTCTGCGCCGCCGCGCCGAAGGCGCAGGCTACGACCAGAACCGCGGTCGCCAGAAGCTTCCTCATCGCCATAGGGCCTCCTTAATAAGGCGCGTACGCGCGCCTCCGTAGGCCAGTATAGCGCATCCGCGGCCAGGGCGCCGCCCCGACGCCCTCGCGGTCGCCGCGGGCTTAGCCTTTCCGCGCCGCCACGATCAGGTACGGCAGGAGCCCCAGCGGATTCTTCGTCCTATAGCACGTCAAGGAGAAGCCCAAGCCTTCGAGGGCCGAACGCAGGCTCTCGGCCGTGAACATTTCTTCATACGGGTGCGCCGTGCGCTTCTTGAAATACGGGCCCAGGCCGCGCTCGAACGATTCAGCGCTGAGCTCGTCCATGACCAGGAGCCCGCCGGGCTTCAGGACGCGCGCCATCTCCGCGAGGCCGGCGCGCCAGTCCGCGTAGTTATGGAGCTCGGCCAGGTTGAAGACCGCGTCGAAGCTGGCGTCGGGGAAGGCCAGGCGGGGTATGTCCATGACCGTGAACGACGTGGCCAGCGCCGGATGGCGCAGCTTCGCCAGCTCTATCATCGCCTCGCTCTTATCCGCCGCGACGAGCTCCCCGATGTCGAAGCGGCCCAGGAGCTGGGCGGTGGAATCGCCGCGCGCGCAGGCCACCTGGAGCGCCTTGGGAATGCGGCCGGCCTTGGCGGCGCGGGCCAGGGGCAGGATCTCCATGCGGTCGCGCACGAAGGGCCGCAAGGGATTATCTTCAAGGGCCTCTTCGTAGGTCTTAGTTCGTTCCATAGTCGTTTCCTTTCTAGTTTCCGGCGGCGGGGGCCGCGCGAGACGGGAGCCCGAGCCGACGGCGCGCGTCGGCCTCGAGCCGCGCGAGGAGGGCGGCGTCGATGCGCCGGTTATCCTTAAGCCCCTCGAACAGGGCGATCGCCCGCTCCGGGCAGGCGTGTATGCAGCGGCAGCAGAGCAGGCAGCGCGCGGGCTCGAAGCGCGGCGCCCCGGCCGCCTCCGAGAACGCGCCGGCCGGGCAGCGCGCGACGCAGAGGCCGCAGGCCGTGCAGCGCGACGCGTCGACGCGCAGGCGGTACTTCACGGCGTCGAAATGGTTGAGCGCGACGAACTGCAGGAGTTGGGTCAACGGGGTATACCAACGCGGTAGCGGGAGCGCGGCCCGCGGTCGCCCGGCCGCCGGTTCCGCGTCCCGCAGCGCGGCGGCGATCTCGCGCGCGGCCGCCCGGAGCCCCGACTCGAAGCGCGGCCCGAAGCGGAAGAGCCACGGCGTCAGGGCCGCCGGCGCCACCGCCGTTACGTCGCTCCCCGTCGCACGGAGCGCGCGCCGGCCGACCGGGATAAGGCCGCGGGCCAGGGCGAGCTTGGCCAGCCGCCGCGCGCCGTTTTCGCTGTAGAGCTCGCAGGTCGTGATCAGGTAACAGGGCCGGGCCGGGTCGAAGGGCCCGAGCTCGGCTACGAAGTCCGCCATGGGCGGCGCCGGCTTAAGGTAGTAGGTCGGGTAACAGAGGACTACGAAACGCGAGCGTTCGACGGCCGCGCGCGCGCCATCCCCCTCGATATCGACGAGGGTCGGCGCGGCCTCCGGCCCAGCCTCCCGGAGCAGCAGCTCCGAGAGCAGCTCCGCCGCCAGCTTGGTGCTCCCGACCGCGGAGAAGTACGCCACGGCGACGCCCGCCTGGGGCCGCGCGCTATCCGGACCGCCGCTCACGAGGCGCACCCGGACCTATGCCATAGCGTCGGCGCGTCCTTCATGAAGCCGCCCCAATAGCGCCGTACCGCCGCGCAATACAAGGCGCGCGGCGTAAAGCGGGACAGCCCCGCGAGCACCGCGTTAAAGAAGCCCGGATAGACGATGGCCTTCCCCCGCGCCAGACCGTCGAGCCCCTCCCGCGCGATGCGCTCGGCGCTCAGGCAGGCCAGGCGCGCGGCCAAGCCGCAGCCGGCTATGTACGCGGCCGAATCCGGCGTGGTGACGAACGCGTTCGGGCACAGCGTAGAGACGCTCACCTTGCCTTCAAGCTCCTCGCGGAGCGCCAGGCTAAAGCAGCGCACGTAGCTCTTGGTCCCGGCGTAGACCGCCATGCCCGGCATCGGATAGAGCGAACCCAGGCTCGACACGTTCAGGATGCCGCAACCCCGGCGGTCGCCGAACTCGGCCACGGCCAGGCGGCAGAGCCGCGTGAGCGCCGTCACGTTGAGCGCTATGGTATCGTCGTGGTAGGCCAGGGGAAAGCGCGTAAAGCTCCCCGGCTCGCCTATGCCGGCGTTGTTCACCAGCAGGCTTAATGCGAAGCCCTTGTCGCGGAGCATCTGGGCTATCCGCGCTATCGTCGACTCCTGGGTAAGGTCCGCCTCTAAAAAGGCGACGTCGACGCCGCGCTCCTCGGCCAGCTCCCGGGCCAGCGCCGGTAGGCCGCTCCCGGGCAGGGCCACGAGCAGCAGGTCCATGCCGCGACGCGCGCAGAGCCTGGCGAAGGCCTCGCCCAACCCCATGCTGGCGCCGGTAATCAAGGCGCAGCTCTTTCTCATACTAAGCTCCTTCTGCCGGCCGTCATGCGCCGGCGTCCGTCCCGCGCCGTACGGCCGCGGGCCTTAAGGGTTCCCGATCGCTCGGCGAGCTCCCTCTCGTACGAACCGTAGTATATAAACGCGCGTTTGCTTTTTCAAGAGTAAAACCAACTATCGTTGACTTTTTTACCTAATTTCTAGATCATGAAGGAATGGGAAGACCAAAAAAAACCGACGGCCCCTCCACGAAAGAGAAGATCCTAAGCCGCGCTATAGAGCTGTTCGCCGCAAAAGGCTATGACGCCGTGTCCGTGCGCGAGATCACGCGCGGACTCGGCCTGAACGAAGCCTCGCTCTACAACCATTACGCCGGCAAGGAGGAGCTCCTTACGGCCATCTTCCGCCGTTTCGACGAGCATCTCTCGCGCCTTCCGCCCGAGGAACTCGAACGACTAGAGCCGCCGCCGCGCGACCTGGAAGGCCTACTGCGCTACTTAAAACAGGGCGGCCGGGCCTTCTTCGCGCGCCAAAGCTCCGAGACTCCGCTCATATGGCGCATCTTAATGATGAGCCAATACAGCCATCCGCTCGCCCGCGACCAGGTCAAATCGGCTATCCTAGACCTACCGCAACGGCATTTCTCCGGCGTCCTGCGCGGCGTGCAGGAGGCGGGCGGGCTGCCGGCTTCCTGCGACTGCGAATCCGCGGGCCGCGTCATCGCCGCCGTGTACATCGAGTACTCCATGCGGTCCATACTCGACGCGGCCTGGGGCGAGCCCGAGCCGCGGGGCCTAGAGGATCTGGACCGCGATTTAGAGTTGGCCGTGCGCGGAGCCATCGCCTCCTAGCGTTCTTGACAAAGCTTCACGTCAGTATGATACTCCTATTGTACTATACTATTAGTACAAGGAGACGCATATGGAAGCGGCCATTCAAGTAGATGCGATAGAGTACGCCTACGGCGCTAAAAAGGCCGTCCGCGGCATCTCGTTCCAGGTAGCCCCGGGGGAAGTATTCGGCTTCCTCGGCCCCAACGGCGCGGGCAAGTCCACGACCATTAAGATGCTCATAGGCCAGCTCCCCCCGCAGGCCGGCTCGATACGCATACTCGGCATGCCCGTACGCGGCCATTCGCCGGAGGTCCACGCCCGCATGGGCGTGAGCTTCGAGGAGAAGAACCTGTACCAGCAGATGTCCGCCGAGGAGAACCTACGTTTCTTCGCCCGGCTTTTCGGCGTAAAGAAGCCCGATATAGACGGCCTGCTTGAGAAGGTCGATCTCCTAGCCCGGAAGAAGGACCGCGTCGCCTCCTACTCCAAGGGCATGCGCCAACGGCTCATGATCGCCCGCGCCCTCATCAACGACCCCGAAGTCCTCTTTCTAGACGAGCCCACCGACGGCCTGGATCCGGTGTCCGCCCAGGCCATACGGCGCATCATCCGGGAGCGGGCCCAGGCGGGCTGCGCCGTCCTCCTCACCACCCACGACATGAACGAGGCGGACAAGCTGTCCGACCGGGTGGCCTTTATCAACGACGGCGCGCTCTACGCCGTCGACAGCCCGGAGAACCTAAAGCTTAAGCACGGCTCCCGCTCCCTGACCGTCCGCGTCCGCCGCGGCGAGGCGACCGAGGAGCTACGCCTAGCGCTCGACGGCGAAGGCCAGGGCGGCCAGGGCGACGAGGCCTCGGTCGAGGGCGGCCGGGCCGCGCTCGGCGACCGGCTCAAGGCCGCCGTCGAGGGGGCCCGGATCCTGACCATGCACACCGAAGAAGCCAGCTTAGAGGACATCTTCATCGCCATGACCGGGCGGGGGCTGTAAATGGCCGCGCCTATTCCCGATCCCCGGCCGCCGGCGAATCGGCCGTCGGCGAATCGGCCGTCGGCGAACGAGCCGACGACGAACATACCGTCGGCGAATCGGCCGTCGGCGAACGAGCCGACGACGAACATACCGTCGGCGAATCGGCCGCCGGCGAACGAGCCGACGACGAACATGCCGCCGGCGAAGCGGCCGCCGGTTCCATCCGGCCCGGCCATCATCCTGGCCCTGCTCCGCAAGGATCTCCTACAGTTCTCCCGCGACCGACTGTACATGATTCTCTCCGCGGCGGGCCTGGCCATCTTCATAGCGGCCTTCTGGCTCATCCCGGGCACCGTGCAGGAATACGCCGTACTCGGGCTCGCGCACCGCGGCCTAGGTCCTCTGGAGGCCGCGCTAGCCGAGGAGGGCGAAGGCGGCCTTAAACTCGTCTCCTTCCCCGACGGCGAGAGCCTAAGGCGCGTCATGGCCAAGGAGGCCCAAGCCTGGGAGGCTCCGGACGGCACCCTCCTGATCCTGGACCGCGACGACCGCGCCGGCAGGCCCAAGGGGGGCAAGCGCGTGCAACCGGCGCTGGGCTTGGATTTCCCGCCGGGCTTCGTGGAGGACGTAGCCGCCGCGGCCAAGCAAGCGGCCGCCGCCGAAACTCCGGCCGCCGCCAGCCCGGCCGCCGCCGAGAGTTCGGCCCCCGGCAGCCCGGCCGCCCAAGCGCTCGCGCCCACGGTCAAAGTATACGTCAACGGCGACACCCCGGCCGAGCTCGAAGGCGCCATGAAGAGCATGATCCGCGAGCTGGCCTATCTCGTAGCCGGCCGCCCCCTCCCCGTGGCCGAACCGCCCGAGGAGACGGTCATCGTCGGCCGGGACCGCTCCGGCGCCC